>MDTG01052341.1_pt1 | contig 19071 bp, 23 predicted proteins | sample 811421 | NCBI WGS metagenome assembly MDTG01 (sample SAMN05326645, study PRJNA326480) | marine metagenome | isolation source: seawater | place: Pacific Ocean: South East | collected 2011
AATCCAGCTATTTCCAAGTTCGACACATTTTTTATCATCTTTTTCGTCACAAATTTGTTTAAAAAAATTAAAAATTACATCATCTGTTTTAATTTGTTTTGTCATTTTTGGTTAATTCTCTGAATTTCTTTATAAAGTGCACTATGATCATCATTAGCATTTCCTTCTTTAATCAAAGATTCAAACATTTTCTCAATTAAATTTGAAATAGGAAGATCAATATCAATTTTTTTAGCACATTTAATAATATTATTCATATCCTTAAAATGTGTAGATACTTTTCCCCCAGGTAAAAAATCTTTTTTAATCATTCGTTGACCATGCGTTTGGAGAATTTTACTATCAGCAAATCCTCCCTTTAAAGCCATTAAGAATTTATTGACATCTACTCCAGTTTTTTCACACAAGGTTATAGCTTCTGCAACAGCACCTATAGATATTCCTACAATAATTTGATTTGCTAATTTTGAAATTTGACCACTTCCCACTTGACCTACTAGGGTAGGATTTCCCATCATTTTTAAAATATCGTCAACTTTCTCAAATACATCAAGATCTCCTCCTACCATTATTGCTAGTGTAGCTTTCTCTGCTCCAATTGTTCCTCCTGATACTGGCGCATCTAAAAAATTTACATTAAATTCTTTTAGTTTTTTTGAATTATTTATAGCAATTTCTGGATTAGTGGATGACATATCTATTACTGTTGAATTAGGTTTTAAATTTTTAAGCAATTTTTTATCATTTAGCACAATTTTTACCGCCTCATCGTCAGTAAGCATCGTAATGATTACATCGGTATTTTCTACCACTTCTTCTAAAGAAGATGATATTTTTGCACCAAACTTTATTAGTGGTTCAGCCTTTTCCAGAGTTCGATTGTAAACTTTTAAATCTGTTTTGGATTTTAAAAGATTTCTAGCCATTGGAAATCCCATTAATCCCGTTCCTACAAAACTTACTTTTTTGGTCATCTTGAAAAATTTAAATTATTTTTTAAAGCAATTAATAATCAATATCGCCATTAATATCCAAATAACAAAAGTTTCTCCATGAGTAAATGAATAATCTGCTCCGGCAAAACCTGCTACAATATTGACTGCGTAAAAAATAATTGTTGAAGCGATTAAAGAAACTATTAAATTTATTAAACCAGTTACATATTTCATCAAAATAACATACAGAAATTTACACGTTATGCAAATTACATTAGTTCATAAAACGCAAGATAGCAGATTCTATGTTCTATTTTATGTGGAATTATTATGATTAGCGGAATCTATAATTTTGATAGGTTGTATTCAAGAAATTTATTTGTGAAAAATAAAAATAAATATATTGAATACAACTTACTAAAAATTTAATCTTTTTTTTAAGGAGGTTAATTAATGAATCAAACACCACCTGACACTTAGCTGAAATATTTAACAAAAAATAAATAAACAATTTAAAATCCATTCGGATTTTATAGCCAAAGAGGCTGAAGAGAGGAGCTCTTTTGGTGTAAAACTAAAAGAGCTTTCCTCTAAATTGAAAATTCAAACCTTATTTCCTTTTATCAGGAAGTATACACCTCCAATAAATAAGAAAATTTGTTCACTTGTGAAAAGTTTACTGTTGATGAACCAATCCTGATGTGCAATTGCAAATATATTGATCATTATAATAACTATGGTTAAGCCAGCAAATCTAGTTAGTATATTTCCATATGGATTTTTAATAAACCCAGCAAATATAAGAACAATTCCTGCACCAAGTTCTGATATTGCAACAAAAGTTGCTAATGCTGGTGAGAGATCAAAATATTCTATTAGCGCTTCAGGAGGTAAAGGAAACTTGTTTGAACCATGAATTATAAATGCTAAACCAATTCCAATTCTCAATAAAAGAGATGCTACAGCCTCAAAGTTTAATAGCGAATTATTTATTTTGTTTAAAAATTGAATCATATTAAGATTTTAATTATTTTTTAATGATTATACAAACTAATTTATCATTAAACTCTATTTTTTTTTTATATTTTTTACTCAATTCTTTAATCCCTTTATCAATATCTTTTAAGTTTAAATTAAGTAATACAGACATGTAACGATTTTTTACCATCTCAATATATTTTTTTTTAGAGATTTTAACTATAAAAGAAAATTTTTTTATAATAGAGTTACTATTTAATTTTGTTATCATCTTAAATATTTTTTGATCTCTTTTTAAAGACTTATTTAATTTTTCTTTAAAAATTGAAAACGTTGGTATTTCATTCTTAGCTGTTTCAAGTGAAAATATTAATATTTTACCTTTAGGATTAAGTTTCTTTTTACACAAATTAAGTAATTTTTTAATTTCATTGAATTTAAATAAATGAATTGTTTGTTTGATAATAATTAAATCAAAGTTCAATGAACTCTTCTTTAAAAATTTTATCGCATCAATTTTTTTAAAATTTATTCTTTTATCTCTATCTCTATGATTTACTAAATCTAAACCAACTGGTTTATGTTTAAATTTTAATTTTGAACTTAAGGAACCTGTAATTTTACCTCTCCCACATCCAATATCTAAAATTGTAGAATTTGAATTTAATCTATTGGATTTTATTATGAACTTATTAAAATCTAAAATATAGTTTTTAGATGAAAGCCAATTTTTTTTATCCCAATTTTTAATGACAGTTGATACCAAACTTTTTAAGTCTCCAGTAGTTGTAGGGCCAAGGTGTTATAAAACCAGCTGTTAACATTGCTATAACAACCCAAAAATTTAATATAGCTCCTCCTGTTAATAGAAAATCTGTCAAATTCATTGCAACTTCCATACTAATCATAGAAATAAAACTCATACCCATAGCAATCTTAAAAGAGTCTCTAAAATTTATTTTTTGTTGCATCAAAATTATTGTTTCAAGAATTATACTTGTTATCAAACCATTTATAATTGCTAGTATCATTATGGCCAAAACTGGAAATGAAATTTTTGATAATTGAAAAAATAATATAGTCCCAAAATCTCCTATTGAACAACCTAGTAAACACCAAGCAGTGTTTTTTGCACTTTGTTTCCACGTTAGATTACACTTCCAGTCAATTGTAGAGGATTCCATAGTTATATGATAATGTTTGATTATGATTTTTAAACAAGTTTTTGATAAAAAATCTAGTACTTACACGTACTTAATTGCCTCATCTAAAGGAAGAGAAGCTCTTATTATCGACCCTGTTTTGGATAATGTTGATAACTATATAAGTTTATTAAATAATCTTGATTTAAAGTTAGTAAAAGTGATTGATACACACATTCATGCTGACCATGTGACTGGTGCTTCCAAGTTAAAAAATTTAACTAAATGTTCAACCATTATGGGTGAACATACTCCAGCTGACACAGTTGAAATTAAAGTTAAGGATGATGAATTTATAAAATTAGATAATCTAAAGATAAAAGCAATGTATACCCCAGGTCATACATCTGACAGTTTTAGTTTCTTAATGGACAATTATCTTTTTTCAGGTGACACATTATTAATTAATGGAACTGGAAGAACAGATTTTCAAAATGGAAATCCAAAGGACTCTTACAACTCTATATTTAATAAGCTTTTAAAGTTGCCAGATGAAACTCTTCTTTATCCCGCCCATGATTATAAAGGTGAAAAAGTAAGCACAATCGGCAAAGAAAAAAAACAAAATCCTAGATTACAGGTAAATAGTGTTGATGAATATATTGATATTATGAGTAATTTAAATTTAAAAAAACCAGTTGAAATTGAGTCCAACATTTCTAAAAATATAAATCTTGGCGCGTAAAGCTAAATTGAAGATTCTATGGCTTTGTAAATTGCTTCCCTACTTGTAACACCAATACTTCTATAAACCTCCTTATTATTTTTAAATATCAAAAGAGTAGTTTGGTACTGTACGTTTAAAAAGTTTGAGATTTCTTTATTGGTAACATCAAAAGCAAAATATTCTATATTTTTAAAATCATTTTTTGCATTATTCAAAACTTTCATCTGACTTGCACATGACGAGCAATATTTAATCCAAGAACTAACAACAACTATTTTTCCATCAGACTGAGCTTTGTTAAAAAGAGATTTATCAAAAGTTGTCTCTTTTCCTATCGCATTTACGTTTAAAGAAAATAGTAAAAAAAAGAATATGTAAAATTTTTTCATAGTTTTTTATATAACAAATATTAGAAACCAATAAGTAGTTAATCCTGAAAAAATTGTCGCAAGAATATTTTTACTCAAAATACCTATTATCATAGCTATCGCAGCAGCCAAAATCTTTGGATTATCCTCAAAATGTAATGATCCTGCATCGTCGATAAAAATAGCAGGGAAAATTATCGCAGGAAAAATTGCAGATGGTACATACGACAAAACTTCTCTTATTCTGTCATTAAACATTTCCTTTTTAAGAAGTGCTATCATTGAAAATCTAGTCAAATAAGTGATTATTCCACAACAAATTATTAGTACCCAATCATTCATAATTTTTTACCTTTGATAAAATTATTGGTATCAAAAGACCAAAAAAAGCAGCAACTATTACATAAGCTTTATATGGAATATAATTAAACCCTAGAGTAGCAACTGTTCCTGATACAATAATTACAATGACATTAATTATTTTTCTAAAATCATTAACCAATATAGCCAAAAAAGTTAGTGGGACTGCAAAACTTAATCCAAGTTTTTCAGGTATCGCTGCACCTAAAATTATTCCTAAGAATGTTGTTGATTGCCAAATAACCCAGCATGTAGCTCCTCCACCTATTAAGTGAAAATATTTATTTTTTTCATCATGTTTTTTAAAATACTCATTTGATCTTGCGAATGCCTGATCGATTAGAAAATAAGAAATTAAAATTTTCCAAATTAGTCTTAATTCTGATAAATGCTCTGATACTACTGCTCCATAAAGTAAATGTCTTGAATTGACAGCCCCTACAGAACTTATAATTACTAATGATGATGCACCACCAGAAAATAATTGTAATAAGACAATTTGAGAGGCTCCGCCAAAAATAATTAAAGACATTCCCATTGTTGCCAATGGGCTAAATCCTATATCTATTGCTAGTATACCAAATATTAATCCAAAAGGTACTACCGGTATCATTAAAGGACTAACGTCTATCACTCCTTCAAAAAAAATTTTAAAGTTACTTTTCATTATTAAAAATAATTATTAAAAACAAACTATGTGTTCAAGCTCAATAGGTCTTTTAATACCAAATTTATCATTTACCTCATGACGTTCCCAATGATGAGTATGAACTGCCACTGGAATCAGTCTATTACTTGGGGTCTTAAGTGTATAAATAAAATTTGTGCCTCTGAACTTACGATCTACAACTTCTAATTTTAAATTACTATTATCATCATGTTCTAAATCTTCAGGTTGAAGAAGTAATTGAACATTTGATCCTGTTGGATAATGTTTAATAAAATTACCTTTAATTAATCCTAAATCGTCATTTTCTAATGAATTTCCACCTGTTACTTTAGCTGGTATTAAAATTCCACGGTTTAAAAAATTAACAACTTCAATAGAGTTTGGGAAATGGTAAACATTATAAGGATCATCAAATTGTTTAACTTTATTATCTAAAATAATTGCGCATTTACTGCCCAAATAAAATGCTTCATATGAATCATGAGTTACAACTATAGTTGATATCTTAAAAGTTTTTAAAACTTTTTTTAATGAAACCTGTATGTCCTCTTTAAAACTTTGATCTACATTTGATAATGGCTCATCAAGTAACAAAAGATCAGGTTGAGAGATTAATGACCTTGCTAATGAAGCTCTTTGAGCCTCCCCTGCACTAACTTGATGGGGATACTTATTTAAAAAATTTTTTAAATTTAAAATTTTGATTATTTCTTTTGTATCTATGTATTTATCTCGGGAGATATTTTTTTTTATTCCTAAATTAATATTTTTTTCAATTGTAAAGTGTGGAAATAAAGAATTTTCTTGAAATGATAAAGCTATATTTCTATTTTCTGGCTCAATATGAATATCACTTGACGAAAGAATTTTATTTTTCAAAATGATTTCACCTTTTTTAATATATTCAAGTCCAGCGATTGTGCGCAACATAGTTGTTTTTCCAATACCCGAGGGCCCAAGGATACAAATTATATCACCCTCGTTTTCAATAGAAATATTCACATCGTTAACTTTGTTCTTGCCTCCGATTGCAAAAGAAACATTTTTTATTTCAAAAAAATTACTCATTACCCTCTCTTAGAATATATTTTGATGTTAGTAAAATAAAGATACTTGCAATCAATATCAAAAATAAGGACGGAACTGCCGCAGCTTCAAGAAGATCCTGGGACGCATAGATATAAGCTGTTGTAGCAAATGTCTCAAAATTAAATGGCCTTAGAATAAGAGTTATTGGCAGTTCTCTTATGACTTCTAAAGAAACTAAAATTGCAATTAGTAACATAGAATTTCTTAAATAAGGCAAATGAATTGATGAAAAGGTTTTGAATTTTGAATAACCCATTAAATAACTACTTTCGTCAATTGCTAAATTGATTTTTTCATATCCAGATTTAATCCCATTACTAGCTAAAGCATAAAATCTAATAAAGTAAACCAATACTAAACCTAAAACAGATCCTATAAATATTTTTTTAATAGAATCAAAACCGTAATATTTAACTATAGCTTCATCAAACCAAGCGATAAAAGAAATAAATGCTACTGCTAAAATTACTCCCGGAATAGCATAACCAGAAATAGAAAAAGTTGTCAAAAAATTTAAAAATTTGCTTTTAGAAACTCTATTTCCATAATTTGATATAAAAGAAAAAATAACTAAAACTAAACTAGATAAAAAAACTAAATGTAAAGTATTTATTAATAGATCCCATACCTTCAAATCTAGGAAATTTTTTGGAAAGATAATTGACCAATAAAGCATTTGGCTTAAAGGAAATACAAAGCTAAAGAAGAAAATACAAAAGCAAAATAAGAAAGCGAAAAATGAATTCCTTCCATTTAGTTTTATTTTTACTTTACTTTTAAACCCACCTTTAGTGGGTGAGTGATATTTTGCTTTTCTTCGAGATAAATTTTCTAAAATAAATAATCCAAAAATAAAAAGTAATAAAAAAAAAGATAATTGATTGGCAAATGCCAAATCATCAAAAGCAATCCATGAATTATAAATTCCTGTAGTTAATGTTGAAATACCAAAAAAATCTACTGCACCAAAATCTGCTAAGGTTTCCATAGAGACTAAAGCCAAACCTGCCACAATTGCAGGTCTTGCTGATGGTATAATTATAGAATACATAGATTTAAATTTTGAAAATCCTAAATTCTTACCTAAATCAATTAAATTTTGTGATTGATACAAAAATGATGCTCTTGTTAAAATATAAACATATCCAAAAAGAGAAAAAGAAATAGATAACATTGCTCCTAACATTCCATCAAATTTTGGGATATGCTTATTATAGTTTGCTTCTCCAAACAAAAATTTTAAGATTGAAAATGCAGTGCCATAATTTTCAAAAAAGGCGGTTAAAGAATATGCAAAGATATAAGGAGGGACTGCGAAGGATAAAATTAGTGCCCATTTAAAAAAGTTTGAACCTGGAAAATTATAGAATGAAACCAAGTAAGCTGTTCCTACTCCTATAACAAAAGTTATTGTCAAAACTCCTGCTAATAAACAAATTGAATTCAAAATATATTCAATTAAAAAAGTATTTTTTAAAATAACATAATAGTTTGAAGTATTCTCAAAAAAACTTGAGAAAACTGTCAATATTGGTATCGCTACTATAGTCGAAATTAATAACGAGAAGAAAAACCATATATTTAAATTTCTGAACATAGAATTTATTTATATATTAATATGTATTTTAACAAAATATTACTCACTCCCTGACAAATATTCTAAACAATTTTCAGGTTTTGCTTCTTTGAAATAAAAGCTATCTAGTTTGTTGTACGCGATTTTGGGTTCTTCCCACCATTTTTCTATAATTCCGTCTGTAATTACAGCTATATATCCTCTACTTCTCACTCCTAAACCAAAGTTAGTTAAAGGTATTAACATTTCTATTTGCTTAGTTAAAAGACCATTTCCATCAGGGATTAATTTTATATTTTTTATTCTCATTTTTTCAAAAAAAGCATCTAATGTAAAAACGTCATTTACTGAACAACAATAAATCTCATCAATTCCTAGTGTTTTAAACCTTTCTGAATATTTTTCGAATTTAATTAATTGTTTATAGGAGGATATTGTTAGAAAAGCTCCTAATATACTAAATAAAACTACTCTTTTATTTTTAAAATAATCGTCTGTATTTTTTTTTACTAATCTGACTTTATGGAATTGTTCTATTAAATTATTTGAAATATTTTCTTCTTTAGTTTGAAAAACAATTTTGCTTAATCTAAATCCAGCTTTCATGTATTTAAAAATATAGTGGGTGTTTAACGAATAAGGAGAAGACTTAATCTAAAAAACACCCACTAAACAGAGAAAACTATGAACTAAAAACCTTGAAAATTTGCGGAATATCTTCAGTTTTAATTTCAGAAAGTTTTCTGTTATTTATTCTTTTATTGATTTTTTCACACTCTTGTTTACATGGAGAACATGCTTCAAGAGATTCATTTAAATCAATATCAGACATAAATTTTTTATTAGCTTTCACTACTTCCAACCTGCAGCTGTCATTACTTCTAATGCATCAGCTTGTCTTTTTCCGTAGTTAACAACTTTTGTTTTTAGATCTTGTTTAAAATCTAATCCCATATTAACTACAAGTGGATGAGGTGATACACCAGCAATCATTGGGTATTCAAAAGTGTTATTCACAATGTGATTTTGTGCTTCTTCACTTAATAAAAACTCAACTAATTTAATTGCATTAGCTTTATTTGGCGCACCTTTTACAAGACCTGCCCCACTAATGTTCATATGTGTACCTCTACCATCTTGGTTAGGAAAGAAAGGTTTGACTTTTTTTGCAGCAGCTTGTTGCTCAGCACCTTTTTTACCTGAAAGCATTAATGCTAGATAATAAGTGTTAGCAACTGCTATATCAGCTTCACCTGCAGCTACAGCCATAATTTGTGCTCTGTCATTTCCCTTAGGTGTTCTTGCCATATTAGAAACAACTCCTTTAGCCCAATCTGCAGCTTTACCTTTTCCATTATTTTTTACCAATGATGCAACAAGAGATTGGTTATAAATATTATTTGACTTTCTTATAACTAGTCTCCCTTTCCATTTTGGATCTGCTAAACTTTCATAAGTCAATCCTGCTAATTCTGCACCAGTTACTCTTTCTGGAGCGAAGTAAACAATTCTTGCTCTCTTAGCAATTCCAACCCATTGTGAAGTTCTGAAATTTGCTGGCACTGCTGCTTTAATAGCATCTGAACTTAAACCAGACTGAAGCATGCCTTTTGCTTTAAAAGCTCCTAGTCTTCCAGCGTCTGCAGTTATATAAAGATCAGCTTTGCTGTCAGCACCTTCCTCGATTATTCTTTTTTCTAAGGCTTTTGACTTTCCAGAAACTACATTTACTTTAATCCCAGTTTTAGCTGTAAATTTTTCATAAAGTTGAATATCTGAGTCATAATGCCTAGCACTGAACACGTTTACTTCAGCTGCAATCGAAAAAGTCGATGCAAATAAAGACATAATAAGTGCTAAAATTGATATTTTTCTCATTAATCTCCTAAGTTTATTATTTTGATTTATATGTAAATGATAACTATTCGCAGTGATAATGATTATCAATCGCAATTATGTCGCACTTTAGTTGTAAATTAGCGTATTTTTGAGGATTTTCTTAGTTATTTCCAATCTCCTATTTTGCTAAATAAGAAATTTCTAAAAGCAGTTATTCTAGCTGTATTTTTCAATGATTGGGGATAAACAAAATGTGCTTCAGTAATTGGTCCCTCTGAATTCGGAAGAACTTTAATTACATTATTAGAATTAGTTATCAAGTACTCTGGAAGAGCTGCAAGGCCTACACCTGACTCAACAGCTAACAATAAACCCATTACACTATTAACTTTCATTATTGGTTTTCTTTTCTTACCATCTTGCATTCCTAATTTTAATGCCCAATCAGGATTATAAACAGGCGAAGGAGCTCCTTTTCCAAAAGAAATAAATTTATGTTTATTTAAATCATTAATATTTTTTGGCATACCATTTTTTTCAAGATATTTGTTAGAACCATAAATATAATATTTAATATCCACTAATTTTTTTTGTATATAATTTAGTTGTTTTGGTCTTCTCATAAATATTCCGATATCTGCTTGTCTAGTACTTAGATCAAGTTCTTTGTCATCGAAGACGAGTTCAATTTCAATTTCAGGATTAAGTCTCATAAATTCTTGAATTCTTGGAGTAAGCCAATGAGTTCCAAAACTCCTGACTGTAGTAATTGTTAATTTACCAGATGGCTTATTTTTTTGGTCTCCTAAAGATGTTTCAACCTCTTTTAATTTGCCAATAACTTCATGTGCAGTTTTAAAAACGTACTCTCCATTTTCGGTAAGAGTCAGTCCTCTAGCATGTCTCTCAAATAATTGAACTTTTAAATCCTGCTCTAACGATTGAATTTGCCTACTTATAGCAGATTGGCTTAAATTTAAATTAATGGTAGCGTTTGTAAAACTTCCAGCTTCCGCAACAGCATGAAATATCTTTAATTTATCCCAATCCATTATTTATTTAAGTTTATTATATACCTTCCTGACGTTTCTCCTTTTAACATTTTTGGATAAACATCTAAAACCTCTTCTAATTTAATTTCCTTTATCGATTTTTCGAGGATATCAAAATTAATTAATTTAGCAGACTCATTCCAAAGAAATTGTCTTCTCTTGGTTGAAACTGTAACCGAGTTTATTCCCCACAATTTTACCCCTCTAATAATAAAAGGCATCACTGTTGTGTTTAATTTAATATCAGCTGCATTACCACATGCAGAAACAATTCCTGCATCTTTGGTCTGGGCTAAAATATTTTCCAAAACTTTGCCTCCGACTGTATCAACTGCACCGTCCCAAAGGCCTTTGTCTAAAGGTCTAGAGTCCTTTGTTAATTCATTAGTATTTACAACGTTTTTTGCACCTATTGACTTTAAATATTCAATGTTGCTATCTTTTCCAGTTACTGCAGTAACATTGCAACCAAGATTACTTAGCATCATCACGGCCATACTTCCTACTCCCCCTGACGCACCACTCACAATAACATCTACTACCTTTTCTCCCAAAAGCAACTCTTCTCTTGTAGCTTTTGTTGTGAAAGAACACATGAGTGCAGTAAGTCCCGCTGTGCCTAAAATCATTGATTGTCTTAAATCTAAGTTCTTAGGTTTTTTTACTAAAAAATCACCATTAACTTTTGCATATTGAGAATATCCTCCAAAAAAAATTTCACCAACTCTCCATCCAGTTAAAATTACTTCATCTCCAGACTTATAATCTTTATGGTTACTTTCCTCCACTACACCAGAAAAGTCTATACCTGGAATGTGAGGAAAATTTTTTACTAACCTTGCCCCATTCTTTAATATTAAAGCATCTTTATAATTTAATCCTGAATATGCTACTTTTACTGTAACATCACCATCTTTAAGGAAACTTTTATCTATTTTTGAAACTTCTCTTGAAAATTCTTCACTTTTTTGATTTAAAATTAGAGCTTTAAATTGACTTTCCACTTTAATCTTTTTTAATACTTATGAATCTCAAATATCTATTTTGATAACTTAAATCATCTTTAAATTGACCTAAGTAATAATTAGTTACTGTTGTTGCTTGTTCTTTTTTAATTCCTCTCATCGTCATACATTGATGTGTAGAATCTATAGTTACAGCAACTCCTTTGGCATCTAATGATTCCATCACAGTTTTAGCTATTTGCATTGTAAGTCTTTCTTGAGTTTGAAGTCTTTTTGAAAATACCTCAACAACTCTTGCCAGTTTACTTAAACCAACAACTCTCTCTTTAGGGATATATGCTACGTGAGCTTTTCCAATGATCGGAGCCATGTGGTGTTCACAATGGCTCTGAATTGAAATATTTTTTTGAACAACCATGTCATCGTAACCCTCAACATCACCAAAAGTCTTATCTAATATTTGATTAGGATCTTCTCTATACCCTTTAAAATATTCTTTAAAAGCTTTTACAACTCTTTTAGGCGTTTCTAACAATCCCTCCCTTTCAGGATTTTCTCCCATCCAAGATAAAATTGTTTTAAAAGCTTCCTCTGCTTCTTTATCAGAGACTTTTTTAATATTTTGATTATTATCTGTATCTTTTACAAGTTTCATTGCACGTTTTATACATATAATTGAGTATTTTTAAAATATTTAATATATCTATTTTTGTGCTACATAATCACCAGATATGTTCAAAAAAAGAGAAAATGTAGTTGAAATTGAAGAGGGAAATCTACTTTCACCAAAATTTGATAATGATGGTCTGATTCCAGTCATTACAATGTGTTCTAAGACTAAAGATATCCTGATGCATGGCTATATGAATGTAGAGGCTTTAAAGAAAACTATCGAAACAAAAGAGGCTCATTATTTTAGCAGGTCTAGAAATGCGATTTGGCATAAGGGAAAAACAAGTGGTTTTGTTCAAAAAGTTTTGGAAATTAGAATTGATGATGATCAGGACTCCATTTGGTTAACGGTCGATATAGGAGATGGTGCAAGCTGTCATGTTGGTTATCGATCTTGTTTTTATAGATCTGTCCCATTAGGTCCAATCAATAATGGTAGAAAAATTGAAATGAAATTTTTGGAAAAAAAGAAAAAATTTGATCCAGAGGAAATTTATAAAGGCCAACCAAATCCTACCAAAATTTGATTAAATGAAAAATAGAATCCAAAAAAATGTTTTGGGCGAAAATTTAGAAAATTGCTCGAATGACCCTTTGACTGGATGGTACAGGGATGGATGTTGCAATACAGATGAAAATGATCATGGAGTACATACAGTTTGTGCAAAAGTGACAAATGAATTCTTAGAATGGTGTAAAGAAGCTGGTAACGATTTAATAACACCTCACCCTGAATTTGGTTTTCCAGGATTAAAAGATGGAGATGGATGGTGTGTTTGTGCATCTTGGTATGCAAAAGCAGTAGAAGCTGGCAAAGGCTGTCCTATTTATTTAAAATGTACCCACGAAAATACTCTAAAAATAATACCAATAGATACCCTTAAGAAATTTGCTATTGATATTTCTTAATCTAATCCAAATTCAATTAGATTACCGGAACAAGATATATTGAATTGTGATTTTGGGTGAATTACTTCAATTGAAATTTTTGTATTATTTACTAATTTAATTTTTTCCTCCTCACTTATAGAGTTAATATTCATCACACTTTTGAGAATTTCTTCTCTCATCAATTCTTCTGTGACCTTATTATTTTTTTTTAATCTAAACATTGTGTATCCTCTTTTATTAAGTAAGATTTTATTACGAATTATATTACAATCCTCTATTTTAGGTCTGTAATTTTTTTTTATCTGCAAGTATCTTTTCCTATCCATAAAAGCGAGTAAAATTATATTAAAATTTTTATCTTCATCCATTGTAACCTTATGTCTAATAAAGCTGTATTTTACAGTTACTCCACCTGTTTTAAGAATATTAATTTTATTATTTGTAAAATAAATATCGTATTTGAGATTAATGAAATCTGTTACTGATATATTTTTTGAGTTGATATCAGCTTTAACTTTGCCAAAAACTTGTAGTGAAATAATCAATATTACTAAAAAAAGAAATCTATTTTTTTTTCTACATATTTCCATATTTTGGTCCACCCCCACCCTCTGGAGTAACCCAGACAATGTTCTGTGATGGTTCCTTTATATCGCATGTTTTACAGTGAATGCAATTTTGAGAATTTATTACAAATTTATTTACGCCGCCCTCATTCTGAATTTCATAAACACCTGCTGGACAATATTTTTGAGCTGGTTCGTCAAACTTCTGTAAAGTATAGTTAATTGGTAAATTCGGGTCTTTTAGTTTTAAATGCACTGGCTGGTTATCAACGTGATTTGTACCTGTCAAATAAACAGAACTAGTCTTATCAAAAGTTATTACATTATCAGGTTTTGGGTATATAATTTTAGGCATCTCATTAGCGGGTTTTAGAGTTTCATGATCAGCATGTTTATGTTTTAGAGTGAAAGGTAGTTTGCCTCTAAACAAAATTTGATCTATTCCTGTAAAAATTATTCCAAAAATCAATCCCCATGAAAAACTAGGCTTTACATTTCTTGCTCTAAAAAGTTCGTCATACAACCAACTATTCTTAAATTTCGTTTCAAAAATTGATAAATCTTTATTGTGTTTAAAATGTTCATGGATAGTCTCGGCAGCTATCATTCCACTTTTCATAGCTGTATGTGAACCTTTTATTTTAGGCATATTCAAAGTACCTGCATCACATCCAACTAAAAGTCCTCCTGGCATAAACATTTTTGGTAAACTTTGAATACCACCCTCAATTAATGCTCTAGCTCCATAAGAAATTCTTTTTCCACCTTCAATTATTTTCTTTATAGCAGGATGAGTTTTAAACCTTTGAAATTCATCAAAGGGAGATAAATGAGGATTCTTGTAATCTAGGCCAATCACATATCCCAAAAAAATTTGTTTATTTTCCGCGTGATACATAAAACTTCCGCCATATGTATTATTGTCTAATGGCCAACCGGCTGTATGCATAACTAAACCTTCTTTATGATTTTTTTCATCAATCTCCCAAATTTCTTTAAAACCTATGCCATACTGTTGAGGATCTTTTCCTTCACTAAGATTAAATTTTTTAATTAATAATTTTCCTAAATGACCCCTACACCCCTCAGCAAACACTGTGACCTTTCCATGAAGTTCTATCCCAGGCTCAAAACTTTCTTTTTTTTCTCCATTTTTATCGATACCCATATCTTGAGTTGCTACACCTTTTACTGATCCATTGTCATGATAAAGAATTTCACTTGCTGGGAATCCTGGAAATATCTCAACCCCCAATGACTCTGCTTGTTCAGCCAACCATCTACATAAATTTGCAAGACTAATAATATAATTCTTATGATTTTTTTGAACAGATGGTAATAACCATGTTGGCCAGCTAATTGATTTTTTCTTTCCTAAAAATAAAAATTTTTCTTCAGTTACTTTTGTTTTAATAGGTGAGTTCAATTCCCTCCAATTTGGCAACAACTCATCTAAGGCTTTAGTTTCAAAAACATTTCCACTTAAAATATGTGCACCTACCTCAGAAGCTTTTTCTAAAATACAAACATTCAAACTAGAATCTAATTGTTTTAATTTGATAGCTGTTGATAAACCAGACGGACCACCGCCAACAATTACCACATCATATTCCATCGCTTCTCTCGACATATTAAGATTTTTTACAGATTCTACTATTTTTGTATAGTGTTTAATTTGTTCAATTCTTCTAAGAACTTAGGTAATGCTTCGAAAAGATCAGCTTCTAAACCATAATCTGCAACACTAAATATAGGTGCTTCACCGTCTTTGTTAATTGCAACTATAACTTTACTCTCTTTCATGCCTGCTAAATGTTGAATTGCACCTGAAATACCAACAGCAATATAGAGATCTGGGACTACTACTTTACCTGTTTGGCCAACTTGATGGTCATTTGTTATATATCCTGCATCTACAGCTGCTCTCGATGCTCCTATTGCGGCGTTCAGCTTATCAGCCACTGCTGTAATGAGCTTAAAATTTTCTCCACTTTGCATTCCTCTGCCTCCTGAAACTACTACTCTGGCAGTACCTAACTCAGGCCTGTCCGATTTAATTTCCTCTTTTTTTATAAATTTAGACAAATCAGTTGCATCACCTGGATCGCTACTAACAATTTCTGCTGTTCCTCCTGAGGTTGGTGCGGGCTCAAATGATGTGGGTCTGATTGTAACACATTTAATTTTATCATTACTTTTAACAGTTGCAAATGCATTGCCAGCATAAATTGGTCTTAAAAAAGTATCTTCAGAAATTACTTTAGTAATATCACTTACTTGAGATACATCCAGTAATGCCGCAATCCTTGGCATAAGATTTTTACCAAATGTATTTGCTGAACAAATAATATGTGAATAATTTTCAGAAATTTTAATTATTACAGAAGTATAGTTTTCAGCTAAATAATTTTCGTATAAAGAATTGTTGATATGAATAACTTTTTTAACATTAGGAACTTCAGAGATAGATTTTGCAACTGTATCAGAATTTGAACCAAGAACCAACACATGAACTTCTTCACTTATTTGTGAGGCTGCAGAGATTGCATTTAAAGTAAATGGCTTAACTTCTTTATTATTATGTTCTGCTATTAATAAAATTGACATTATATTACTTTAGCTTCATTTTTTAATTTTTGAACTAATTCTTCTACACTTGCGACCTTAATCCCAGCTTTTCTTTTGGGAGGTTCCTCAACTTTTATTTGTTCAATTCTAGGTTTGGTATCAACTCCTAAATCAGATGAATTTATTTGTTCTATAGGTTTTTTTTTAGCCTTCATAATATTTGGTAAAGAAGCATACCTAGGTTCATTAAGTCTTAAATCACATGTTACTATTGCTGGCACATTTACCTCTATGGTTTCTAAACCCTCGTCAACTTCTCTTGTAACTTCAAGTGTTTTATCCTTGACCTCGATTTTTGATGCAAAAGTAGCTTGGGGCCAATTTAAAAGAGCTGCCAACATTTGTCCAGTTTGATTACAATCATCATCAATAGCCTGTTTTCCCATAAAAACTAAGTCTGGTTTTTCTTTCTCAACAATTTTTTGTAAAATTTTTGACACCGCAAGAGGTTCTGTTACACCATCTACTTTTACAAGTATTCCCCTGTCTGCACCAACTGCTAAAGCTTTACGAACTGTTTCTTGTGCTTTTTCTTCTCCTACAGAGACCGCAACAACTTCAGTTGCTTTTCCTGACTCTTTAATTTTTACCGCTTCTTCAATTGCATTATCATCAGGTGGATTGGTAGACATTTTTACATTATCTGTTACTACGCCAGTACCATCTTCTTTAACTCTAATTTGAACATTGTAATCAATTACTCTTTTTACTGCGACCAAAATTTTCATTAAGCTCTCAACAATTTATTTTCTGAATCATATGGACTTTCTTCAAGAATTGTAGCTTCGTACATCTTTCCAAGAATATCAACTTTGAGTTTTTCACCAACATTTGCTAAATTTGGTTTTACCATCGCTAGAGCAATAGATTTATCTAATCTAAAACCATACTCACCGCCAGTTGCTCTTCCAACAACTTTATCATCTTTATATATTGGATTATTACCCAAAACATCAGAGTCAGTAGTGTTGTGAACCTCTAAAGTAACTAACTTGTTATCAAAACCTTTTTCCCTCCACTTATTTAAGGCCTCAAGACCAATGAAATTTCCTTTATTAGGATGGATAAATCTGTCTAAACCTGACTCATATGGAGAATATTCTATAGATAACTCAGTTCCCACAAGTTTATAAGATTTTTCAACTCTTAAACTATTCATTGCTCTAATACCAAAAGGTTTGATTCCCAAATCTTTTCCAGCGTTCATTATTTTATCAAAAATATGATTTTGATACTCAATAGGATGATGTAATTCCCAACCTAACTCACCAACAAAATTAACTCTCATTGCATTAACTGGTGCGTATCCAACATTTATATTTTTAGCAGTCAGCCATTTAAAATTTTCATTAGAAAAATCATCTGAAGAGACTTTTTTCATAAGTTCTCTAGCTTTTGGACCAGCCACAACAAGCACACCTGTGCTATTGGTTAAATCTTCGAAAATAACTGAACCATCTGTTGGCATCCATTTTTGGATCCAATCGTGATCAAGTCTTAAATTGGCTCCTGCTGAAACTAAGTAATAACTATTTTCAGCTTCTTTCATTATTGTAAATTCAGAATGAACACCACCCTTTGTGTTTAATGCGTGGCATAAATTAATTCTACCTATCTTTTTAGGTAGTTTATTTGCTACTAAATAATCTAAAAATTCTTCAGCTTTCGGGCCTTTAATTCTACATTTTGCAAAAGCAGTCATATCTAAAAGACCAACATTTTTTTTGACGTTTTCACACTCTTTCTTTATAGCATCAAACCATTTAGATCTTCTAAAGGACCAATCATCTTTTTGTTCCATACCATCTGTTGCGAAAAAGTTTGGCCTTTCCCATCCAAATTTTTGCCCAAAAACTGCGCCTAAATCTTTCATTCTCTCATAACAAGGCGATGTTCTTAATGGTCTGGCCGCTGGTCTTTCTTCATCAGGATAATGTACTATAAAGACGTGACTATAAGCTTCTTCATTTTTAGCTTTTAGGTAGGACTTCGTTGCATAATTCCCATACCTTCTTGGTTCAACACCAAGCATGTCAATTGTTGGTTCACCATCAACGATCCATTCAGCTAATTGCCAACCAGCACCACCCGCAGCGGTAATACCAAAACTGTGTCCCTCATTTATCCAAAAATTTTTTAATCCCCAAGCTGGGCCAACTATTGGATTGCCGTCTGGAGTATAACAGATTGCACCATTATAAACTTTTTTTACACCTACCTCCCCAAAAGCTGGGACACGATGAATTGCTCCCTCAATATGTGGAGCAAGTCTATCCAAATCTTCTTGAAATAATTCATATTCAGAATCTTTTGATGGACCCTCTACATAACACGCAGGCGCTCCATCTTCATAAGGCCCTAAAATTAAACCACCAGCCTCTTCTCTCATGTACCACCTGCTATCACTGTCTCTAAGAACTCCCATTTCTGGTAAGCCTGCTTTTTTTCTTTTTTGAATTTCTGGATGTGGTTCAGTCACTATATATTGATGTTCAACTGGTATAACTGGAATATCTAAACCTACCATCTCACCTGTTTGCCTTGCAAAATTTCCAGAACAAGAAATAATATGCTCACATTCTATTGAACCTTTATCTGTCTCGACAATCCAGC
>MDTG01019888.1_pt1 | contig 19070 bp, 16 predicted proteins | sample 811421 | NCBI WGS metagenome assembly MDTG01 (sample SAMN05326645, study PRJNA326480) | marine metagenome | isolation source: seawater | place: Pacific Ocean: South East | collected 2011
ACTCGAGTTGGAAGGACCTCTGGAATCTGTTCTGTACCGTCATAGTTATCTACAAAATCGACAGTTTCTTTGTCAATATCAGCCAACATCTCATGGGCTAATTTATCCATACGCACTTCGGTATAACGCATAGCGGCGGCGCTATCACCATCTACCGAACCAAAGTTACCCTGACCATCTACTAACATATAACGCATGGCAAACGGTTGAGCCATACGAACAATAGTGTCATACACAGCACTATCACCGTGTGGGTGGTACTTACCGATTACATCACCCACAACACGGGCCGATTTTTTATAAGCTTTGTTCCAGTCATTTCCCAACACGTTCATGGCGTGTAAAACACGACGGTGAACGGGTTTCAAACCATCGCGAACATCAGGCAAAGCTCGACCTACGATCACGCTCATTGCGTAATCCATATAGGACTGTTTCAGCTCGTCTTCAATATTAACGGGCAGGATCTGTTTGCTTAAATCACCCATGCAGGCATCCTTTATTCTTCCACCAATTTATTCGGCGTTATTGTTATATAACAAGAGCCACTCAATAATGAGTCGAATCACTCTCTTATTCGGCGCTCTTGCAGCCCCAATAAAGCCAGTCACTTTACCATAAATGAAAGTATTACCACTAATCAAAAGGGCCAAAAAGCCGCCTTTTCAGTTATACTGACGACACTTTTCGTGATTACGTTCATTTTTTAATCAAAGGGATTACACATGTCGACAAGCACACAAAGCCTGATCACACCTAAGTGGATTCTAACACTTGAAAATGAAGGGCTTTTGGTCGATCACAGCCTCGTAATCGAACAGGATTTAATCAAGGATATACTGCCAACCCACCTGGCACACTCCACCTACCCCAGAGCAACAGAAATCTTGCTAGAAAATCAGCTACTCATGCCTGGTTTTATTAATTGTCACGGCCATGCAGCCATGAATTTATTCAAAGGCCTTGCTGATGACCTGCCACTCATGACCTGGCTAGAAGAACACATCTGGCCTGCAGAAGGTCAGTGGGTAAGCCCAGAGTTTGTCGCTGATGGCACCAAACTGGCCATCGCAGAAATGCTAGCAAGTGGCACCACGTGTTTTTCGGATATGTATTTCTTTCCCGAAGTGGCTGCCGACGTGGCCGCAGAACATGGCATGCGTGGTGTTTTTTACGGCCCTGTCTTGGACTTCCCAACTCCTTACGGAAGTGGGCCAGACGAGTACATTGAAAAAGTCATTCACGCTCACGACACCTTCAAACACCACCCTTTAATAAATATTGGCTTTGGCCCGCACGCCCCCTACACCGTAAGTGACGAGCCAATACAAAAAGTACGCAGTTTAGCCAGCCAGCTAGACGTACCCATTCAAATTCACTTACATGAAACAGAGTTCGAAGTACTGGACGCCGTTGAGAAAACCAACAAGCGCCCAAGTGAACGATTACGAGATTTGGGCTTCTGGGGGCCGGATGTGCAAGCCGTTCACGTCACGCAAGCCAACGCAGTAGATCAGGGCATTTTTAAAGAACACAACGTTCACATCGTGCATTGTCCTGAATCCAACCTAAAGCTCGCGAGCGGCTTTTGCCCCACTCACGAAATGCAAACTAAAGGCATTAATGTCGCACTGGGCACCGACGGCTCAGCCAGTAACAACAACCTAGACATGCAAGGTGAAATGCACACCGCCGCACTACTGGCCAAAGGGGTTGCCAATAATGCAAGCGCACTGCCTGCCATTGAGGCCATAAAGATGGCAACCATCAATGGCGCAATAGCAATGGGCAAAGAAAACGAGATTGGCTCATTAAAGATTGGCAAGCAAGCCGACATCATCAGCTTTGATTTTAATAACCTTGCCTGCACACCCGTTTATGACCCAATTTCACATCTTGTGTACAGTGCATCGTCATCTCAAGTTGACCATGTTTGGGTGGCAGGAAAGCTTCAAGTTAAAAACAAACAACTATGCCACTTTAACACGCAACAGCTAATTGAAATGGCGCAAACTTGGGCAGATAAAATTCGCGCAAGAAACGATTAAATCAGAATATTAATTATTAATTTGGAAATGACCATGAGCAATGTAGACCAAGCAGAAGTTGCAAAATTTGAAGCCCTAGCCAGCCGCTGGTGGGACAAAGAAAGTGAATTCAAGCCCCTGCATGACATTAATCCATTACGCACAAATTTTATTGATGGCCACGCTCAGTTAGCAGGCAAGACAGTGTTGGATGTTGGTTGTGGCGGCGGAATTTTAAGTGAGGCCATGGCTCAACGCGGCGCCACCGTTACAGGTATTGACATGGGCGATGCTCCACTAAAAATTGCAAAACTCCATGCACTCGAAAGCGGCCTTAATATCAACTACAAAAAAGTCCCTGTAGAAGAACTAGCAGAACAACAACCTGGAACATTTGATGTAGTCACCTGTCTTGAGATGCTCGAACACGTTCCTGATCCATCGTCTATTATTCGAGCTTGTTACAAACTGTGCAAGCCGGGCGGCCAAGTTTTCTTTTCAACACTTAACCGCAACCCTAAAAGCTTTTTATTAGCTGTGGTTGGCGCAGAATACATTTTAAATATGCTTCCAAAAGGCACCCACGACTATAAAAAATTCATTCGCCCAAGTGAGTTAGCATCATGGGCGCGCCAAAGCGGCCTAAGTGTTGGCGAGTTAATCGGCATGAGCTACAACCCCATCACTAAAACCTATAAACTGGGTCGCGATACCGACGTAAACTATTTAATGCAAACGAGTAAGCCGGTATAACATGAGCCACCCAAATACAAAGATGATCAACTATCATGGTGTGTTATTTGATTTAGATGGCACACTGATCGATACCGCAGAGGACTTTATTCTCTGTTTAAATGATTTACGCAGCGAATATGGACTAAGCCCATTACCTGCCAACGAAATTCGTAAAGTGGTTAGTGACGGCGCCCGAGCCATGATTAAGCTAGCCTTTAATATTGAAGAGTCTGATCGCAACTTTGAGGAACGAAAGCTGCAATTCTTGGATTTATACCTAAACAATATCGCGCGCAAAAGCCGATTATTTAGCGGCTTGGAATGCACCATAAACTGGTGCGAAGCGAATGCCATACCCTGGGGGATCGTGACTAATAAGCCTCGCCTATATAGCGAGGCCTTATTACGTGCTTTAGATCTTCACACTCGAATCAACACCTTGGTGTGCCCTGACGATGTCACCAACACAAAACCAGACCCAGAACCGCTTTTAAAAGCATGCGATGAAATAAATATCAGTGCCAATCAATGCCTCTATGTGGGCGATCATGCTCGCGATATTGAAGCTGGAAAGCGCGCAAACATGCCAACCATAGCAGCGGCATACGGCTATGTTCATCATTCAGATGAAGCCCAAAGCTGGCAAGCTGATTGGTGCGTAACAACATCTGATGAATTAAACACCCTTTTACAAACTCTTCTAACACCACAAAGCGGCAACTCTTTTCCGCAAGCGGCCAAGTTTTAATACCCCGGAAACCTTTATGAACGCAAAACCTCTTCAAAACAAAGTCATTCTCGTTACCGGCGCAAGCTATGGTATTGGTGAAGCTGCTGCATATGGCTTTGCAAAAGCTGGTGCCACGGTGATACTTCTAGCCCGTACAGAAGATAAACTTAATAGCATCTATGATGACTTTCTAGCGCAGGGACTGCCTGAGCCCGTGATTGTTGAATTTAACTTAGAGACTGCACCAGAAGAAGCCTACTTCCAGCTTCGAGACATGATTGATAAAGAATTCGGCAGACTAGACGGCCTATTGTTAAATGCCGCCATGCTCGGTCAGCGCACCCCTATTGCCAACTACAACTGGCAAACATGGAGCAAGGTCATGGATATTAATGTTAATAGCCAATTTCTAATGTCGCGAACCTTACTTCCCTTGCTAGAAAGCAGCGGTAAACACGCCTCAATCATCTTCACATCTTCCAGCGTTGGTCGTCAAAGCAAAGCTTTTTGGGGCGCCTATGCTGTATCGAAATTTGCCATTGAAGGCCTCATGCAAACCATGGCTGCGGAGCTTGAAAACACCAGCGAAGTGCGGGTAAATAGCTACAACCCAGGAGGCACTCGTACCGGAATGCGCGCAGCCGCCTACCCAGCTGAAAACCCAGATACAGTAAAAGCCCCTGACGCCATTATTGATGAGTATATTTTCTTAATGAGCGATGCCGGTCATGATACCCACGGTCAGGCACTTACCTTTCAGAACTAGATCAAAATATTGACGACTAGCTTGTAAGCTCACAAGCTAGTCAAATAACGTCAATTAAATGTAACTCTTCCTTCATACTCCATTCAATAAACTGACACTTTTTCAAAAAACACCGACAAACAACTGCCCATTTCCAATCATTTTTTCATTCAGGCCAACTTAGAAGCTATAAGTACTTGTTTTATATAGGGTTTATAGCAACTTAGAGAACTGGCACAGTAATCGCTTATTCAAACGAATATTTACACAGTTTGAGGCCCTAACATGGCGACTCAGTTTTCGAATATCAACAACCTACAAGATGACAAGCTGACGCCCTATTCTCAGCTTGCGGCCAAGCCACAAATAAAATCCGATGTATTAATTCGCCTTTCGACTTTTTTACAAACCAGTCTGGAATACCAAACACTACTCGGTATTTTCCAGCGTGAAATCGCCAGTACTGTTTTAATCGACGGCCTAGTATTTGAGAACTCTGAACTGAACATAAACTTTACGCTTGGCCAGATGGGCGTGCATAGCAGCAATTATCAGCTAAAAGCACAAGGCAGCTACCTTGGGGATATTACATTCTTTCGCACAACTCGATTTCGTGAACATGAGCTGGCCAATTTAGAAGCGTTAATGGGCACCTTGGTATACCCACTTCGCAATGCCATGCGCTACCGTCACGCACTGGACCAAGCGTTCAAAGATCCATTGACCGGTGCAGGCAACCGTATTGCCCTGAACGACAATTTGACGCGCGAAATGGAATTGAGTAAACGCCTTAACTATGACCTAAGTGTATTAATGATCGATCTTGACCACTTCAAGCGAATCAATGATGGTTATGGCCACCTTGTAGGCGATGAGGTTCTTAAAGCCGTCGTCACTCAAATTAAACACTGCATCCGACAAACCGACATCTGCTTTCGTTATGGCGGCGAAGAATTCGTTGTATTGCTGAATAACGCCAATATCGCGAATGCCCGCCTGATTGCTGAGCGCATCCGCATGACCGTATCCGAACTGTGTATTGCCACAGATAAAGGCTTGCTTCAAGTAACCCTGAGTACGGGCCTTGCTATGCAAAAAGAAGACGACAGTAGCATGGACCTGTTAAAACGCGCCGACAATGCACTTTATCAAGCGAAACAGTCTGGTCGTAACAAGGTTTGTGTTAGCAAAGAAAATCATGCCGTGGCATCACAATAAAAGTTAATGGAGTCCACCTCCATTAATGGCTAGAATGCCGCCATGAAATTTGATGTTACGCCCATTGCCTTTGTCGACTCGTGCTACAAAGAGAAATTCGCTACCCCACGCCAACCTGGGATTGTCTCAGAGGCTAAGGGTATAATCGCTCTTATCCCACCGTTTAATGACCCTGAAAGCGTGTTTGGTCTAGAAGACTGCAGCCATATCTGGCTGCAATTTATTTTCCATCAGTGCATAGATAAAGGCTGGAAAGCTAGAGTACGCCCACCAAGGCTCGGGGGTAATAAAAAGATGGGGGTATTTGCAACACGGGCCACACATCGACCCAATGCGATTGGAATGTCAGTGGTCAAACTTGATCGCATTGAAACACACACCAATGAAGTATTACTTCACGTAAGTGGCCTTGATTTAATTGATGGCACGCCTGTCATCGACATCAAACCATACGTACCTTATAGCGATGCCATTGAGCATGCTCACTACCCATTTGCGCAACAAGCGCCACAACCCATGCCGGTTTACTTTTCTATAAAAGCTGAAACAGCCTTAAAAACGAATGCACACCTTAAAAAACTTATTGATCAGGTTCTCTCTCAAGATCCTCGACCTGCATTTCATAAGATAGATGAGACACGTGTTTATGGCGCCAAACTTGAAGATAAAAACGTTACCTGGATTTACAAACTGGTCAACAATACGTGCGTCATTGAAGTGAAAAATGTTGAGCCAGCGTAATAACAACTGACTCAACACCCATTACCTTTACGGCTCGATCAAGCCGCTTGATCCTGCTGTTTATTCTCTTGTGTTTTAGTTAAATCTGGCTTACCTGCCAACGCATATTGATGCAAACCAGGCAAATGAATGGTTTGTAGATACACTTTCCAGCTATAACTGTCGGCCTTAGCATTGAATCTTTTTTGTTCCAACACAGAAAAACGTGCTTGTAGTTGCTCCAACTGAATGGAATCAAATCGATATTTTGGGGCCGTGTAAAAACCAAAAATGGTGGCTAGGCTAGCCGTTGTATTCGCTTTATCCATTAAACGTCCGGCACTTTTGGAGCCTAACAAACGACCCATAATGGTTTTCAACCAGGTACTGCCTTTAAGTGCAGCCATATACAAACGGAATGTCTTAGGGGTAACCGTTTTAAAGGCATCTTGAGGCTTACCTGCAAACAGCTTAGGTAACTGCTGATACTGATCTAGTGACGCTTGCTGAATATAATCAATGAATTGCTTCAAGCGAATTGGGTTTAAGCGACCACTGCAACATTGATAAATACGATAACGGCTGGCGCTCTGAAATAATTGCGCACTGCACATCAGTGCTGAATTGGCCACAAGATCAACTGGAATCACATCCAAAATCCCATTGTCATCTCCGGGGAAAATCGATACACGGCCTTTGGCATAGGCATAAATCAAAGCATCTGCCACCTTAACGCCCTCTACCCACCCCGGCAAAGGAGAGCTAACAGCACTTTCAATGATTGATGGACGCAAGATTGTCAGGTTTTGCTTATCCAGCGCTTGAATCAACAACTGCTCACCAAGCCACTTGGTAAAGGTATAGGTATCACTCCAGCCAAAGTGCTGACTTTGCTGAATACCCAGTTGAATTAACTTATTTTGCTGCCTTGATGCATCATGGTTATTTTGATAAATCCAATTAATTTTACGATTAAGCTGATTAATCACTGGCTCAATATCATAGGTACCATCTTTATTACGCGACAATAAACCAGACGCAGGTGATACCACCTCTTCACGCATGACACCGCGATTTAGACCATTAACATAACAAGTGGATATCTGTAGTACCTTGGTCGCCTTACTGCCTTGAGCCTTAGATTGAACCAGCTTAACAATGTTATTCAGGCTTAAAGTATTAATTTTTAAGGCTTGATCCATGGCCTCACGAAAGTTCACACTGGCGGCTGAATTAATAATTAAATCTAATTTCCCAGCCAATCGAATAAAATCCACATCAGACAAACCGAAATCAGGTGCCGTCAATTCACCGGAAACCACCTCAACTTTTGATGAAATAAACGCATCAAAGCCTGCACCATGTTTATCGCGCAAAACATCAAATAAGCTAGAACCGAACACATCTTGTGAGCAACGTTCGCAAGCATCAATCGCCCCGCCCCTAATGAGCAGGAATACACGCCCCACATCCGGCGTTTCACGTAATATTTTTTCAAGAATAGCTTTACCCAAGAAACCAGTGGCACCGGTGATCAGTACCTGCTTTTGGGAAAAGGACTCAACTACAGAAAGGAAATTAGCCTGACTCATTGAAATGCCTGTTTTTGTTGTTTTTATTATAGTTTTGGCCGAAACCAATCAGCTGTATCAATTTGTACTGCACATTATGGCGTGATGCACCCAGACAGTCCACTTGTCAGACAAAATATATTACTGCTGGATCAATTTCTGCTTTAAGCCTAACCTTTATAAGATAGAATATTTAGTTAAGCATCAAATACTTAAAAGGCCCCCCATTGCCCCGTAAGATCGCAAAAAACAGTCTAGTGAAGCGACTATTTTTTATCTCACTACCGTTAACACTGTTAGCGGGGGTTTTATATGCGGGTGTGATTATTTACATAGAAAGCCAAAGCCTTAAAGAAACCCAGCTAGCCCAAGTTAAAACCCAGATGCAGCAACTAGCAAAAGTCGTCGCCATCCCTACTTGGAATCTTGACCAGCAGTTCATCAACAATTATCTCACCCAGTATGCTCAAGACCCCCACATCCTTTGCATTGAGCTCATGTCAGATGCCAATTTCACTGAGCGCTCACCTGCTGATTGCACACACCCTGAGTCTAAGGATATTAAGCTCTTTAGCGAGCCCATCATATTTGAAGACCAATATATTGGCGTCGTAGTGGCCTCATTCAAAGTAGAACTGGACAACAAGCGCCTTAAATTTATTTTATTAAGCCGGATCCCTACCGCCTTAGTGGCTCTCATGAGTATCTTTATTGTGGTATTTCTGGTCTTCAGACGCTGGGTGGTGGCCCCAATCGAGGCCATCATGCGCAGCATTGAAGCCTCTGGGCTGGACGGAAAACATCACCCTGTTAATTGGCAAAGCAAGGATGAAATCGGCACCCTGGTTGAGACGTTCAATGAAGCTCAGCTCAAACAAGTACAACATGATCAAATGATCACCTCAGAGCGAGACATCGCCAAGCAAGCCCTAACAGACTTAAAACATGCGCAATCACAACTGGTTGAGAGTGAAAAGATGGCATCCTTAGGCTCTCTCGTAGCCGGGATCAGCCATGAAATTAACACCCCTCTAGGCGTAGCACGTACCAGCGGCAGCTACGTAGAGGACAGTATTAAACAAATGGAACTGGCTTTTCGCGAAGGCACACTGACCAAAAATGAAATGACCAATTTTATCGACACCTTTAATGACGGCATAAAACTAATGAACGTCAATTTAATGCGAGCCAGTGAACTGATGACCAGCTTCAAACAAGTCAGTGCAGACCAAAGCTATGATGAAAGCAGGGACTTTAATCTATATGATTATTTACAAGAAACACTCTACACATTAAAACCAAACCTTAAGCGCTATCAGGTTTCGATCATCTTAGATTGTGATGAGAATATTATTATTCATAGCCTGCCAGGCGCGCTCTCTCAGGTGTTTACCAACCTGATAATGAATAGCCTTATTCATGCTTACGAGCCATCTGATAACGGCAGCATCCGCATTGAAGTCAAACAAGAAGATGGCAAAATAGAAATGGTTTACAGCGATGACGGCGCTGGTATGAGCGAAGATGTGGCAAAGAAAATTTTTGACCCTTTCTTTACCACCAAAAGAGGCAACGGCGGTACCGGTCTTGGTATGCACATTATCTACAACATCGTCACCCATAAACTACAAGGTAAAATTGACGTCCACTCTCAACTCGGCAAAGGGAGTGAATTCATCATCAAAATACCAAGTAAACTCCTCGCAGAAGACGAACTACCACAACCAGCCTAAACAGACCATACAGCCCATTCATTACCGCACGGATCAGCAAAATGAAAACGTCGGCCACCTGGGAAAGTAAAAATAGGTTTAATAATCTTTCCTCCTCTTTGCTCAACCTTATCCAGTGTGTGCTGAATGTTTTCACTAAATAAAACAACCAATGCACTGCCCTGATTGGTCAATGATGAAAGGGGTGACTTGTAAAACCCACCGTCAATTCCTGAATAGGTAAAAGCCGTATATTCCGTTCCATAATCCGTGAACTTCCAAGCAAATACTTGAGTGAAGAAAGTTTTCACTTTTTCAAAATCGCTGGCTGGCAACTCAACGTATGTGATTTTCTCATGGGCCGACATATCATTTCCTCACACAAACAATTGACAATAAAAAAGGCCGCTAAGCGACCTTTTAAATTTAACATTTAATCAAAGTGTTACGCTATGAGTTTGCCTTTATCTTGTAAAACAAGCTGTACAACACCGGCACCGCAATCATGGTCAGAATGGTCGCAAAGGCTAAACCACCCATGATAGTCACCGCCATATCCGCAAAGAAAGCATCAGTTAGCAAAGGTGCCATACCTAAAATTGTAGTAATGGCGGCCAATGATACCGGGCGCAAACGGCTTAAGCTCGCCTCCACAATGGCCTCAAATTTATCCATACCCGTTTCTATTTGAATATCAATTTCTTCAATCAAGACAATGGCGTTTTTAATCAACATACCAAATAAACTTAAAAAGCCGAGTAGTGACATAAACCCGAATGGCAAGTCAGCAATCAATAACCCTGCTACCACACCACATACCGCCATGGGGACAATCAACCAAATAATCAAAGGTTCCCGCACGGTACCAAACAAAAAGATAGTGATTAAAATCATAACTAAAAAGCCAAGTGGTAAGCCACTGCCTAACGCTTTTTGCGCTTTACCCGCACTCTCATATTCACCACCCCACTCAATGCTATAACCATCCGGCAGTTTTAGCGCTTCAATTTTAGGGCGAATACGGCTCAATGCAGAAGCCGCTGTATCATTTGTACCAGGCTCAGCATAAACACTGACCGTACGAATCCGATCTCGTCGATATATGAGTACGCCTTCGGACTCCACTTGCATCTTCGGACTAATTTGACGAACCGGCACATAGCTACGCTGATATTGACTCCAAACCAAGGCATCTTGTAACTGCTGCAATTGATCCGTCTCTTGCGAGGTTTCATGTGGTGTTTTGGCTTTAGCAATAATGTTATAGCTGTAGTCACCGTCGCGTAATTTACCCAGCTCTAAACCGTTACTTGAAAATTGCACCGCATCAGAAAAGTCCGCACGAGTCACCCCAGCCACACCAGCAGCATATTCATCATACTGCGGTACGAGAATCAGCTCTTTTTGGCGCCAGTTTTGACGAATATCTAATAGCTCGCCATCTTGCTTAAAGATATTTTCCGCCTCTTGTGCAAGCTGACGAAGAACTGTTTGATCCGGCCCCATAAAACGGGCCTCTAACTTAGCACCCACACCTGGGCCAAAGATCACTCGGGTATTATAGATTCGCGCATCCGGATCATTGTCTTGCAAGCGTGCGGTTAATTGCTCTATAAGAGCAGGAATCTGGTCACGCTCCTGAGTACGAATGATCATCACACCATAGCTTTCATTGGCTTGCTCAGGTGCATACGTCAAGGTGTAACGCGCTGCCCCCTTACCCACAAACGAGGTAACCGCTTGCACTTCGTCATACTCCAAAGCAAACCCTTCTGCTTGCTCCATAAACTGAGCGGTTTCGCGAATATCACGAGACTGCGGTCCCCAGTAATGCACGTAATAAATCGGTGTATTGGAAGCCGGGAAAAAACCTTGTTTCACAAGTCCAAAACTCATGTAACTAATTAACGTCACACCGACTAACATCCAAACCGTTCGACCACGATGCTTAAGGGCCATTAATAAATAACGCTTATAAGTTTTATGCAAAGAACTGGAGAAGCTCTCATGGTCACCTGCATCACCCACTTGGAAAAAGTAAGAGCCAAATAAAGGGGCAACCGTAATGGCTAAAATCCAAGAAAGAAACAATGAAATTAAAATCACGGCAAACAAAGAAAACAGAAACTCACCCGTGGCATCGTTTGATAAACCAATACCAGAAAAGGCTGCAATACCAATGGCCGTTGCGCCTAATAATGGCCACTGTGTTTGCTTAACCACATAACTTGAAGCTTCTAATGCTTTGTAGCCTCTTTGCATACGCAGCATCATGCCTTCTGCCACCACAATGGCATTATCTACCAGCATCCCCATGGCAATAACCAACGCACCCAGTGAAATTCGCTGAAGGTTTAACCCATACAGCCACATGACTAAGATGGTACCTAGAACGGTTAATAACAAAACCGCACCAACAACCACACCGGCACGCCAACCCATGAATAAACACAAGGTCGCAATCACCACGGCAACTGACATAATGAGATTCGTGATAAAACCACCCACGGCTTCATCTACCACTTGGGCCTGATCATAAATAGGTTGAAGAATAATCCCAGCTGGCAGGTTAGATAAAATCTCATCAATTTGCTGACGAACCGCCACACCCACTTCGACCACATTGGCTTCAATGTTCGCAGCTACCGCCAGGGTAATAGCAGGCTGGCCATTATGACGAATTAGGATATCGGGAATATCCACCACATCAAACGTCACTTGAGCAATGTCTTTGATTCGAATTTGACTGGTGGAGCCAGGTAAACCCAGGGTAATATTCTCAATGGCATCCACATGGGATTCAACGCCGCCCACAGGAATTCGAATGCGCTGACCATCAATGTGCAATCGACCGCTGCCGTATGGGCGTAGACTATAAGCCAGTGCATTTTTAACATCAGGCAAAGAGATACCAAGGTTAGCCAATTGGGATGTATCGATATGCACCGTAATTTGCTGCTTCAACACCCCTTCAACGGCCACTTTTGTCACATTTGGTACGGTTAACAAGTCACGTCGAATAATACGAGAGAACTCACGCAACTGGTAAGGAGTAAAATCCGGGGCGGTTAACGCGTAATATAAGCCATACACATCACCAAAATCATCTACAACGCGGATCGGCCTCACACCCGTAGGCAAAGAATTTTGCGCATCCGACATACGCTTACGTAACTCATCCCAAATCTGAGGCAGCTGAGTTCCATCAAATGTGGGTTTCATTTCAACAGTAATTTCAGACACACCAGGCTTAGAAACTGAATTAACAGAATCCACCTGTGACATTTGCTGAATCGCAGTTTCAAGCGGCTCAGTTACTTCTCTTTCTACTTGTTCAGCACTAGCACCGGGGTAAGCAGTAATGACCATAGCCTGCTTGATGGTAAAAGATGGGTCTTCCAATCGGCCAATTTCACCTAAGCCGATCAAACCACCAATAAAACAGATGACAACCAGCAGCCAGGTATTCACTGGCGTGCGGATGGAGGCTTTTGCAATATCCATAACAGCGCCCCTTACTGCATATTAAAAGGGCGAACAAGCAGCCCTTCTTTCATTTGTGTCACACCGGCGGATACCACTTTATGGTTTTTCTCCAAACCAGAAAGCACAGCAACCCAACCTTCAACCATAGGTCCAACCGTCACAACCTGACGACGAATACGTTGCGTGCTTTCGTCAAACACCCAAACGAACATCGTATTGTCAGCAGCGGTAACCAATGCACTCACAGGCACACCCAGTACAGATGGCATAGTGGCATCGCTGCCTTTTAACGTTACCGTTGCTCGAACCCCAGGCGTAATTTCAACCCCTTTCAATGCATCCATGGCGTAAACCACTTCATAGGTTTGGCTAACAGGATCAGGTTCAGTTGAGTATTCAACGTATTCAATATCAAAGTCTTTATCGATAGCACCATCGATGTAAGCTGATGCCTTAGCCACTTGAGAGCGGCTGTACTGACTCACTAGACGCTCAGGAATATCAAATTTAAAATGAATGCGTGATAAATCTTGTAAACGTGCAATGGGAGCGCCGGGATTAATAAAGCCTTTATTTTCAATTAAGCGCTTAGACACCATGGCATTAAACGGCGCTTTTAAGACACTGTATTCAAGATTAGCTTTTGCATTTTCAAGCTCAATCTCCGCCAACTCATAATTCACTTCTGCATTATCAACGGACTTTTCTGAGCCAATGCCTTTTGTCGCGATGGCTTTAACACGCTTAAGTTCTAAACTCGCCTGCTTCACTTTCACTTCAGCCATGCGAACAGCTCGCTCAAATGGCTCAGGCTCTAATCGAGCAATGACACGACCTTTTTTGATGGTCTTACCTTCAGGTAAATTCACAGATTCTAAGCGCCCACTTACTCGGAAAGCCAGATCAACCGTGGTTTTGGCCATAACCTTAGCGGGAAAGGTAAATTCATGCTCAGTGGTCGCGTCTCTGACTTCGGCCAATTGAACCACAACCGCCTTTTCTTGTACCTGTTCAACGTCATCACTATTACCACAACCTATTAACGCGGTTATGATCAATAGGGCAAAAAAAGAACCCTTATATCCCATGTGTTTATCTCCAAGTTATTCCATCTAAGCATAGTCGCGACTGACTCTTCGACCAGCATACGAACTTTGGGGCGTATTTGTAGCACATTGACAGGTTTACACATAGTGTTAATCTGTCAATTAGATAGATGTGGCAGGTAAAACACCTATCTAGATTTGCAACAATGACCCACTAGGTAACAACATTGACCACAAATACCGAGCAAAAAGTGCTCGCCAGTGCCAGACAATGCTTTTTTAGACATGGCTACAAAGCCAGCAATATGACCCTTATTAGCCAATATTCAGGCTATTCTAGGGCCACTGTGCATAAATATTTCAAAAATAAAGATGATGCATTTCGTCAGGTTTTTCATTGCTTTCAGCAACAAGCCAATCATGCCTGTCAGCCCATTCTCGCTAAAAACCTTGAGTGCTGGGAAACGATTCACCTAATCATGCAAACTTGGCTAAAACCCACATTCGATGAGGTCAGCGACCAATATATCCTCAACGATTTGAAGTACCACGTACAACACGTAGCCGAAGACATCTTCAATGAGGCAAGACAAGGTATTGAAGACATGCTGTGTGAAACACTGGACAAAGCCCAGTTAAAAAGCGAAATATCACTGAGTCAGATTAAAGTGACACCCAGAAAACTGGCAAAACTGCTACTGGCAAGTCTTGATGGCTTAAGGGGACACTTAGAAAAACAAGATTTAGAGCAGGCCAGTCAAGAAATACTGCATATCTTCAAACTGGCCTGTCGATAAACAATCGCCGTTACATCAGTCTAATTTCTGCTGGCGTCGCGACTGTGAGTAACGCAGATTAAAGACATCAAAATACGCACTTAGTGCGTTACCCGCCTGCTCTTGGCCATGCTGAATTAACAGCTCAATGGCCACTTCCACCGTGCATAAATGAAACTCATCCGGCGCTTTGCGTAACTTATATTGGCTATGACGCTGAGTATTCAGCGGTAAAACCGGCAAAGATTGTAAATATCCACTTAAGCGAAACATACGCCCTGCTTGTCGCCAGCTGCCATCGAGAATGATAAACAATGGAATTTTGCCATCATCTTCTTTAGCGCGCTCAACAACACGCTCTTCATAGCCGCCACGATCACCGGGAAAAATAATGTAAGGTTGGAACTTAGGGTTTTTAAGTAAACGTATGAACTCAGGATCCGGCTGCGTACGATGCCAATAAAATCGATGACTGTAATCGGGCAAAACATGCTCAATCAAACGACCGGTATTACTGGGCTTGTAGCTCTCTTCTTTGTGCATCAACAAGCAGATGTGCACAGCACGCCCCTGATCTTGCCGCATGATGCTACGATTATCACAAATGCAATAACCCTCAGCCATCATGCAATCATCGCAGCGCTTAACGTGGCTGCCCTTCGCTAGAAACGGTTTACGCGGGGCGTTGGCGTTATAACCCACTTATAACAACCTATTTAACGACTTCATTTATTTGAAATGAAACTCGCTTGGTTTGACTACTAATCACTGCACTACTGCCTTCAAGGTCACCAGGCTTCGCATTACCCACACCGCTCTTACTAATACGGGCAGTAATGATGACTTTTTCAAACTGGCTTAAACGCAGCGCGGGCATCATGGCCATTGAATCATCTAGTGTTACCGTGACTGGCCACTGACTCACATTGAGACGCTGAACGGCTAACGGCATAGGTGGGCCGTTTTCCGCTTTTGCCAAAACAAACAAATCCGCATCTTTCGGTAATTTAGACACCATTTCTTGCGCAATATTAACCGTAACCTGAATCACGGCTGGCGTAACCGCGGCTTGTTTCTCCTGAATTTGTGCACGATCTTCTTCTGACATACGTTCAAGGGCTTTATCGATTCCGCCTTGTATGGCCGCTGCATTTGGATTAGAAAATGGCATCATGCTGATCAAACGCTGCCAATAACCAACCGCTTCCACAAAACGTTCAGCGTCGAAAGCTGAAACACCCAACAAACCTAAAGAAGTTTCGTCGTTAGGATTAATCGACAAAACATCTTTAAGCAATGACTCTGTGGCCGCATCCAATTTACGGTCATTGGCAAAAAACTGGGCTTGCGCCAGTTGTGCCATTGCAACCGCCTGATCCTGCTTAGAATCCACTGGCAATAACTGTAAAGCCTGAGTAAACCCAACCACCGCTTGATCAAAACGCCCCATATCAAAATTCAAACGACCCAGCAGGTACCACATTTCAATGTCATCAGGTATTTGCTGGGTTTGCACGTCCAGTCGCTCGATTAACTCAAGGGCATCGTCCTCACTGAAATTGGCTTGGCCACTGCTCTGTAACAACTGAGTAATAGCCAGTTCATTTTCCGCACCTAACTTCACATACAAACCAAGGCTCACAACCGCAATCAAAACAACCGATGGCACAATTAACCACCCGCCTTTATTTGACTCTGTCGATTGCGTATCGCCTGAGCTGTCTTCTTGATCCTGTGTATCCACCAAAAGATTTAATTTGATTTCTTGGCTTAAGCTTTCATATTCAGCCGCACCGATTCTGCCAGATTCTAAATCAGCCTCTAAATCACTTAACTGTGATTTATAAATCACAACGTTACTGTCTTGTCTTTTTAGTTCACTGCCGCGCAGCGAAACAAACAAAGGTAAGCACATCACCAGAATGGCTAATACAAGTAATACGCCTATCCCTAACCATAAACTAAACATGGTCATCCCCTTTGTCTTTTTCTAATAATTCATTCAAACGCTTTTGCTGCTCCTGTGAAAAATCATCGGTAAGCGCATTATTTTGTTTGCGCTTACGTACGATAAAAACCAAGCAAACCAATCCAACAAGCAGCAATGCAACTGGGCCAAACCATAAAACATAGGTCATGGTATTCATTTTCGGGCGGTATAAAACAAACTCACCGTAACGGTCCACCATAAAATTGATGATCGACTCGCCGTCATTACCCGATTTCACCTGCTCATATAGTTCACGGCGAAGATCACCTGCAATCATGGCGTTACTGTCAGCAAGGTTTTGGTTTTGGCACTTAGGGCAACGTAACTCAACTGCGAGTTTTTCGAATAACTGGGCACGGGTTTCATTCTGAACCTCGTCACCATCATCAAACACATATTCATGGCCACCCACTATCCCTAATGACCATTGACTGAAAAAGAACGACAGCAATAACACGCTATATTTCATCATGGATTCACCGCCTGCTTTGATTCATCAACCAATGACAACCAAATCTTTTCTAGCGGTGCCCAGGTACCTTGCGTGATAACCCCTTGATGCTTATAACGAATCACACCCTTGGCATCCACAAAAAACGTTTCAGGCGCACCGGTCACACCTAAGTCCATGGAAAGCGTGCCGTCCACATCATCAACTGAATACTCATAAGGATTCCCAAGGTCCACCAGCCATTTACGTGCCGCATCATTTTCGTCTTTGTAATTCACACCAATAATGCGCACGCCGCGTTCAGCAAGTTCAACTAAAAATGGATGCTCGACTTTGCAACTGATACACCAGGTGCCCCACACATTGACCAGAGTCACTTCACCTTCAAGACTACTTTGAGTTTTTAACTCTTCACCTATTAGGGTTGGCAAAGAGAACTCAGGGAAGGGTTTATCAACCAAGGCCGAAGGAATATCTTTCGGGTCAAGGTAAAGCCCACGCCACAGTAAAAAACCTAACAGCGTAAACGTAATAAAGGGGATAAATAACGCCCAACGTTTCATAATCAACCCTACTTAGTTAGAAGTGCGAGTACGGGATAAGCGATAACGCTTATCACAAACAGCTAAGATACCACCAAGGGACATAAAAATAGCGCCTAACCACAACCAACGAACATAAGGTTTGTAATGAATGCGCACAGCCCATGCATCGCCTTCTAATTGCTCCCCTAGGGCCACATATAAATCACGAAATAAACCTGCATCAATATCGGCTTCGGTCATGATGTTACGCTGCACTTTATAATGACGTTTTTGTGGCTTCATGGTGGTTTCATATTCATCGTTATAGAACACACGAATCCGACCTTCATCAGCAATGTAGTTCGGGCCTTTTACTTTTTGTACACCATCAAAAATAAAGTGATAACCCGACGCATCAACGGTATCACCCGGCTCTACGCGAATATCGTGCTCTTGCGTGTAATTACTCACAATACAAATACCCATGGCCGTCACCGCGACACCCATATGAGCTAAAATCATGCCGTAATAACTTAGACTTAATTTTTTAAGCCCCGCCCATAAGCCCCCTTTCACACTGGCCTTACGGTATACATCCAATAATGTTGAGCTAATGACCCAGGCACTTAGCGCAACACCCACAATAATTTGCCAGGTGTAATGCACACCGTAAATAAATGGGAACACCAAAGATAAAATAACCGTAAATGCAGCAGCAGGCCAAAGCTGGGACGCCAACCATTTACTATCTGTTTTCTTCCAGCGGCTAATAAAGCCCAAGCTGATAAACAGCATCAACACCGACATAAGCGGCACAAAGAACAGGTTAAAAAACGGCGCACCCACACTGATTTTTTGATCAAAAAAGTAATCTGCAACCATGGGATACAAGGTACCCAGTAAAACCATGGCGGCAGCGACCACTAACAACACATTATTTAATAATAAGAAGCTTTCTTTACTCACCCACGAAAAACTAACCCGCGCCACAACCGTTGGGGCCTTGAGTGCATAAATTAATAACGAGCCGCCAATACTGATGATCAACAAGGCCAAAATAAACAAGCCGCGATCCGGATCCGTGGCAAACGCATGCACACTGTTTAACACACCAGAACGAACTAAGAAGGTGCCTAATAAACTTAAGCTAAAGGCAAAAATCGCTAAAAGAACCGTCCAACTTTTGAACGCACCGCGCTTTTCAGTTACCGCTAAGGAGTGGATCAATGCCGTGCCCACTAACCAAGGCATGAATGACGCATTTTCAACTGGGTCCCAGAACCACCAGCCGCCCCAGCCCAGCTCATAATAAGCCCACCAGCTGCCCAGCGCTATGCCC
>MDTG01174033.1_pt1 | contig 19069 bp, 15 predicted proteins | sample 811421 | NCBI WGS metagenome assembly MDTG01 (sample SAMN05326645, study PRJNA326480) | marine metagenome | isolation source: seawater | place: Pacific Ocean: South East | collected 2011
AATTGGAATTGACCCAATTTTTAATGTAACAAAAAACCCTATTCCTTGGATGAAGACTTGGTTAGCCAGTGACACAGTTCAAGTAGCACCACAAGAAGTAGAGATAAGTTCATATTTAGTAGGACAAGTGGATAGTGAAGTTAATGTCGAAGACCTAGGAGACTTCGAGCTTTAAATTGCACAAAGTCCGATGAAACAAAAAGTAACTGTTACGGTTAATGGCTCTACAGAAATAATTTGTAATAAAAGTGACAATTTGCTTAGTGTTCTTGAAAAAAATGGTTACGAAATTGAATATGAATGCCAAGAGGGACACTGTGGAACATGTAGAACAATTATGACTGACGGTGAAGTCAAGTATGCCTACGAACCCGTTGCTTACATTGGCGAAAATGAGGTTCTACCATGCTCTGCAATTATCAAATCAGACCTCAATCTTACTATTAAATAGTAAAGGGATTTATATTTTTTTATTAATTAGGAGAATGAACCCATAGTATTGAAGCCAGATTCTCAAATTGTGATAAACTTTTTGCATTGAAATTAAAAACTAAAATAGAACAATACATTTATTGGTTAATATTTACACTACTAAATTTACTAAGTCTTTTTTTTAAGCTCAAAAATCTAGATTTTGTTGAATATAAGTATGACCAACGATTTGCATATAGTGTCGTGGACAATTGCAAAAATGGAGAAATTTTTAACTATATCCAAAATTCTGCAGGAGTTCCTACTGGGCCTTTAATCTATTTATACGAGTGTATAGGTGGGTTATTCCGAGTTTCAAGCTATCAACTTCTTTTAATTTTTGAAATTATGATTTCGCACTTACTGTTGATGTTTCTATTCTTTCATTTACAAAAATTTTTAAAACCTTATAACAATTTACTGCTATTTTTAACTATCTGTTTAAATCCCTTCCTGATAATAATGACAAGAAATCCTGGGATTACAGCACACTTCGAATTATTCACCGTGCTATTTTTATATCTTTATCTCAATAGAGACCGAAGAGATAGAAATTACTTTTATATCGGGTTTATATCATCAATAAGTTTTGCAGCGTATATACCAATATTTGTAATTAACTATTCGATTCTTTTAACTTTGTTATTATTTAAAAAAGTTAAGAATTTAAAACTTTTGATATTTGGATCTTTAACTGGCTTTGTAATCTCAATTCTTTCCTTCGTGCCTTACTATCGAAATAATACACTAGAATTTCCCAGATCACGCGCAGGTTCATGGGGTTTAAGTTCCTATTGGAGAATTCTTAGTGATGTGCTCTCTGGTAAGTCTATTAAGGCAAAAATTAATAGCCCTGAAGACTATTTAATACTAAATGAATATTTCTCACAATTTAATTTTTTTGTAAATTTAAATTTTGTTTTAATATCACTAATTTTAATTTATTCGTTTGTTTATTTCTTTAAAAAAATATACGCCAAACAGATTGATGATTTTGACATATTATATTTTGGATCTTTTATTGTATGTGGAATAATTTTTACGTTATTAGATGTGCCTCTTTATGCACATTACCTTTTGTCAGTATCGGTTTTAATATTTATTTATTTATTTAAAACAATTAAAAAGACAAGTGTTTTAATTGTTTTATTCAATATTTTTTTACTATCTAGTGTTTACATAAACTATAGCTTTCATGAATATATTTACCATAATAATGGAGCTCAAAATAGCGATTATGGAACATCTTTTAATGTATGTGGGTGTTGTGTTGAAGACGCAAGGGTTTGTAGAGGTCAATAAAGACTAGATGTAATTTCTAAGTGTTGATACCACTCTGTTAACTTCGCTTTTTTCCATTTTAGGAAAAATAGGTAAGGAAAGAAGTTGGCCTGCATTGCTATCTGCAAGTTTAAATGTTTTACTGTGCTGCTTGTGTGTAGAGTAAGCTTTTTGTCTATGTATTGGAACTGGATAATGAATTCCAAACTCAACATTATGTTTGATAAAATCGTTTAATATTTTGTCTCGATTTTGCAATCTAATTACAAATAAATGCCATACGTGATAATTTCCATTTTTTACTTCAGGAAGATTTAAACAATCAATGCCATCTAATTCTTCGTAGTACATTTCAGCTATATTATTTCTTAATCTGTTCCAGTATGCAAGTTTCTTAATTTTCTCTGACAAAACTATACCTTGTAGAGGCTGAAGTCTTGAATTGAATCCTAGTACTTCATGATGATATTTTTTGACACTTCCCCAATTTCTTAACAACAGAATTTTTTCATATAATTTTTTATTATTTGTTGTAACAGCACCTCCATCACCCCAAGCTCCTAAATTCTTTCCTGGGTAAAAACTATATGCTGCTGCAATAGACTGAGTATTTGAGAAAGTTTTATTTGCAGCACCATGAGATTGTGCTGAGTCTTCAATTAAATATATTGAGTTTTTATCTGAAATTTTTCTTAATGTTTTCAAATCTGCAAGTTGCCCATATAGATTAACTGCAATAATGGCTTTTGTCTTTTTTGTAATTTTCTTTTCTACCTCCGATGTGTTAATTAAGTAGTATTCGTCATTATCAACAAATATCGGTTTGGCCCCACATCTCGTAACTGCTAGCGCAGTGGCAATAAATGAATTTGTAGGAAGGATAACTTCGTCATTTTCTCCAATATCTAAAGATCTCAAAATTAACTCTAATGCATCAGTTCCGCTTGAACAGCTTACGGTATATTTTGAATTAGTAAATTCTGAGAATAAGGATTCAAATTCACCTATTTCTTTATTCAAAACAAAGCTGTTCCTGTCTACTACTTTAGAAAATTTTGTAATAACCTTACTTTTTATAGGTTCATGAATCCGGGTTAAGTCATTAAATGGGACTTTTTTCACCTTAACCTACCTGATCTTCAATATTTTTAAGTAGTTTGACTGTCCTTAATGATATATTTTTATTATTTAATGAATTTTCTTGGTCTTCTTTTTTTATTAACTTAATAAAATGATCTACAACCTCTTGCAATGGTTCTGAATTGGAAATATATGGAGAAGTTATATCACCAATGGAGAAGGAGAAAAATGAGTTGGTGTCAATTTGATTAGAAGCTTTATCATAAATCTGATCAAACTTTTTATCATAAATTTTTATTGGCTCATTGTAATTTAAATCATCAAAAATTATCATTTTTTCATCACCAACAATTTTTATTTTTCTTGTTTTCTCAGGATGTAACCAGCTAGAAAAAATAGTTACGAATAGCCCATCATCATAATTTAGGGAAACATTAACCATATCAAAAATTTTTGATTCATTTACATTGAAACCAGCTCCATTTATTTTATTTGGGTCTAATTTTGTTATTGCATTTAAGATTGAAATATCATGCGTTGTTAAATCCCATAAGCAGCTTACGTCATTTCTAATTGGCCCTAAGTTTGTTCTTTCAAAATTAATATGAAGCAACTTACCAATTTTTCCATCGTGTATCATTTTAATAGCAAATTTTATTGCATTATTATATAAAAATGTATGATCAACAAGCAAAGAAAGATTCTTGTCCTCAGCTAGTTGTATCAGTTCTGATGCTTCAGAAGGTTTCGTAGCAAGGGGTTTTTCAACAAGTACATTAAGGTTTTTGTTCAACAAGTCTTTTGTGATTTCATAATGAGTATTCGTAGGAGTACAAACAATAGCTGCATCAAAAGAAATATTCTTACTAAAAAGTTGTTCGAGAGTATCAAACAACAATATATTATCATCCACCTCAAAAGATGTGTTTGGGTCAACTATTGCAATAAGATTTGTTTCTTCATTAGAGTTTAATATTCTATAATAGTTTTTTCCCCAGTAGCCTAAGCCAATAATTACAAAATCCATTGTTTAATTATAAATTGATATATTTATTAAATTAGTATATGAATAAATGAGCTAACATGAAAATAATTCATTATGAAAAGTCTTAATAACTTTATTGAATATGGTCAGGATATTTTTATTCATAAATCATCCAAGGTTGGAAAAAATGTTAAAATTGACCCTTTTGTAACTATAGGACCTGACGTGGTGATTGGTGACAATTGCTACATAAGTTCTCATGTTGTAATTGGAACTCCTGCTGAAATGCCTGGAGAAACAAAGAAAAACTTTACAGTTTTAATAGGATCAAACGTAACAATTAGAGAATTTGTGACGATACATTCAGGACATACCAGAGATACTGAAGTTGAAGATAAAGTATACATTATGAATCATTCCCATATTGCTCATGATTGTATTGTTAAGAAAGATACAACAATCTCTGCAGGTGTAACCTTGGCGGGATCAGTGTCAATTGGTGAGGAATGCTTTCTTGGTATTGAAAGTTCGGTTCATCAAGGCGGATCTGTTGGTGACCTTACAATTCTTGGAGCAAATTCATTTGCAAAGGGAGAATTAGGGCCATGTTTAAAATATGTTGGAAACCCTGCAGTAGCTATTTCTATTAATCAGTTTGCAGTTGATAAAAGTCGAAAATCTGCGGATGAATTGGATTTATTAATAGCAAATGCTAAAAATATATTAAATGCTAAATAAAACCCTGATTTTTTGCCCTGTATTTAACGAAATTCAGCACCTGCCTAAGCTATTGAAAAGAATTAAGTCATCAGATTACAGCGGAGATTTTTATTTTATAGATAGTGGATCAAATGATGGTAGCTCGGAACTAATAGAGAATTCTGGATTAAATTTTATAAAGATTGAAAAGAATTTAGGAGTTGGTTACTCAATAATAACTGCAATAAAATTTGCTATTGAAAATAATTACGACATAATTTGTGGGATATCTGGTAATAACAAGATGGATCCTAATGAAATAAATAAAATCGTTGAGCCAATTATCAACGATGATTTTGACTTTGTACAAGGTAGTAGATTTCTAGAGTATGAAGTGAATAGCAACACTCCCAGGTTTCGAGTTGTTTCCATTCCTATATTATCAAAATTAGTTTCTTTCTTATTCAGGACCAAAGTAACTGATGTTACTTGTGGCTTTAGAGCTTATAAATTAGACCTGATAAAAAGAGCAAGGTTCAAAATTGACCAAAAATGGCTTTACGGATATTCATTTGAGCCCTATCTTTACTCAAATGTTTTTTTAGATAAAGGCGTAACAAAAAAAGAAATACCCGTAAAGATGTCGTACCCTTCTGATAGTTCTGTTAAATATACAAAAATAAAACCCATCTTAAATTACCCAGGACTTGTACTTCCCTATTTGTTAAGTAAGTTTTTATATAAAGGCTTTGACAAAAAAAGTATCTAAAAAATTTCAATTATTTTGTATATTTAAAAATTTTTAATCAAACTAAAATTGCTACATACTAAATAATTATTATTAAAATCTTATTTGGAAATAAAATGTATGATTTAATTATTATTGGTGCAGGACCATCTGGTTTATCTGCTGCATACGAATTATCTAACACTGATAAAAAAATATTAATTTTAGAAAAGAAGCCACGAGTTGGTGGCCTTGCTGAAACAAAAGTTTTTGGTGATTATAGATATGACATTGGGCCCCATAGGTTTTTTACTAAAAATAAAGAGGTGTATGAGTTATTTCTAAAAGTATTAGATGATGATGCAGTTGAAGTAGACAGAAAAACAAGAATACTTTTTAAAAATAGCTATTTTGACTACCCCCTTACACCACTCAACGCTTTATTTGGTTTAGGTATTCTTGAATCAATTTCAATTGGTTTGTCCTATATTTCAGCAAGAATTAAAAACTATATGGGAATTACAAAGATTAATAACTTTGAAGATTGGGTTGTTGATCGATTTGGAAGAAAATTATTTAATAATTTCTTTAAAAACTATACAGAAAAAGTGTGGGGAATAGATTGCAGTGAAATTGGTTCTGATTGGGCAGCACAAAGGATAAAAGGACTCAGTTTATCAACTGCTATCAAATTTGCTCTGTTTCCTAACAGTAAAAAAAGACCTAAAACACTTGTTGACAAATTTTACTATCCAAAACTAGGGGCTGGAATGTTATGGGAAAAGTTTGAAGAAAATATAATAAAAAAGAATGTAGAGATTTTAAAAGAAAGAACTGTAACAGAAGTATTGACTACAGATGAAGGATTTACGATTTCATTCATAGATAATAATGGAGTGGGAACTTCTGAACATACAAAAAATATATTTTTTAGTAATCCTCTTTTAGAATTCATAGATATTTTTGATGGTGATATTCCACAAAAAGTTATAGATTCAGCAAAGAGCTTAAATTATAGAAATCATATAAGTGTTCATATAACAGTCGATAAAAAGCTTTTTGATGATAACTGGATATATATTCACTCACCTAATGTAAGTATGGCAAGAATTGCAGATTTTACTAACTTTTCTGAAGCAATGAGTGTTAAAGGTAACTACCCCCTCACGCTCGAATACTTTTGTTTTGAAGATGATAAAATTTGGAACAAAAGTAACGATGAGATAATTAATTATGGACTTAAAGAACTCAGAGATATTTTTGATATTGAATTTAATGTTGTACATTCTGCTGTTAGTAGAAGTCCGAAAGCATACCCAGTTATAAAAACTGGGTACCAAGTTCATATCGATATTATTAAAGAGTGGCTCTCTACTCTACATAACATCACTGCAATCGGTAGATCTGGTATGTTTAAATACAACAATCAAGATCACGCAATGGCTACTGGTTTGTATGCTGCAAGAAATTTGCTAGGTCTTGGAAATTTTGACCCCTGGGAGGTAAATGTTGATGGAGAATATCATGAAGAGGTATCAAATAATTAAAATTTATTTCCTCTAAATTCAGGACATACAATATAATAGTTTTACTTAGGGCGCTTAGCTCAGTCCGGCAGAGCGCTTCCCTTACAAGGAAGAAGTCACAGGTTCAAATCCTGTAGCGCCCACAAGGATTTTATGTAAATAAGATTCATATGTTTGCTATTGATAAAATAAAAACTGATGAAAGATAGAGTTTTGAATAAATATATATTATTTTTCGTTTTGTCGTTTCAAAATTTAATATATTTTTTTATTACCTTTTTAAACTTTAATAGTTTAAGAGGTACTGACTTTAATAAATATGGTAAATATTTTGACTATTTTTACAATGCTGAACAAAATCAAGTTGGTTTAGAGTCAGGCATTAGCTATTACTGGTTTGTTACTCGATTCTTTAATCTTTTAAAAACACCTTTACTATATTCAGAAAATAATATTGAAGCTACCAAAACTGCCTCTATACAATTAGCAAATTTTACTCTTTTTATAATTGGATTAGTTGGCATACACTATTTACTAAAAGCTTCATTGAACTTTAAAATTGAAAATACCTTACCTCTATTAATATTATTATCTATATTTCCACCTTTGATTGGTGCGAGAATTATTCTTAAACCTGAAATACTAGTTTTTAGTTTATTACCTTGGTTATTTTTGTTGTATTTTGAATATTTTAAAAGTAATTTAACAGTATATTTAATAATCTCATCACCAATACTTGCTTTATTACTAACGCTAAAAGCAAGTATCTCATTCATGCTTACATGTTTATTACTTGTTGTTTTTAATAAAAAAATATTTCAAAAAAAATTTATTGCTTTTAATTTAATTTCGTTTGGTATATTTTCATTACTTATTTACGAGAATTATTTAATTAATGGTAATTATCTGTGGGAGCATGTAGCTCCAGATAATTATAATTCAAAAGCTACAGTTGATTATTTGTATAATTTGAATTTATCTGACCTGTGGATAAATCCGTATAGAGATAACTTTAGAAATTCTATGATATCAATTTTGTTAATTGATACATTTGGAGACTACTGGCAGAGATACTGGTTTCATTTTGATGGCTGGGGTTTAAAAATTGATGGAAATACAAGAAGTAAAAATTTTCCTGGTGATTTAAATGTTATTAGATTTTCAATTATTTTATCAATAGCTTTTTACCTAAGTTCTGTTTACTTCCTATTTAGTGAAAAAAATAAAACCTTAAGATATTTAGGAATGTCTGGATTTATTGGAATAATATCATTAGCAATAAATAGTATAAATTTATTACCCTTTTTACCTGAAAATTTTGATATTGATAAGGGAGATCCTATGAAAACTCATTTATTCTCCTTTTTACTTACATTTACCTTTTTGTATTTGTTAATAAAACTGGATATACATAAAAATAAATACAGATTTTTGTTTGCTTTCTTTTGTTTAAATATATTTTTTATTTCTATGACTAACCCTTTTGATATATTTTTATCGTCTAATTTAGAAATATATATGAATAGAGTTGAGACTCTTTTTCCCTGTATATTTACTACTTATTGTGATTCTATTCAAACAATAGAAAGTACTAGTGAGTATTTTATACCAAATAAAAAAGGTCTTTTAATTAATAAGCTCTCACTGCTATCAAGTTTTTTTGCATTAATTATTTATATATTTAATAAAAGTAGTGGTAAATTTTTTAAAAAATTAAGGAAGTGGTAATTCAAAAATTTGCCCAGAAGTTGTTCCAATCAGTAAGGAATCTTTACCTGAGTCATTAATTGTTGTTATTGAAAATGGAATTAGATTTTTCTCTAATATTTTTAATTTACTGTTATTTTCTAAATTAATAGTCCATATTGTTCCAGTGCAAAAATCTCCAACAAATATGTGATTACTCCATTTGCTCGTATTGGCTAATGTAGTACCACCTATTACAGCGCAGTAATCATTTCCATGAGGAAATAAATATTGTGGAAATTTAGTAGTTTTTATTTGCTCAAGTTTTATATCTTCTGGGACTGGAGAATTTTTGTAATTTGCATCAAAATATGACTCAAACCATGGCCAACCAAAAAATAGGGGTTCAGATAGATTGTCTACATTACTAAGTACATTAATTTCTTCCCAATGGGAATTGCCAACATCTGGAATGACTAAACTATCATTTTGCATAAAACAAGACCAAGGATTTCTCAGACCGTATGCTAAAACTGTAACCCTTTCATCATCAATATCTTGAATTGGATTAGAGAAAGAATCTTGAATATTTAAAGAGAGCACTTTACCCCATGGGCTATCAAACTTTGCAGAATTTCCTGGACTGTTTTGATCACCCAAGCAAATAAGTAGTTCATCATTATTTTTTAATATTTTGCCACCGAAATGAACATTATTGTCATTTATATTAAATACTGCTAATTGAACTTTATTCTCTTTTAAAATATTATTGTTTTCTATTAAATATGAAGAAAGATAATACTTTTTATCAATACCTGAATGTGTTACAAATAAATAATTAGCTATACCGTTATTATGAAATACAAAAGAATGAAGACCTGACTCTCTTTCTCTAATTGTTATGTCGGACAAATCTATAAGCAATGTTGCATTATCTTCTTTAACTCCATAAATTCGCCCCTCCGCTTCAGAAAATATAAACTCATAACCTAAAGGATTTTCAAATTGTATATATGTAATAACTCCCATTCCATCAAGTTTTTGGATGGGAGTTACATCTCCAAACAAAGGAGAATCAATTAGATTTAGTTCTATAAGCCCTTTTTCGCTTAATTGACTTAGGTATAAATCATATTCTGTACCTTTAACAGATTCTGTTACATTACCTTGAAGTACTCCAACCACTAAGTCTACGAGTAGCCCATTTTGAAGCTCTGCACCCTGGTCCAGGTTTGTGTCTAGAATCATGTCTATACACTCATTTCTATCTGTTACTTCTCTTACTATTCTGTATTCAAAATTTAAACTATTATCTGATTTAATTTCAGCTAATGTTGCTATTGCCTCATCTAAAGATACTTTACAATTGTTGAAGTTATCAGGTAGAGATGGGCTCGATGAAGCTGAACAAGATATTACAGTTAAAAATAAAAATAAAACTGATAGGCGGCGTTTAAATTTGTTCATAAATATTATGGTAACTTGGGTAAAGAGTTTTAGTAAATTTTAAGAATTATTAATCTCAATAATTGTCCCATCTAAAGTTAATAAATAAATCCCATCTCTTGCCTTTTCAATTGATAATAAGGCATTTTCACTTGCAAAAGCCTTGGAGTCGTAAATAATTTTTGTTTTGACTATTCCATTTGGAACTACTCTTATTCCAAATAACTCTCCATTCATAATCCCGTAAGTATACATTTTATACCCACCATAAGTAATTGAATGTCCACCAATTAACCCGCCTATTCTTTCAGCTAAAATGGCTTTTTTATAGTTCTTTCTTGGATACAAGAAATCATCTGTAAAAGGACCGTGATTTAAATTCCCCTCTATGTGTGGAAAACCTAAATCTAGGTTACTACTTTCGGTGCTAATTAGATTTATTTCATCTTGTATCGTAGAGCCAACGTCTGCTATCCAAAGATTATTATTTGAAAGTGAAATCCTATATGGGTTTCTCATTCCAATTACCCAAACTTCATCCAAGTTGGAGCTTTCATGATATCCAATTCCTTTGAGCTCTAAATTATTTGTATCAAATTGGAACTTTAAAATCGAACCCCATGGTAAATCAGCATTTCTGGATGTGTAGAGAGAACTATAAATTGATGATGGTGCAACAGCATTCCCGATGCTTGCATAAATTATATCATCTTCACCAATTTCAATTCCTCCACCCATGGCTCCAACATAAACTGTTGATTCGCCTGTTTCTTTACATATATCGTAAACAGCTACTAACAGTGTAAAATCATTACATTTTGAATATTCTGGTAATGAGTAAGACTTTAAAGATTTGATAAAATTAATCTCAGATGAAGTTTGATTTATTTGGTAAAGACTAATGAGATACTCAGTGTTTGAATTGTGCATTGAAATTAAATAATTACCGTCCTTGGTATAACGAATTGCGAGAAACCCTCCATAGTCTATTGCACCCACATCATCTACTTTATAAATTAGCTTTTGTGAATTTAGATTAAATATTTCACCAAACCTATTACTTACCAAATCAAGTTCTGAGTTTGTTGGGTGCAAAGCTAACGATGTTAAATAGGTTGTTGATATTTGTATTTCATTCGTTTGATCGATTTGATACTGATCTTCTTCGTATATATCAAGATTCAATTCTCGACCAATGACTAATTCTATATGTACATTTTTTTCAAGATTTAAATTCTGATCTTTATTGCTTCCGATGACCATATCTAGACAATTGGGTAAAAGATTTTTTGCAGCTGTGCCTATTACAGGATATCCACCTATATTGTAAGTAAGATTAATTTCAAATTCTTTATTCCAATAGTTGAACAAATCAATAATTGATTGACGGGAGTGTGGGCAGTTTCCATTAAATGTTGGAAGGACAAACGAACCATCAGTCCTGTATTTTGCATCAAGTTCTATTAAATTATCATTTATAGTATTTGAGTCGAAATCATTTACATTCTTTAAAATTGTTTGTGTTGTTTTGGAGGAAGAAATTTCAATACTCGAAATAGTCCCAATATCTTCGCCCTCAGGTAAATTATCTGCTGAGCAACTTATCACAAATAAAAAAATTAGTAAGTAGATTGATAGATTATTTTTCATTTGTATTGATATTTTATTTGATTCATAGATTAATAATGAATAAGAAAATATAATTATTAAGTTAATTAAGATATGAAAACATTAAAAAACTTAGTAGCTGTTGCGTTAATAATTTTTTTAATGTTATCATTCTCAAACATCGCAACAAAACAAGTAGTTGATTTCTATGATCCATCTGATGATTCGAAATCATACATTTCTCTCGCTAAATCTTTACAGGAAAGTAATACATTTGTAAGGCAAGAATTTATTAATAAGGAGGCTGTAGAAACTGTAAGAACACCTGGTTATTCATTGTTTTTATCTTTGTTTTCGAATTTAAAATATGTAATTTACATTCAAAATATTCTTCATATGCTTTCGGCAATTCTTTTACTACTAATTATTCAAAAAAACATTGATTTTAGATTTTCATACATGATTTTTTTACTCTATTTGTTTCATCCGCTATTAGCATCATTATCACAATTAATACTTACTGAAACAATAAGTATCTTCCTTATCAATCTTGTTATATATTTTTTAGTTGTTAAAAATCAAACTATTATTCCAATAATATTGATTTCAATTCTTCCTTTAATCAGACCAGCATATCTAATTATTATGATTGGTGTGGTTTTCTTTAATACCATATTTTTTAAAAACCTAAATTTAAAAGAGAGGGTATTGGTAATATGTGTCCTAATCTTACCAACTACTATTTGGATAAATAGAAATTACCAATTAACAGAAGAAATAATATTTTCATCCATTACTGGAATGAATTTACTAGAAGAAACAGCAAGTGGAATTAAATCAATAAATGAAGATTTGAAAAATAACGAAACTTTCATAGAAGTTTTTGATATTAAATATGAAGAAAAAAGATACTGGTCTCAAATATTAAGAAATGATGTTGAACTAGGAGATATATCAAGAGTAATTTCAAATGCACCAGGAGCTAACCCACATAAAGTTGTATCAGCATATCAAAATTATGCAATGGAGATAATTATTCAAAACCCTTTTGAAACTATCATTCTTGCTACTCGTGCATTTTTATATAATACTTTAGAACCAGGGGACCAGATTTATGATGAAGTTTTTAATTTAGATAAAAATAATTTAATAAATTTTTTAGTTTTTATCTTCAATTTTGTTAATACAACATTTGCGTTTATTTATTTTTTAAAGTCCATCAAAAGAAGAACCGTTTTTAAAAAAAGTATTATATTTTACATCTTAATGATTGCGCCATTACTTTTGCTAGCTACACCAAGCGGTAGATTTGGTGCTCCGTTGATAAGTATTACCTTATTGCTAAGTACTAGTAATTTTAAAAAAGTCAGAAAACCAGGCTACATTTATTAATTACTCTTAATTACAAATGAGAATTGATCAAGGTAATAAACATTATGACTTTCTTGTTGTGAACTGTAATCATAAATAATTTTTCCATTATTTACTATCTCAACAGCTGTACTTGAATCGTAAAGAGTTATAGATTGAAAAATATATTTATATCCGTTCTCCCATGTATCACTAAGATAAGATTCTCTTGAAGTTACCTTTCTAATATTTAAATCAAAAATATAATTATTATTTTTGATTGTAAAATATACATTCTTAATCTTTGTATTTTTTGTATTTCCGATATCTGTAACAAGTTTAAATTTTAATTTAACAAATTTAGTCTGTGAAGAACCGTCTATTATCCCACCAAAATTGAATGATACAATATCTCCTTCTTGTATAGATCTATTCCTAGGACCATCATTAGCAAAGTCCCCAGAAACTTCATCAGTAGATGAAATTGAAGGTGGGGTATAGTTTTGACCACTAGAGTTAACAACAAAAGCTTTGTCGAATAGTGGACTTACAGTATCAAAAGATGTTGTACTGGATACAGTTGATGAACCACTAGACCTCCAGGAAAAAGTAGTTATCTCTTCAAGTGAATATCTGTCATAGCTACAATTGGAAAAACTAAAAGTGTTTAATGACAGTTCTGGACCTAGCGGAATCTGAAAACGCATACCTTTTTCATTTTTAAACACCGCGTAAGCATAATTACTTACAATTGTTTCTCTATTTAGATTTGTTATTGCCTTAACTTGGGTACCTACTTCATAATTTTTAATTTCAGTATTGAGAAAACCCCTTTCAACAGTAAAGGTGTTTCCATTCTTGTCTATTACTTTCATTAGCTCAGTTCCAACGAGTAATATCTCAGAAATAAATGCTTGATTTTCATTTTGTAAAATAATCGATGTATCAGTTTTATTAATTTCATTAGAAGTATTTTGTCTATTATCAAGTATTTGGTCAGTGATGTAGACAATATTTAATGAACTAGTTGTACTAAAACTCTGTCCTGAAGATACATTTGAATAAAAGTTTGTTGAAGAGTCTTTAGTTGTCATTATCAATTTACCAATTCCATTATGAGAATTTACAGACTGTGGGTTAGAGTTATTAGATACAAACTCTCTATTCCCAGAGGATTTTACAACAGATCCGTTGCCACTTTCAGCAAAACTGTAAAACCAAACACCTGTTGTTAAATTAGAAATATCAAAAACTGCTTCTGTTAGGTTTAGTGAAGTTGATAGTGAAGATGGCTCTAAAAATATTAAATTTGAACCAAAAGGTTCAATGAAGTAAAACTTATAACCCGTTCCCCCATCACCAAATATTTTTATTTTAATTTGATTTGATGATTCTTCCACAATTTCTGTTGTATGTGATGATTCTGTTGAGACAGTATTTATGGGTTCTAATTCATTTGCAACATCTCCATTTGAATAATAATTTAATATATTGGAATCAAGGTTATTGAGATAAGGTGTTCCGCAAACATCATCAATAAAATTTACTCCTTTAAATATATTTATTACTTCATTATTAGTTAATGAAATGTTAGGGATTATTCCATAATCGCTATTCGATACATTGGTAGTTGTGTCAATAGGAATTGTTGTAGTTGTAGTTGTGTCACTAGGAATTGTTGTAGTTGTAGTTGTGTCACTAGGAATTGTTGTAGTTGTAGTGTTGTATGTATTAACCTTTTCCTCACACCCAGTCCAACTATTCATTTTTTCTATAGTATTAGGCCCTACGTCTCCATCGGGATTTAAACCAGCATATGCCTGAAATTCCCTAATAGCTTCAGATGTTTGTTGTCCAAGATATCCATCTTCTTCGCCTGCATTGAAGCCATATTTATTTAAAAATATTTGTACATTTTTAGTTATTTCAAGATTTATAGTTGTATTGTCATCTTCAACACATTCGGTATTAGCATTTATAATTGTTGTTGTTGTTTCTTCTATATAAATAGAGGTAGTAGTGTCTAAAATATTGCTATCAATTTCTGTAGGAATTGTTTCTAAAGCCTCATCACTTGAACCACAGGATAAAAAAACTAATACAACTAATAAAGATTTAAGAAAATTTTTTAACATCCAATACTATTTTAAAGAAATTTTTTATATTTATTAAGAAATAAGTCACTATTTGTTGATTTTTTAATTCTATAATTAACATTGTTAATGTCAGACCTAAGACCTAAAACTTATTATTATATATCGTCTTTTTTTTCAATTGTTATTTTCACACCAATGTACATAAGTTCAGTTATTGGTTCTGATTGGGATTCTTATGCTTTAATTGGTACTTATAAAAATTATTTAACATCAGGAGTTTATTTTCCATCAAGACCGCCGGGATTTCCACTTTATGAGTATTTTATTGGATCTTTAATTAAATTTTCAGAATTTTTACCAATAACAATGGAGCAAATAATGATTGTCTTTCAATTATTTTTGCTTTTATCTCTCAACTATCTTATTTATAAGTTTTTTAATAAAACCAATGCCCCAAATTATTTAATTTATTTAATTATTGTTTGTTCTCCTATATATTTAATTGCAGGACTTTCAGTCATTGATTACTTCTTGGGCTCCTTGTTTGGATTTTCTGCAATTTATCTTGTATTTTATAATAAATCAATAAACCCTCTTGCTATTTCTTTACTTCTTACGGGAGCAATAACAACTCGACTTAGTAATTTAATTTTCCTTTTTGTAATAATTTTGTATTTATACCTAAATGATGAAAATATAAGGTCTGCAATAATTATCTCTGTTGCAACAGTTGTTTTTTCAGGTTTCGTTTATTTTATTTTCTATGAGAATCTATTCTCTTTTTATAAATCAACAGGCATATATGAAAATTGGTCTGAACTGCTGTGTCTTTTTAATCTAACAAATACTGATCATACGTTTGTCGGAAGACTTGGGAGATTTGTTTTGAAGCAAGTTCCCTACCTAGGAACAGTAGGGGCTGTATTGCTGATTGTGAATGTAAGAAAATTTAAAATAGACTTACAAAATAAAAATTTTTATTTATTCTTAATATTTTTATTATTTGAATTAAGTTTTCTGAGGCTACCAACTGAAGAAGGTCATCTACTACCTGCTTTTATTGCGTTTATGATGTTGTTGACTTCTAGAAAAAAGAACTTAATAACTGCAATTTTCATTGCTGTCATATTAAGTAATTTTGTTGATATAAAATTATATTCAGTAGATGAAGTGGACAGTGCTTCGTCTATTAATATAACATTTGATTTAGCTCATGGCTTTTTAATTGAAGATTTCAATGAAAGAAATTTAAAAGGTGAAGAAAAAGAATTCCATTATGATAATTCCCAAATTACTCTAAATACTGCATGGTTAAGTGGGTGTCCTAATTAATGAAAAGTAAGATAGCAATAATTCTTTATGCAAGGTTTCCCTCAGAAATGGCCTATGGGAACCATATAATTCAAATAGCCAATAGTTATATTGACAATGGATTTGAAGTAAATATTTACTACCCTGAAACATATAATGCTAAATCTATCTATCAAGATCCTGGACAATATTACAAATCACGAGATGGTATAAAATTTAAAAAAATTAATAATTTTGATATCACAAGTTTTGCATTTTATGAAATATTACCAAATTTATTTAAAAAGATAATTTATACAGGGATGACTATATTGTGGTGTTTTAAACTATCAAAAAGCTTTGAGAATGAAGAGTATGTCTGGTCTACGAATCCCAATATATTATTAATAGTCAAAAAATATTTTAAATTTATCATTTATGAAAAACATGGTGCTGCAAGATTTATACAAAAATATTCAATTTCAAGATTGAAGAAAGACAAAAAATCATTTCTAGTTGGTGTTACTAAAAAATCTGTTCAAGAACTTCATGGATCTATCAACATTCCTTTATATCTTCCAAACGGAGTAGATGAAAAGTTATTTTTTCCTAAACCAAGAAATAATGATTCGCCAACTATTGGATATGTTGGACTTCTAGAAACTTATGGGGCGGATAAGGGTGTGATAAACGCAGTTAATGAAATCATAAAAAAAAATAAATACTCAAACAGTAGAACGATTATTGTTGGTGGTCCAGAATTTAAATTAGACGAAATAAGAGAGCTCGTCAAAACAAAGAAGCAAGAAAATAATTTTCAAATTTTAAAATTCATGGAGCATGAAAAAGTTGCGGAATTAATGAAAAGTTTAGACATAGGAATAGTACCTTATCCAAAAGAAAATCATATGAATCTATATGCATCCCCATTAAAAATTTTTGAGCTTGCAGCTTCTGGAGTACCAATACTTGCATCTAATATAGATTCTCATCTTGAATTAAATGATTTGAATCTTGGTATACAGTATTTTGAACACAATAATTTTGATGACTTTAGAGAAAAGCTTCATGAACTTATTGACAACACTGAATTGAGAGATTCTTTATCTAAAAAGTCACTTGAAAATATCCAAAAATTGTTTTGGGTAAATAGAACAGAAAATATTATACAAAGCGTCCGTAGCTCAATTGGATAGAGCACCTGACTTCGGATCAGGGGGTTGAGGGTTCGAGTCCTTCCGGGCGCGCAAAGTTAAATATATAGTTCTATAATTTTCTTTACTCTATTTGACATTGAATAAAAATCTAAATCCTTAGGAATAGAAGTTTTTGTATCAAATGCTTTTAGTACAGCATCAATAAAAGATTTCTCATCTTGCCTAGTAAAGTAAAACAGTTTTTCGTCAAATGGTAATTTTTTGTGAGATTCATTTTCTGTAGCAACAACATTTAAGCCAGAACTTATATATTCAAAATATTTTAATGGAGATGTATACTTTTCTGCATGTTGAGATTCGTTGTTAATTAATAAACCGACTGAACATTCTTGAAAAAGATTTGAAATCTCTTCGCGATTGAGGTTTGAGTAAAAATCAATTTCATCATCCTTGATATTTGTAAATTGACTTAAATTCTCAATATCATTTGCTACAACAATAAGTTTTATATCGTAGTCTTTTAATTTATCTGAAAGCTTTAATATACTTTCGACTCCTCTACTTATTCCAAATCTAAAGAAAGAGCCAACATATACAATTTTTTTTGAAACAGTTTCTTTTTCGTTATAAAAAAATATATCTTCATCATAAGCACTTGATAAAACAATAGCTTGGCGGTTGTCTGTATTGTTTAGCTCTTTTGACATCGAACTGTTTAATAATATTAGTTTGGAGTTTTTATTTTTTGTACTTTTTGTTATTAGTTTTTTTTTGAGATTTGTTAATTGATGGCATTCGTAAACCACCCTACAATTTTTTCTTGAGAGAAAGTAAAATACCCACTCTGAACGAGTAAAAAATTTATCAATACTATTTTTTTTTATTTTTCTAGTAACAGCATACGACCAAATTAAATGACTAATCAAGTAATTAAATTTTTCAAAGATAGTAATTTTTTTAAACGGTAAGGGATGGACTGTTCCGTGAACATCAAAATCATATTTGATTTGATAAAAATTTTTTAAATCTTCCAAGTTATCATTAGATTCTTTATTCCTTAAGGGGTAAATCAATTTGACTTTCCAGTTTAATTTAGAAAAATGCTTTATATGTGTCATGGTTTGAATCGAATTTGCGGTATGTGCTGGAAAAGTTTGATAAGTGATATAAGTGATATTTTTTTCCATACATATATTATATTATGAAAAAATTGCATATAATTTTAAAAATAATATACGATTTAAACATGTTAAGTGATCCAGGATATTTTGGCCCAAATTCAATGATGTGGAAAGTCAACAAAGAAATTACAGTTTTGTTTGGGGGAGCAAGAGCTTTGCTAATGCATGCTGCTCATCCCCTTATTGCCGCAGGTGCAAGACAAACATCTTTTTATCAAAGAGATCCTTGGAAAAGGTTAATAAGAACGTTGTCACTTCAAAATTCTGTAACATTTGGAACCAAGGAAGAAGCCGATGAAAGCGCTCACAGAATAAATAAGCTTCATGAAGTAATAAAAGGTGAAGATGAGGTAACCGGTCTTATATATGATGCGCTTGACCATGAACAATTGTTATGGGTTCATGCTTGTTTACAAATATCTTCAATCTTTTTTTACGAAAAGACCGTTAAGAAATTAAGTTCTGATGAAAAGGATACGTATCATA
>MDTG01391638.1_pt1 | contig 19069 bp, 16 predicted proteins | sample 811421 | NCBI WGS metagenome assembly MDTG01 (sample SAMN05326645, study PRJNA326480) | marine metagenome | isolation source: seawater | place: Pacific Ocean: South East | collected 2011
CGCCAACTTCTCGGACTGTTCACCGCATTCTGCGGCTTGTCTCTCGCCACGGAGGCCCAAGTCGTCCTCAACGAAATCAACCTCGTCACCGGTCCCAATGCGGGTCAGTTTGTCGAATTGCACGGGCCCGCCAACCAGAGCGTTGATGGTCACGCATTGGTCGTTGTCAAGTCGTCGTTTTCGGAAGGCAACTGGACCGCCACGGTCCAGGACGTGGTCGACCTCCAAGGCCAAACCTTGGACGAAGATGGATTCCTCCTGGTGGAGGGCGAAGGGTGGCAGAACACCGTTGCGGGCGTGGTGCTCGCGGCCCAGTTTGCTTCGGAGTTTGAGCTGAATGCGTCGCCTTCCTTCACCGACATTGCGGATGCTGTGCTCTACGGCAACACCTCGGTCACCAACCCTCAAATGGCGACGATCGCGGGGGTGGTGAATCCCGATGCGACGACCACGGTCTACGAAGGAGGGGAGGGTGTGAATGCGGGGTCGGACGGCCTGTCGCGCGTGCCAGACGGTGGTGCGGGCCTGGACCAGCAATTCGTGATGCAGGCCCTCAGCCCTGGCACGTCCAACGTGTTGGGGTGCGAAGGGGGGCACTTGTCGTTGAACGGCAGCGTCACCACGTTTTGCACCGACCTTGGCCCCCAAATCGTAGGATTTACGCACGTCTCCGATGCGGCGTCCGCAGCCACGAGCTTGGTGGTCTTGGAGTCAGGCACCGACGTGGTGGTGGAGGTCTTCTTGGGCACAGCCATTGACATGGAGGGACTTGGCGACGGCAGCTACGACGTGGTGGCGGTGTCACACAACGCCATCCTGGATGAATCCCCAGCCACTTTGGCGGACGTGGGCACGTCGCAAGCGGGCGGATGCGTGAGCCTTTCTGAAGAGGTCGTCACCTTGCAAGGTCAAACGTGTGAAATCCCCTCATGCGATGGCGGCACCATCCTCACGGCAGGCGCAGAGCCGGACGCCCAGGCTTGCTTGTTGGCGGAGGACGGCGCGTTGGTGTCTTTTGGCTACTTCAGCGACGCAGCAGAAGACGAGTACGCGTTCCTGATATGCAACACTGCGGACTCGATCTTGGCTTCCACCCACCAACCCTACTTCGATTTTGCAGCCTTTGAGGAGGCAGGAGACTACCACGTGTGGGGGCTGAGCTACCAGGACAGTTTGGTGGACAGCACCGTCGTGGCGGGGTCGTGGGTGCACGATGTCGAGGCTTACGGCTGCGACAGCTTGAGCAGCAACTTCCTTGAGGTGAATATCTTGCAGTGTGGTGAAGCCGGCTTGTGTGACGATTTGATCATCAGTGAGTACATCGAAGGCACAAGCAACAACAAAGCGCTTGAGGTGCACAACCCCACCGTGGAAGCGATTGATTTGACGCCGTACACCATGGAGGTTTACAACAACGGCGCCTCGTCGCCGACGCAGGAGCTCGACCTCGAGGGCACCATCCCTCCTGGCGGGGTTCACGTGATGGGAAACCCACAAGCAGACGCGGCCATTGTGAGTCAAAGTCAAGTGTTGAGTTCCGTGACTTGGTTTAACGGCAACGATGCCATTGTGCTTCGAAAGAATGGAGCGGTGATTGACCAAATGGGAGAGATTGGCCCGGAGAACGACCCGGGTGAACCCGACGGTTGGGCGGTGCAATCAGGCGGAATGTCGGAGTACACATTGGTTCGAAAACCCAACATCGGCCAAGGTTCTACGAACTGGGCGGAGGGTCAAACGGAATGGGACGTGTACCCCCAAGATACCTTCGACTTCCTGGGAGCGCACGAGGCTTCCTGCGGAGGTTTGGGCACCATGGTCGTGGGGTTTGCAGCTCCAGAACTGTACGTGGCGGAAGGACAAGGTGTGGCGGTGGAGATGGTGGTGTCGTACCCGCTTGAAGACGTGGACGTGCTTGTGGAGGTGTCAGGTGGAGACGCGGAACTCGGCGCAGATTTCCCCGCGGTGTTTCCTTTGTCGTTTGAGTTTGAAGCCGGCCTTTTGAACAGCCAAACCTTCAATTTCGCGGCGGTCGACGAGGAGGACCCAGAGCTGCAAGAAGACGTCGAGTTGACCTTGACCATCTTGTCTGGAGGGGCTGTGGTGGGCATCGAGACGGTGGTGATACACATCCTGCCTTCGGATTTGGAATACCCTGTGTACGACATTATTCAAGTTCGTGACATCGACAACCAAGGGGTGCTCGACAGCATCGACACTGCATGCGAATTGCGCGGGGTGGTGCACGGTTGGAACGACTACCCACAGGGGCTTCGTTTTACACTTATCGACCCCACCTCGGGCATCAACGTGTTCAGCGCCATCAACAATTTCGGGTACGAGGTCGTGGAGGGAGACAGCGTGAGGGTGCGCGGGGTGGTGGGCCAATTCAATGGTTTGGCGACGCTGTACGCGGACACGTTGATCTACGAAGGCAGTGGATTCGACACACAGGAACCGATGCTTGTGCAGGAGATGGGCGAGGAAACCGAATCTCAAGTCGTGCGATTGAAATGCGTCAAGCTATTGGACCCTGCCCAATGGACGAATGACTTTCCATTCTTCGATGTAATGGTGGATTACGGCCCGGGTCAAGTCCAAATCCGGATCGACGCCAACACCAACCTTTTTGGCACTGAGCCCCCCATAGGCACGTTCGGGGTCGCGGGCATTGGGGGTCAATACGACAGCGGCATGCCGCTGTTGGACGGGTACACCTTGATGCCTCGGAGTTTGGACGACTTGACGGAGCCCGTCTTCGCGTTGTTCTCGGTGCCTGAAGATTTGGAGGTGGGCGCGATTGTGACCCTAGAGAACCTCAGCCAGGGGGCAGGCTCGTACCAATGGTCGTTTGGCAACGGCGTGTTCAGCAACGACGAGACGCCGGAGCTTGTGTACGACGAGGCGGGTTCATACAACATCTTCTTGACGGCGGTTGACCCCAACCAAGTGTGCGCAGACCAAGCCTCAATCACTGTGGACGTGGTGGACGTGGATGCGGTGCAGGATGCCGCTTGGGGCATGCGCCTTTGGCCCAATCCGGCACAAGATGTCGTCCGAGTTGTTGTGTCGCAGAAGGCTGAATGGACGGTGCGCGACGTCGCCGGCCGCATCACGGGTTCTGGCACGTGGTCGGCGGGTGTCCACACGCTAGACGTGTCCGGCTGGTCCCCAGGCACCTACGTCATCTCGGCGCACAGTGAAGGAAGACAAGTTGTGGCGACTCGATTCCAGGTGGTCCGACCATGACGGCACGGACGAGGAGCTTGTGGCTCCTCCACGGCGTGGTGGTCATCTTCGGGTTTACAGGAATCCTGGGCAAGTTGATCACGTTGGACGCCGAGCCGCTCGTGTTTTGGCGGGTGTCTTTGGGCGGGGTGTCTACGGCGTTGTACCTCGCGTGGAGACGCGAATGGCGCCGTTGGTCGCCGAGGGATTTGGTTCGGGCGGCGGCCGTGGGCTGCATTGTGGCTGCACATTGGGTGACGTTTTTCGCGGCCATCAAAGTCAGCAGCGTGGGGTTGGCGTTGACCATGTTGGCCACCGCGCCCCTGTTCATCGGATTCATTGAACCTGTGGTGTTCCGCCGGAAGCTGGCGTGGCGTGAATTGCTGGTGGCGTCGGCCGTGTTCGTAGGCATCGCCACGGTGTTTCAAGCAGAGCGAGACCAGGTGGACGGGATGGTGTTGGGGTTGTCAAGCGCGGCGTTGGCGGCGCTGTTCAGCACGTTCAATGGTGTGCTTGTGAAACGGTTGGACCCGGTGAACTTGAGTGCTGTGGAGCTTCTGTCCGCGAGCGCCGCCATGCTGGTGTGGCTCGCGTGGAGGGGACAGGCGGGACCGGAGTTGTTCGTCATGTCTGCACAAGACTGGGTGTGGGTGACGGTGTTGGCCGTGGTGGCGACGTCGTTCGCATTCGTGGTGTCCATTCAGGTGCTCAAAAACCTGACGCCATTCGAATCGGCCATGGCCATCAACCTAGAGCCTTTGTACGCCATCGTTTTGGCGTGGTGGATGTTTGGTGAGCGGTTCAGCCCGGGGTTCTACCTCGGGGCGGCAGTCGTGTTGGGCGCGGTTTTTTTGGATTCGTGGTGGCGCGCCCGGACTCAATCCACGGCGAACAGCGAAAACGCGACCTGATCGCCAGTGATCCAATTGGATTCTGGAACGCGAAACCATCCGGGCTGGTGTTCCACGAGTCTTCCGCCGTCCAGCGCCTGGGTCCACGCTTTTGCATCCACTTCCTGAGGTCTGATGCCCGTGGCGCCTTGCAGTTCTTCGGGAGAGATGCCCTGGGCCGTGCGCAAGCCGGTCATCACCAGCTCGTTGTAACGGTCCCGGGATGTGAGGCTCTCCCGCACGTCGAGCAAGGCTCCTTGTTGGATGGCTTGGATGTACCTGGGGTTGTTGGACACGTTGGCGTACCTGGTGGAGCCCAAGAAACCATGGCCGCCGGGGCCCAGGGCGAGGTAGGGCTCGCCTGACCAATACGCGCTGTTGTGTTGCGATTTGTGGTGCCCTTGGTGGGGTTTGGGCGCGGCCCAGTTGCTCGTCTCGTAATGGGACCAGCCTTGTGCGGCCAATTCGTTGCAAAGTCGGTGGTACTCCTTTGCGGTGCGGGCGTCCGGTGAGGGTTGTTCCTCGCCGCGCTCCACACGCGTGCCGAGCACGGTGCCAGGCTCGACGGTCAGGGCGTAGGCGCTCAAGTGCTGGATGGGCAGGGCTATGGCACGGGCGATATCGTCGTTCCAATTCCGAGATGTGGGCACGCCGTAGATGAGGTCGAGGGTCATGGCCTTCACCCCCAGTTCATGGGCCAGGCGAATGGCCTGTTCAGCCTGGATGCCTGTGTGGGCGCGGTTCATCCAAGCCAGGGTGTCGTCGTGGAACGACTGGACCCCCAAACTGAGTCGGGTGACACCCAGCTCCAGCCAAGCTTGGATTTGGGTCTCAGTGATGTCCTCCGGATTGGCCTCCAGGGTGACCTCGCGGAAATCTGTCATGGCCGGGCCCACGGCCTCGAGCACCCCAGAAACCAAGTCTTGGAGCAGGTCGGGGGGGAGGATGGATGGGGTTCCTCCCCCCAAGTAGAGTGTGGTGAAGGCCTGGTCCTTCCATCGCGGTTCAGAGGCGAGCCGTAGGCGGGCCTCCTGAACCATGGCGGCGACGAGGTCGCCCATGTGTTTGTTCTGCGTGGAGAAGTGGAAATCGCAGTAATGGCAAGCCTGTCGGCAGAAAGGAACGTGGAGGTAGAGCCCGGCCATGGGCCAAAGGTCGTCGCCCCAGCCCTACCTTCGTGTCATGGCCCAAGAAATCCAGTGGGAAGGCGCGCAAGTGACCAACAACACCGCCCTCCAAGACATTTTGAGTCCGGAACACGCCCAATGGACGGCGTTGTCCGACCGTTCGTGGTCGGTGGTGTTGCACGGCCGACGGTTCAAAGTGGAAGTGGAAAAGGGTCCTGACGCGGAAGGGAACGCGACTGTGCGCATCAACGGGGTTCGGAAGGACATTCGGGTCTTGGACGAACGCACCCAGCTTCTCGAAAAGATGGGCATGTCTGTGGTGTCGTCGGCTGCCGCTGGCGACGTGCACGCGCCCATGCCAGGGAAGGTGTTGCAGGTGCTTGTGGAGCCAGGCCTTGCCGTGGAGGAGGGCCAACCTTTGTTGGTGCTCGAAGCGATGAAGATGGAAAACGTCATCAAGGCGACTGCGGCAGGCGCGGTGTCTGAGGTGCCTGTGCACGAGGGCGATGCCGTGGAGAAGGGGAGCTTGTTGGTCGGGTTCGAGTTGTAATTGGACCTCGGGGATGTCCCCTGAACGTTGTTGAAGACATACGACACCAGGTGTGCCACGCGTTGAAGACCTGGGTAATTTCACACCATGTCGTCCATGAACACAGCCAGGATTGCAGCGCTGGTGCTTTGGTGCGCCTCGCCGTTCACCCAGGCCCAAACGGCCTGCAACAACCTCATCGACTTGTGCGGTCAGGTGGATTCCACAGTCACGTTGTCCAGCACCATGGATTTGGACAACGTTGCCGCGCTGAATGGGTTGTTTGTGGCCACGTCGGTGCAGGTCATTCGATTCCACACGACGTACCTCGATCCGGCGGGCCAAGGGTTGGAAGTCCACTTGTCCAACGCGCAATGCGCCCCTTTTTTTCAGGCCAGGGTGTTTCAACCTGACCCGTTCAACCCTTGCGACGCCGGGGCTTACGTGTCGGTGTCGGACCTGATGACAACGAACGAGGACACCGTGATGTACACCGCCCCGTTGTACATTAACACCGACTACATTTTGCTGGTGGGCTCGAATACGGCGGGCTGCGCGCTTGATGTCAGGTTGGAAGGCCGAAGCGTGAGCATCGACGCCTGTTGTGCGGCCGCCATCGACTATGGGGAAACGGTGAATGTGGAGATCAAGGGGTCCGACCCGGCCTTGGGGTTTGTTTGGACGCCTGAGGATTTGGCCCAAATGGTGGACAACCAGCTTGCCACCTTGAGCCCTTACGAAACGACCACCTTCGAAGTGACGGGGTTTGTGGAAGGGTGCTCGTACACGGATGCGGTGCTTGTGGCCGTGGGGTCGCCCATTGAGGTGCCCAACGCATTTTCCCCCAACAACGACGACTTCAACGACACCTTTGACATTTACGGCTTGTCGCAGTTTGAGTTCTCAACCACCGAGATTTTCGACCGGTGGGGACAATCGGTGTTCCGGTCGGTGTCTTACCCCAACCCTTGGGACGGAACGTTCCGGGGTCGTGCTGTTCCCGCAGGGACATATTACTACGTCATCAACCTGAACGAACCCAACGCCAACCTCGCCCCCATCACAGGGCATGTCGCTGTGATCCGATGAAGAAGCCGATGTGCCTCCACATGGTGTTGTCGTGCGCCCTCTTGTTGGGGTGGGCCGTGACCGCATCCGCGCAATTCAATGGGGTTCGCACGCAATTCCTCATGACGAGCTTGTTGGACAACCCTGCTGCAGCCGGCAACAGCGCTTGCCTGGACCTTCGGATGGGGGGGCGAAATCAATGGACGGGCTTCGAGGGCGCCCCTCAAACCAGCTTCGCCTCGTTGAGCGGACGGCTTGGCGGCGGAGTCACGTTCGCCCACGGCATGGGCGGGTTCGTCGTCACCGATCAGGTGGGGCCTTGGAGCAACACCCGTCTGAGCTTGGCCTATTCCACGAAAGTGAGGCTCACCAACGGCGCGCGCTTGAGTGCGGGGCTGGCGGCGGGCATGACGCAATACCGTTTGGACATTGGAAGCTTGGTTTTTCCAGAGTTTTCGGCGACCGAGGATCCGGCGCTGTTCGGGGCTTCGACGTCGCAGACGGTGTTCCCTAACTTGGATTTTGGCTTGTGGTACGAGAACAGCCAAACGTTCGTGGCACTGAGCATGCTCAACGCCGTGCCCCCCACACTCAACGAAGTGACCATGACCACCAACACCGGCACCACGTTTGTGTTGATGGGTGGTCAATACATCAAGTTGGACCGTCGGTTTGGGTTCCGGCCTGCCGCCCAAATGCGATTGACCCGCGGTTTGCCGCCAAGCGTGGACTTGCAGGGGGCGTTCTCGGTGGACGAGTTGGTGAGTGTGGGGCTGGGCTACCGCACGGGCAGCGCGCTTGTGGGGGTGCTGAGTTTGAAGTTGTTTGAATCCATGACGGTCGGCTATTCCTACGACTTCGGTGTGAATGACTTGAGTGTGGGCGGACGTTCTGCCCATGAATTGGTCATCTCGTTGACCGCCTGCGACAAACACGACCCCTACGTTGGTCCGGACGGCCGCTGCCCTGCTTACGACTGATGCACGACACCCTATCGAAACGACTGCTATTCTTGGCCGCGGCGGCCATCGTGGTGGTGACGTTGGGGTACACACAACACTTGGCGTCCATCATCCGAGACGAAGAACAACGTAAAGTTCAGCTTTGGGTTGAGGCTGTGAAGCAGCGGGCAGAATTGGTCACCTACACCCAGTCGCTGTTCGAAGAACTCGGCGCGGAAGAGAAGAAAAAGGCCGACCACTTGGCCGCGGCATACCGATTGATTCAGGAGTCGCCTGTGGGCATGGACCTGACGTTCAGCACGGACTTTTTGGTGGGGAACAAGACGGTGCCTGTGTTGATTTTGAACGACGACGGGGAGGTTTTGTACCATGTGAACGTGCCACCCCCTCCTTTGGGGTTGGACCGCCAGGCCTACTTTGACAGCGTAAGGGTCTACCAAATGGGCACCCACCCACCCATCCGGTTTGAGGAAGTGGGCCAAACCATCTATTACTCTGAAAGCGTCCGGTTGCGCGAGCTGCGCGAGGCCATGTCTGAATTGATCGAATCGTTCATCTCAGAAACGGTCATCAACAGCGCTTCGGTGCCCGTGATGTTGCTTGACTCGACCGCCACCCGCATTGTCAAGTCCCAAGGCATCGACGTCTCTTTGCTGAGCGACCCTGAGGCGCTCAAGGAACGGCTGACGGCTATGGCCGGTGACAACGCCCCTATCCCCGTGTATTTGCCGGGAGAAGGGTGGAACTTGGTCTTTTACGAGGAAAGCTTGGTGTTGACCCAGCTCAAGTTTTTCCCTGCGGTGCAGCTGTTGCTGATCGCGGCTTTTTTGTTGGTCGCGTATTTGGTGTTCAGCGCGTCCAGAAGGGCAGAACAAAACCGCGTGTGGGTCGGCATGGCCAAGGAAACGGCGCACCAACTGGGCACTCCTCTCAGTTCACTGATGGCGTGGTCCAGCTTGCTCTCCGCCCGAGGCGTGGATCCTGAAGCGTTGTCCGAGATGGACAAGGACATTGCCCGGCTTCAGGTGGTGGCCGAGCGATTCTCCAAGATTGGCTCAGAGGCCGACCTGACTCCCGCCGACCCGCTGCAAGTGGTGGAGGAGACAGTCAATTACATGCGTCCCCGCATCAGCAAGAACGTGTCGCTGTCGCTTGAGTTGGGGGAGCCCCATGGCGAACTCGCATTGAGTCGCCCGCTTTTCAGTTGGGTGTTGGAGAACTTGCTGCGGAACGCCGTGGACGCGATGGAAGGGGAGGGGACGCTTGTGGTTCGCGCGGCGTGGGAAGGGGACGAGGTACACATCGAGGTGGAAGACAACGGCAAGGGCATGACCAAATCAGTGGCACGGCGGGTTTTCGACCCTGGGTTCACCACCAAATCCAGGGGCTGGGGCCTCGGGTTGTCGCTCTCCAAACGCATTGTGGAGGAAACCCACGGCGGACAGGTGTTCGTGGATTGGACAGAGATTGGCGAAGGCACCCGATTCAAACTCGTGTTTCGAGCCAAGGCTTAACGGGCCAGAAGCACGCGGCCGTGCTTCACGTCACGGGTCCAAATCCCATTTTGAATCGCCCCCCATTCCAACACGTAAGTGTACCATCCGTCGGGCAAGAAATGCCCCCCCCCGCCGAGGTCATAAGCGCCGCCGTCCCAAGGGGTGTCTGGGTCGCTGGTGGACCACACTTGTTGTCCCCAGCGGTTGAAGATTTTGAACGAAAATTCCGACCAATCGCAAGTGCTGACAATCTTGAACCCTTCGTTCACGCCGTCGCGGTCGGGGGTGAACGCGGTGGGCACCCAGATGTGGCATCCGCAGTACTCTTCTTCTACCTCCGCCAAGGCCACATGCGAGCCGCATGCGTTGGTGACCGTCACGAAGTGCTCCCCGCCCGCGACAGGCGTTGTCATCCCTGAGAGCCCTTCCGTGTCCCACACCACGCTGAAGGGGATTTCGTCCACCTCGCTGCCGCCGACTGAAAAGACTTCCACGCGCGCCAGCGTGGAGTCGCCCATGCAGATCAAGTTGTCGTCGGGCGTGGCCGCGGCCGTCAGGCTGGGCCAAACTTCAAGGTTCACGTTGTGCGTGGCGTTGCACCCTGTGGCGTTGTCCCGAACCTCCATTTCGTAGTCTCCTTCAGCAAAGGCATCGTACCCCGCGGTGGCGGGCTCACCGTTGACGGACCACACCCACGACCCGACCGCAGGGGATGTTTGGGTGGGCCAAATGAATTCGTGCGGCCCTTCCAGCTCACACCGAATGACGCTGTCGGGGTGGCTACCCACAAAAGGCGTGGGCCACCAGGTCACGTTTGCGGTGTCCGTTTCCGTGCAAGCCCCCAACGTCACGGTGGCCACAAAAGGACCTCCCCCCATGGAGCTGACGACGTACAATTCATCGTCGGTTCCGCCCACGTTCCACGAAATGTTGTCCATGGGTTGGGTGATGCTGAGCACCGTCGCGCTGTTTTCACATAAAGGTTCGGGGTCAAGCAACCCCGTCGCGATGGGGGGAAGCATGGGGTAGGTGAGGCTCAATGCATTCTCGCACCCGTTCTCCCCGACCAGGTTGGCGGTGTACGTGCCCGGCCCAGCCTGGTCCAAATTGGACGTTCCTGCCGGCAAACTCCAGTTCTCCAGGAAGGCATTGTCTTCCAGTTCCAAAGCCACGGTTCCTACGCCTTCCCAACAGAGCGAAGGCGGCGTGGCGTCCAGCTGCCCTTGAGGCAAGGCCAGGACGTCCACAGCGATGGATTGTGGTTCAGACACGCACCCGTTGATGGAAGCCGAGGCGATGTAATCGCCCGAGCTCGTCACGTCCAGGAAAGGGGAGTTCCCCACCTCCCACGCAGGGCTTCCACCTTCCGTGGCCAACGCTTGCAGCGTGAGGGGCTCGCCCGCGCAGACTTCGAGGGGGCCAACGACAGGCTCCCCTTGCAATGCGAAGCTGACCTCAGGGATGGCTTGGAACAAGACATCGACCTGCAAGGCCGTTTGGCACCCTGCCACGGAGGCGATCACCTCGTGGATTCCTGGCTCGGATGTCACGGTGGTCAACCCTTCGACGCCGTCCCAAGTCACGGTGGCTTCAGGAGCTGCAGAGGCGGCGAGTTCGGCCTCGGTGCCACCGCACACCACGAGGTTGGGGTCCACCAGCAGCTGAAGCTCTGGCCCAGGAGCGTCGTTGACGTCGATCGCGCCCGAGGCTGGACAGCCTTGGTCGTCGGTGCCGAGCAACTCATACGTGCCTGCCTCTGTGATGGCCAGTTGGGGCTCCTCGTTGTCCGCCCACACAGCTGAAGTGGCGGGCAGGAGCGGCTCAGCGGTCAAGATCAATTCATCGCCGAGGCAAACTTCCCAAGGCCCTTCGGGTCCAGCCGTGACGGACTCAGGATGGGTGGTGTAGTCGGCCTCCACCAGGCAAAAGCGCTGCTGGTTGCCCACAGCGCCCCCCGTGGACGCCACAAATCCCCAATGCACGAGCGGGTTGCCGCCAAAAAAGGTGTCCGCAATGTTGCCCGAGTACGTTAACCTAAGGTCGCCGTCGAAGTACACCTCCAAGGTTTGCGTGCCGGCGTCCCACACCACGCGAAACGGAAAGTCTTGCCCGGTTTCGATGTTGGATAACATGCTGTGCGCCTGCACCGGACCTTCCACGTTGTGAAAAATGGACCCGTCGCTGGTCAACGCGATGTGGTCGTACCACGGGTCGCCGACGTCTCCGTTCTGCCACGTGTCCATTTCCACGGCCAACGAGGGGTTGAATGGGCCATTCTCGTACCCGATGGATCCCCCTGTAGATCCGATGACGTTGTTGCCCACGCCGAATGGCTGGAGCACGAAGACGATGCCGTCCGCGCCGGTCTCGTCGGTCGTTCCAAAATTCACCGTGAATTCGAGGTCGAAGTTAGCCTCCAGGTTGAGCTGACAGTCGTGCCATGCGGCGCCCCGCTGGTTCTGTGACGTGTTGGTCAACCGAATGCATCCGGAAGGCTCCTGCACTGCGCCTTGCACCAAATTCCATTGCGCGCTTGCCCCAGCCGGGCAAAACACACCTGCAAGGATCATGCAGCATGAGGTGAAAACGCGCATCAAGAGATCGTGGAGTTGAAGAGCGCTGCAAGTTCGCCCGCAAGGGCGTGCCTTTCGCACATTGCGCGGAAAGATTTGTGGGGCGAAGGGGAGGGGTGTTGGAGCCATTTCTCGATCCGACGTTGTCCATCAGTTGCGTCGTGGGGCACAAACGTCACGCCCCATGTGGCGCACAGGGCTTCGAGGTCGCCATGTGCCGGCCCAACGACAAGCATCGGACGGCCCGTTGCCAGGCATTCAAACATTTTTCCAGGGGTGGAGGCTTTGGCGGAATTGCTGTTGTTGTGGACGACAACCAACGCGTCGCACGTGTGCATGGCCTTGATTGCTTCAGCGTGAGACAGGTCGCCTTTCCAGTCGAGGTCCACGCCAGATTGATCCATGCTTGCGCGCACGTCGTTGGAGAGTTGTCCACCGGCTTGCAACACCCACTGGGACCTTCCTAGGCTGTCCCAAAGCGCCGGTGCGTTCCTCGCCCCGTACAACGCGCCAAAGTGGCCAAGCACGGGTTTGTCGTTGGAGGCAGGCGCAGGTGGTTTGTCTGGAAAATCATCCTTGTCCCAGCCGTTGGGGATGACTGCACCTTTGGTGGCGTCGTCCAAGCCAATTTCGTGCAGCGCCCCCGGCGAAGTCACGAGGATGCGGTCTGCGGAGGTCACCACGGCGCGCTCCATCTTGGCGATGAGGCGCCGGGCCCGAGGGCCCAGTCCGAAGTCGTCGAGGTAATCCATGGTGGACCAGGGGTCCCTGAAATCGGCCACCCAAGACAACCCCGTCTCGCGCTTCAACGCAAGCCCGATGAGGTGCATGCTGTGCGGGGGGCCGGTGGTGACGATTAAGTCGACAGGCTCGTGTCGCAGCCGTGCGAGGACCTTTCGAGTCGTGGGCTTCACCCACCCCACACGGGCGTCGGGCACGAACACGGTCCCACGAACCCATTTGACGACCCTGGATGTCAAAGAAGGGAGGGACGATGGGTCGGCCCCGAGACGAGAAGTGTTGCCCTGGATCCCCAATTTGGACAAGGCACGTGTGGGCTCCCACACAGGAAAGGACCATACCTCCACCCCGTCGTGGACGTCGCGGCTCAGGGAGGGGTCGGTCACGGGGACGTCGGGGTTGGAGGGGGTCACCACGATGGGGTCCCAACCGAATTCGGGGAGCAGCTTGGCGAATTTGAGCCAGCGCTGGACCCCGCCGCCGCCAGAGGGAGGCCAGTAGTAGCTGACCACGAGAACCCGCTTGCGGGTTGGGTGTGTGAAGTGCTCTCGAACGGCCACCGAGTAAAATTAAGGACTACCTCAAAACGACTGGCTGGGTTAATTTTACGTGCCATGGCCCCAAATGGTTTTGACGCAGTGCTTCACGTGGGGCTTCCCAAAACAGCGACCACAACGCTCCAACAGCACCTGTTCCCATCTCTGGACAAGTTCAACTTCTTGGGCGTCAAGCAGCCCAGAAACTCGGAGCACGGTGAGGCGTTTGTGCTGTTGCGGCAATACGTGTTGCGCGGCAAGGGGAATTTGGACCATTTGCGGCACCAACTCAAAATTGAACGTGCCAAAGGGCTTCCGTTGTTGTTCAGCGAGGAAGAGGTGTTGATTGGAAACTTGGATGGGGCGGAGCCCGAAACAGCCATGACGATGTCTTGGAAGGGTAAAGTCAGCCGTCTGGCCGATGCTTTTGAAGGGATGGATGTTCAAGTGGTGGTTGCCCTGAGGGATTTTCGCCAGGGGGTGTTTTCATATTACACAGAGCTGTATCCGTCCATTGGCAGTTCGTTTGATCCGGCTGAACTGGTTCGAACGTCAGATTTGTTCGGCATTTGGAGGTTCGAGGAACTGGAGGCCACACTGACCTCTCATTTTGGGGAGGCCTTGCGCTGGACATCTTTTCCTGCCTGCATGGCCCCCGAGGCGTTGGTGGAATTGTGGGGTGCAGACGGGGGGGTGCCTTTGCCCAACACCAACACCAAACAGAAGTCGGCCCATCACGTGGTTCAATTTGAATCGACAGGCCTCTTTCTAGAACTTTCTCGAAAGACAGACGCGCGGCGTGTGAAAAAGGGGCTGAGGTGGTTGCATGAGGCCGGATTTGATTGGAAATGGCGTCGCAAACAGCTTGTCAAGCGATGGAGCGAAGAAATTTGGGGTGAACTTGCAGATGTTGAGAAGCAATCCACCACCACCATGGCGAAACTCCTTGAATCATCCTCTGCTCCATGACGTTGGATACACCATTGATTGGCCAATGCCAGTTGCTCTCTCTTCCCGTGGTCAACGACGCCCGAGGCAAGCTTTCCTTTCTCCAAAACTCTGACGAATTGGGGTTTGAGATTCAGAGGGTGTTTTGGTGCTACAACGTTCCAGCTGGTGACGAACGTGGCGGGCACGCTTACCAGAAACAGCACGAGGCGATTTTGGCGGTCAGCGGATCCTTCGACGTAGAGCTGAGGACTTCCGGCGAAACACAGGTCGTCACATTGAATCGTCCTCACATGGCGTTGGTCATTCCGCCGATGGTGTGGAGGACCATGAGCAACTTTTCATCCAACGCGTTGTCGGCCCATTTGTCGTCGTCACAATTCAACGCGCAAGACTACGTCCGTGATTGGCGCGAATTTCAAACGCATGTTTGAGCACTCAACTGTCGACGATTGCAAATTGCTGGAGCTGCCTGAAATCAACATGGAACGGGGCTGTATCACCCCGATTTGCAACGGGAATGAGGTTGCATTTGACATCAAGCGCATCTATTTTTTGTTCGATGTTCCCCACCAGTCCACCCGCGGCGGACATGCGCACAAAGCCTTGCGTCAGTTGATTGTCGCGATGGGAGGAGCGTTTGACATTGAGCTCTTTGACGGGCGTCGCACAAGACAAGTCAGACTGGATCGCCCGAATCAGGGGTTGTTGATTGTTCCAGGAATTTGGAGAGAGCTCAAGCGGTTTTCAGCTTGCAGTACTTGTTTCGTGATGGCTTCCGAGTTGTTTGACGAAGAAGATTACGTTCGCGATTTGCATCAGTTCCGAGAAATGAAACACCTCCAGGCATGACAAGCAAGATCCACCCCTCTGCGGAAGTCCAGTCGCCTCGTGTTGGCGAAAACACTGTGGTTTGGCAAAACACGGTCGTGCTCGCGGGTGCGACCGTCGGGTCGGAGTGCAATTTGAATTGTTTTTGCTTCGTTGAAAACGACGTGCACATCGGAAACCGTGTGACGGTCAAGTCTGGCGTGTACTTGTATGACGGCATGACGGTGGAAGACGAGGTGTTCATCGGGCCCAACGCCACGTTCACCAACCACAGGTACCCTCGATCCAAAACACCCCCATCCGAGTTCGACAGAATCGTGCTGAAAAAGGGGTGTTCTGTGGGGGCGAACGCAACCGTGATTGGGCCTTGCACTGTAGGTGTGAACGCGTTGGTCGCGGCGGGGGCAGTGGTGACGAAAGATGTTCCAGACAACGTGGTGGTCGCAGGGAATCCTGCCAGAATTCTTCGACAGAGATGAGGGTCCCCTTTCTAAACCTGGAGCGATTGCACGCGGACCTGGATGCGGAGCTGAGTGAAGCGTTTTCCAAGGTGTTGGCCAAGCAAGCTTTCATCAAAGGGTCTGAGGTGGATGGTTTTGAGCGTGAGTTTGCCACATGGACGACCAGCGATTTCGCCATAGGCACAAGCAACGGCCTCGACGCGCTGACCCTGGCCTTGAGGTCACTGAACGTGGGCCCAGGTGATCAGGTGGTGATGCCAGCGAACACGTTCATTGCGACTGCACTCGCCGTCAGCCAACTTGGTGCTCAACCGGTGCTGGTGGACGTGTGCCCAGACACAGCGCTCATGAATCCAGTGAAGCTGCATGACGCGTTGGGACCTTCGACCAAGGTGGTTGTTCCGGTTCATTTGTACGGGCAAGCTTGTGGCATGACATCCATCTCGGAATTGGCGCGTGCCTGCGGCGCAAGCATTGTGGAGGACAATGCCCAGGCTCAGGGAGCGTCATGGGACGGAAAATTCACGGGTTCATGGGGTGACCTTTCAGCCACCAGCTTCTACCCTGGTAAAAACCTGGGGGCCCTGGGCGACGCCGGGGCGGTGACAACCTCCCAGCGTCATTTGGCCCAGAAGGTGCGTGAATTGGGCAATTATGGAAGCTTGGAGAAATACAATCACACCAGCAAAGGCGCCAACATGAGGTTGGACGAATTGCAAGCGGCCTTTCTCCGGGTGAAGTTGCCTCATCTGCATCGTTGGAACGAGATGAGGCAAACGGTGGCTGCTCGTTACGGGGAGCTGCTTTCCGATGTGGCAGAAATCACACTTCCCTGGACGGACCCCGAAGCCACGCATGTCTATCACTTGTACGTTGTGGTTACACCAAAAAGAGATGAGCTGGCGTCCTGGTTGGATGCTTGTGGCGTTTCAACCCTGGTCCATTACCCCAAATGCATTCATGAGCACAAGGCGTACCAAGAGCTCAACCACATGGCTGGCGGTTTTCCAGTTTCCGAGCGGTTGGCTCGTCAATCGTTAAGCTTGCCCATGCATCCGTTCTTGACTTCTTCTGAGCAGGAGTACGTGGCTGAAAGCATCAAGCGGTTTTTCGGTCGTCAATCCTGAGGTGTTTTCTAAGAAACCTTGCTGCATCCTCCTTGAGCCCCTGAAAAGCGTGAGACCAAGAGGCGCCGGACGATGTCAGTACTCGCAGCGCCGACACGTGGTCGTTGAGCGAAAGCAGGAGGAGCTTGCTCCAATACCATCTCCAAATGGCAATGTAAACTTCTCGTGATTTGAGATGAGGGTTGTCGACGAGCATCGATTTGGCTCGGAGCGCATCCAGGGCCACCCTCGATGATCGGGTTTTCTGGACAGAGATGGCCGAGTCACGGTACATCGTGGTGACCTCATTTCGGTGACCGAATAAGCAACCTTTGTTCGACAAATGCACCCAATGCGGATAGTCTTCAATGAAAAAGGTTTGGAGGTCCGGAAGATCCTGAGCCCATTGGGTTCGCAGGGTGACAGAAACCGCAGGGATAGGGTTTTTTGAAAGCAACAATGATGCGAACTCTCCAGCAGGAAAAACAAGTTCTTGACCAGCTTCAAGCCCGACAGAGTGCCCAAACAACTTCCCAGCATGGCCGGTCAAAGGGTTGAAGGATTGAGCAAGGCCAAAGACGCCGCAGACGTGGTCTGGCTGGCCCTCTAAAAATTCCACATCTCGTTGCAGCCGGGTTGGAACGAACAAGTCGTCTGACAAGGTGGCGATGTATTTTCCCTTGGCCATACCAACGATTTCTTGCCGTGTTGCCGCGATGCCTCTGTTGTGTTGGTGCTTGATGAACGTGCAGGGATAGGAGGCCTGTTGACAATAGGCCTCGATCACGGCCACGCTGTCGTCTGTGGAGGCGTCGTCGATCAAGATGTGTTCCCAATCCTGAAAAGACGAGGCGCGAACGGACTCCATGGCCTCCACCACCTCACGCCCTGTGTTGTAGACCTGGGTCACGATGCTTACACGTGGAAGGGAATCATTCATCGCTCTCGGTGTTGCCGTGCCCAACGCCCACCTTTTACAAACGCTACACCCCATCGAAGACTGGCTTTTCCTTGAACCAAATGTTTCAAGGTGAGCCAACATGTCAAGGCCGAGAACATCCACGTAGGGAAGATCAACACGCACGTTGACCCTTGGACGAAGGCGTTGGTCAGGTTGACGGGGGATCCAGAGCTCTCGTCTGGATGGATGCGGACAGGGACAGGAAGGCGCTTGAAGTGGAGGCCGCTCTCCAAAGCGTCGTTCATCAAGAGAACCTCCTCCCCCCCGGGCGCGGGCCGGGTCCCCAAACCCCATTTTTCGCGAAAGGAAATGTTGCGTTTTCGAAGGTTCTTGGCGTGCAGCACCAATTCCATGCTGTTGACTTTTTGGATGTCCAGCTTGGAGCGCAAAGAAGTTCCCCGAATTTCTTTGGTCAACACGTCGTAACGCCGCCAAGGCACATGGTTTTCTTTTTCGAGTTGGACCAGGACTCCCCCTGAATCTGTGTCGTTTTCTTGCGCAATCAGCCGGGTCATTTCAGAGCACCCGGGTTCGTTGAGCCAAACGTCGTCGTCGCAAAGCAAAGCCCATGTGGTGGTCACGTTGGACAGGGCTAGGTTGCGGCTTCGGCTCAGTCCCAAAGACCGAACCTCCAAAAGGAGGGCGCCGGCTTGTTTGAGTTGACGTTTCAAGGTTTCGCTCGCCGTTGACTTCTCTGTGACCTGGTTGACAACCACGACGGGCGTTTCAAGCGCGCCGAGCTGCGTCAAAAGCTTTTGGTTGTGGATCAAGTTCCCATTGACCGTGCTGATGCATACCGTGACATCCGTTCGCTCATCCGCCATTCTCCAAAAATAGGAGATGCCTTTCATGGATGCATGCCGACTTTTGGCCCATGAGAAACATCGGTGAAAGGTGGAATTACAAGTGGTTGAAGTGGACGAATGTCAGAGGCTTGCAACACCGTTGCTCCATTTCTCACCTTCACAAAATGGTTTGGTATCGCAACCCCAAAGTGGGTTCTCGATCTATTTCCGCGGCCTTGCATGACATGGATTCCGCCTTGATCGAACACCCTGGCCCAGCTCGGTTAAGCGCACGGATTCTTCGTGAATATTATTCGTTCGGCTTCGTCCGGAACCCGCTGACACGAACAGAAAGCCTTTGGCGTCAGAAGGTGTTGCAAAACCCAAGGCACGGCGCACGAATTTGGGGTTTGTCGGCGCGGGAAGTCCAACAACTGAATGACTTTGACAGCTTTTTGCTTTGGCTGAAAGACCAGGATTTGGAGCGCGGCGAAGCCCATTACAAGAGCCAGACATACCTTATCCCATCGTCTGTGGACAGGATTGGCAAAATTGAGAGGCTCGACTCTTCTTGGGAGCACGTCTTGCGTGACGTTGGACTTGAAGGGCGATCCGCCTTGCCGAGAATCAACGCGACCAGCAAGGCCAGCAAGGGAGTTTCTGAGCGGCAAGTGGCAACGATAATCGATCTCTACCGCGACGATTTTGAGCGTTTCTACCCCGAATTTTTGTAGTGCAAGAAGGGAGTTGTGCGAAACGGTTCCTTGCGCTACTTTTGCCCTCCTCCAATCTACCTCATGCCCGGGTGGCGGAATTGGTAGACGCGC
>MDTG01101853.1_pt1 | contig 19068 bp, 14 predicted proteins | sample 811421 | NCBI WGS metagenome assembly MDTG01 (sample SAMN05326645, study PRJNA326480) | marine metagenome | isolation source: seawater | place: Pacific Ocean: South East | collected 2011
CGGGCGTCGACCTCGAGACCCTCGAGCTGCCCGAGGGGCTCGAGGCCGGCCACTACGGCCAGCGTCACCTGCTGCGGGTGCTGGTGGCCTTGCGCGCGGGGAAGCTCGAGCCCGCCTTCGCCGCCTTGCGCGAGCTCGCGCGCGTCCCGCCAGGGAAGCGGATCGGCTTCTCGACCCCGACCTCCCGCCAGGACTTCGTGACGCAGCTCCTCGACCCCGCGCTCCCCGACTGGATCGTGGTCGAGCTCCTGCACCGCTACCTCCCGCCGGGGAACGCGCTGCTCGGGTATCTGCGCGAGCGACCGCAGCTCTTCGCGCTGCCCCTGAATCAGAAGCTCTTCGCGGTGCGAGCCTTCCGCCAGGTGCAGCTGGGCCAGGACCCCGGCCCGACCATGGACTTCTTCCTCCTGCCGGGGAGCCCGGGGGCCAAGCTGATCCGCGAGGGTTCCTTCGCGCACACCCTGCTGCTCCTGACCTACGCGCGCTGGGGGCTGAAGAAGGGGCGGGACTCGATCCAGCCGCTGCTTTGGGCCTGGGCCTCGCTCAACCTCGGCCAGGGCAACGGGTTCTTCGCGGACGAGATCCAGCGGCTGCTCGCGGCCCACCTCCGCCGCCGAGGCTCGCGCGAAGCCGCGGATGGCTTCGCCAAGCTCGACGCCCTCGCGACCGTCCAGGTCCGGCCCGCCTGGTCGCCGGAGTGGCTCTACCGCCCCGATCAGCTGAGGTCTGAGTGAGCGACCTCGAGCGCTACGAAGTCCTGGAAGAGCTGGCCCGCGGGGGCATGGGCCGCGTCCTGCGCGCCCGCGACCCCCGCCTGGCGCGCGAGGTCGCGGTCAAGACGATCCTCGGCGACGCGGCCGGGGAGCTGGCCCAGGCCCGCTTCCTGTTGGAGGCCGAGATCACGGGGCGGCTCAGCCACCCGCACGTGATCTCGGTCCACGAGCTGGGGCGAGATCGAGAGGGCGAGCTCTACCTGGCGATGAAGCTCGTCTCGGGGCGGGACCTCAGCGACCTGATCCAGGGGCGGCGAGCGGACCCGGCCCTGGCGCGGGAATACCCCCTGCGGCGCCTGCTGCGCCTCTTCCTGCAGGTCTGCGAAGGGGTCGGCTTCGCCCACGAGCGCGGCGTGATCCACCGCGACCTCAAGCCTGCCAACGTGATGCTCGGGGAGGGCGACGAGGTCCTCGTGATGGATTGGGGGCTGGCCAAGGAGATCGCGGCGCCCGACGACCTCGCGCGGGCGGGCGCCGGGGCCGAGCCCCTCGAGCAAGCCGCCGGCCTGACCCAGGAGGGCGCCCTGGTCGGGACCCCGGCCTACATGCCGATCGAGCAGGCGGACGGCGCTCGCCTCGACGCCCGGGCCGACGTCTACGCCCTCGGCGCGATCCTCTACGAGCTGCTGACGGGGCAGGCGCCCTATCGCGGCATGGCGATGGAAGTCGTCGCCAAGCTGCTGACCGCTCCGCCGCCGCGCCCGCGCGAGCTCGACCCCGAGCTGCCCCCGGCGCTGGAGGCGATCGTGCTGCGCGCCATGGGGCGCGAGCCGGAGGAGCGCTACCCGAGCGCCGCCGCGCTGGCCGCGGACGTGAGCGCCTTCCTCGACGACGAGCCGATCGCGGCCTACCCCGAGGGCCCGCTCGCCGGGCTGGCGCGTCTGACCCGGACCCACAAGCTCCCCCTGGCCGCCGCGGCCCTGGGGCTGCTGACCCTGGTCGGCGCGGCCCTGGGCGGGCGAGCCCTGGTCGAGACCGCCCAGCGCGCGGCCGACGAGGCCGGCGCAGCGGCGGCCGAGGTCGAAGCGCGGGCTCTGAGCGCGAGCGAGCAGGCCGCCCGCGCCGAGCGCGTGGTCGGTGCCGCGCGGGAGCTCGCGAGCGAAGAGCAGCGCGTGACCCGCTTCGCGCGCAGCGTCGCGGCCGGCGCCGACCTCGAGTCCCTGATCGCAGCCCACGCCGAGGCGCGCGCCGCGCTGGGCGAGAGCTCGGCCTCCTCCGCCGAGCTGGGCCAGCTGGCCGAGCGGCTGGGCGAGCGGCGCCAGAGCGCGCGTCGCGCGCTGGACCGCGCGCTGCTGGCGACCCTCGTGGCGCGCGCGCCGGAGCGGGCCCTGGAGGTCCTGGCCCAGGGCCAGCTCCAGCCAGGCCCGGAGCGCTGGCTAGCGCACGCCCGGGCCCTGCTGCGCCTGGAGCGTCACGCCGAGGCCGCCGAGCTGCTGGCGAAGAGCGACCCCGGCGACGAGCCGCGCTGGCGCCGGGCCCGCGGCGCCCTCCTCGCGGTGGCCCGGCGGGCCGACTGGAGCGAGCAGGAGGCCGCCCTGAGCGCTGCGGTCCAGAGCTGGCGCGCCGCCGCCTGGCCCTACCTGCGCCGCGCCCAGGCGCGGGTGTGCCTGGGCCAGCGCGAGGCGGCCGAGGCCGACTTCGCCCGGGCGCGCGAGCTGGACCCGCGCGACTGCTGGAACTCGATCGCCTGGCTGGAGGTCGCGCCCCTCGCCACGCACTACAAGCTGATCGACCTCCGCGCCCAGACCGCGCGCGAGCTGGGCTCTCCGCGCACCGCCGTGCTCGCGATCTGCGAGTCGGCCCTGCGCAAGTCCACTTGGCAGTGGGACCGCGGCCAGGCCGTCGAGACCCTGCGCAAGCGGATCCCCGGGCGCTGGGAGTCCCTCGAGGAGGGGATCCGGCTGCGCCTCTCGGCGCGCTCCTACCTGATCGTGCGCGACCTCGAGCGGGCCTTGCCCCAGGCTCGTCGCGCGGTCGAGCTCCGCCCCCAGGACCCCACGGCGCGGGCCGTGCTCGCCGAGGCCCTCCTGCTCGCCGTCGTGCTCGACCAGCGCCAGGACCTGCTCGAGCAGGACCTGCTCGAGCAGGCACGGGCCGAGCTGCGCGCGGGGCTCGAGATCGCGCCTCACCACCCCGACCTGTGCTACGTGGGGGGTCGGCTCGAGCTCCGGGCAGGTCGCGCCGCCTCGGCCGAGCCCATGCTGCGCCGGGGCGCCCAGGCCAGCGGAGACTCCGGCCGCTGGAACCTGCTCGCCCTCGCCTGCCTGGCCCAGTCCGAGCGCGCCGCCTGGGAGCGCGGCGTCGAGGCCGCCAAGCACGCCGTGGCCGCCGACCCCTACGGGGCCTACATCAACCCCGAGCGCCTCCGCGGCAAGTGGGCCGCCCGCCCCCTCGCCGGCGACCCCAGCTGGCAGCGCACCTGGGCCCTGCTGTGCGAGAAGCTCGGCCGGACCGAGGAGGCGCTCTTGCACGCCATGCGCGCTCAGACCCTCAGTAGGCAGCCCAACGCCCAGCGCGCCTACGGCGAGACCCGCCGCGACTACTTCTTGGCCGCCCGCCTGGCCGAGAAGCTGCAGCTGCTCGAGATCGCGCGCCAGTGCTACGGCCTGGCCGCCAAGGCCCCGCGCCTGCAGGAGCGCGCCGAGGCGGCGCTGAAGCGGCTCGGGCCCGGGGAGGACTGACCCTTCAAGCCGGGGCCGGGGTCTTGTCCTCGTAGGGGCAGTCCTCGCGCACCCCGCAGCGCCAGCACTCGGGCTTGCGGGCCTTGCAGCAGTAGCGCCCGTGGAGGATCAGGTAGTGGTGCGCCTCGAGCAGGTGCCGCTCGGGGGTCCGCTCGAGCAGCACGTCCTCGGTCTCGCGCGGGGTGTTGGTGCGCGCGATCTGGAGCCGGTTGGCGACCCGGTGCACGTGGGTGTCGACGGCGATCGTGGGCTGGTTGAAGGCCACGTTCAGGACCACGTTGGCGGTCTTGCGCCCCACGCCGGCCAGCGCCTCGAGCTCGGCCCGGGTCTCGGGCACGGCGCCGTCGTGCTTCTCGATCAGGTCCTCGCAGAGCGAGATCACGTTCTTGGCCTTCGAGTTGAACAGCCCGATCGTCTTGATGTACTCGGTCAGGCCCTCGACCCCGAGCTCGAGGATCTGCTCGGGGGTGTTGGCCTCGGGGAAGAGCTTGCGGGTCGCCTCGTTGACCGACTTGTCGGTGGCCTGGGCCGAGAGCACGACCGCCACCAGCAGCTCGAAGGCCGTCGTGTATTCCAGGTCGCTGACCGGCGTGATCGTCTCCGCCAGCACGTCGTAGATCCGCTCGATCGCGTCGTCGGGGAGGGGCCCAGGGCCGACCTTCGACTTGGGGATCTTGGGCGCTGACTTCTTGGCCGCCCGCCCCTTCTTGTTGGCGGTGGTCTTCTTCTTCGCCGTCTTCTTCTTGTTGGCGGTGGCCTTCTTCTTCTTCGCCGTCTTGTTGGCGGTGGTCTTCTTCTTCGCCGCCTTCTTGTTGGCGGTGGTCTTCTTCTTCTTCTTCGTCGTCTTCTTGTTGGCGGTGGTCTTCTTCTTCTTCGCCGTCTTCTTGGCGCTCAAGCGAGCACCTCCGCCCGCCGGGCCGCGTAGCGCTCCAGCCACTCCCGCTCGCGCGCCGTGAGCAGCGCCTCGTCGATCAGGTTCGGCTCGAGCCGCGCGAAGGTCATGGGCTCCACGTCGAGGAAGCCCTCCGCTCCGGCCGCGGGGACGACCGTGCACAGGTTCTCGATTCGGATCCCGCCCCAGCCGGCCTCGTAGTAGCCCGGCTCGATCGAGAACACCTGCCCGACCTCCAGGGGCGTGGGCCCCTTGGTCGAGATCCTGGGCGGGGCCTCGTGGACGTTGACCCCGACCCCGTGCCCGGTGCCGTGCTTGTAGTCCAGGCCGACCGCCCACATCGGCGCGCGGACCATGGCGTCGAGCTGCTCGCCGCGGGTGCCCTCGGGGAAGCGGGCCATCATTCCGGCCAGCGCCGCGCGCAGGACGTGCGTGTAGCGCGCCCGCTGCTCGGGCGAGGGCTCCGCGTCCGCGCTGGCCAGGAAGGTCCGGGTGAGGTCGGTCGCGTAGCCCTCGGCGAAGTAGGCGCCCGTGTCGATCAGGACCAGGTCGTTGGCCTCGATCGCCCGCTCAGGGTCGGGCTTGCCGTAGTGAATGTGCGCCCCGTTCGGGCCGGCCGCGGCGATCACGCGGAACGAGAGCCCGACGGCCCCTTGCTCCTCGTGGCAGCGGGTGACCTCGGCCACGAGGTCGGCCTCGCTCACGCGCTCGCCGGCGGCGAAGCGGGCGCGCACGAAGTCGATCGCGTTCTCCATCGCGCGGTCGGCCCGCGCGAAGGCGTCGCGCATCGCGGCCAGCTCGCCCGCGCTCTTGCGCGCGCGGATCTGGGCCAGCGGGCTCTCGCCCAGGTCGATCCCCTCGGCCCCGCGCGCCTTCAGCCCGCGGACGGCCGCCGCCGTCGCCCCGCCCGGGTCGTAGCCGATCCGCTCCCCGCGCGCGACGGCGGCGAGGGCGGCCTGCAGCTCGTCGCCGGGCTCGGCCTCGACCAGGCGCACGCCGGCCTCGGGAGCGCTGACGCGCCCCGGCTCGGGGAGGGCCAGCACGACCTCGTCGGCGCGGACCAGGGCCGCGGCGCGGAAGGTCGCCTGGTGGGGGAGCGCGTCGCCGCGCAGGTTGACCAGCCAGGCCAGCTCGTCGAGGCGCTGGAGCAGGAAGCCCGCCACCCCCGCCTCGCTCAGCGCCGGGGCGATCCGAGCCAGCTTCTCCTGGACCGTGCCGCCGCCCCGCGCGGGGTCCACGGCCCGCAGCAGGCCCGGCGCCTCGTCGATCTCCTCGCGCGCCTGCTCGACCAGGGAGGGCTTGCAGGCGACGAGCTCGATCCCGTCCAGCTCGCGCTCGAGCACGGCGAGCTGGTGCACGCCCATCCGGGCCTCGGCGAAGCCCAGCCGCCGGACGCCTTGCGCGCGCGCCCACTCGGCCACGTGGCGGCAGAGGGCCGTCCAGGGGCTGGTCCCCAGCTCGACCTCCAGGGGAGCGAAGGGGCCCTCGGCCAGCTCCTCGCGCGCCTGGAGGTGATAGCGCCCGTCGACGGCGACCCAGCCCACCTCGCCGCCGAGGAAGGCGTCGCCGGTGCTGCCGCTGAAGCCCGTCAGCCAGGCCCGCGTGCTGTCGTCCTTCGGCACGTATTCGTTCAGGAAGCGGTCGTCGGAGCGGACGAAGATCCCGTCCAGGCCCTCGCTCGCCATGAGCAGGCGCACCGCGCCCGCGCGCTCGGCGGTCTGGCTCACGCGTAGTTCTCCGGGAAGAGGCGCCGCTCGACGGCCTCGATCGTGATGTGGATCACCTTGATGTGGACCTCCTGGATCCGGTCCGAGTTCGTCGCGAGGGGGACCACGATCGGAATGTCCACCTGCTCGAGCAGCTCCCCGCCCCCCTTGCCCAGGAGCCCGACCGTCTTGATCCCGCGCTCGCGCGCGACCTCGACCGCGCGCAGCACGTTGGGCGAGTTGCCGCTGGTCGAGATCGCGAGCAGCAGGTCTCCCTCGCGCCCGTAGGCGGCGACCGAGCGGGCGAAGACCTCCGCGTAGCCGAAGTCGTTGGCGATGCAGGTCAGCTGGCTGGGGTCCGAGAAGGCGATCGCGGGCAAGGCGTCGCGGTTCCCGCGGAAGCGCCCGGTCCACTCCTCGGCGAAGTGCATGGCGTCGCACATGCTGCCGCCGTTGCCGCAGGACATGAGCTTGCCCCCGGCGACCAAGGTCGCGTGGGCGGCCTCGGCGAAGCGCTCGACGGCCTCGAGCTGGGCGGAGTCGGCCAGGAAGGCCGCCAGGACCTGGGAGGCCTCCTCGAAGGAGGCGCGGACGTGGCTGGAGCTGCTCATAGGCCGAGGATTCTCGGCTCCAGGGCGAGGATCCACAACCTGGGGGACCAGATCCGGCCGCTCTTGCTTGGCGCCGCTGGCCGCGCCAATCTGGGGCCGTGGCGTTCAAGCTCCTCGAGTTGATCCAGCACGTCGCCGCGGCCGCCGACGCCGCGGCCTTCGCCGCCGAGCACCCGCCCGTGCTCGTCGACGCCCCGGCCCTCGAGCGCCTGATCGCGCCCAGCTCGATCACCGAGACCGAGGCGGGCATGGTCAGCCCGGCCTCGGTGCTGGTGTTCCCCCTCGACCCGGCCCTGGGCGACGAGCTCCTGATCGGCAGCTCCGCGCCGGCTCAGATCGTGCTCGACCGCCCGCGGGTCTCGGTCCGCCACGCGACCCTGGCCCGCCGCCCTGGCGGGACCTGGGTCCTGACCGATCTCGGCTCGACCCAGGGGACCCACCTCGACGGGCGCAAGCTGCCGCCCAACTTCCCCGCTCCGCTCACGCCCGGGGCCAAGATCGAGCTCGCCAAGATCCAGCTCCAGCTCCTCGACCCCGCCGAGGTGTTCCGCCGCCTGGAGCCCCTGGCCCGCTCGCGGCGTCAGCGCCCGCCCCTGGCCGAGGGCGCCAACCTCGTCGCGCGCTGCGACCCCTTGGCCGCGGTCCTCCTGCCGCCCAACGTCCCGGTCACGATCGGCCGCTCGCGCAGCCAGGCCGAGCTGGTCCTGCCCCACCCCAACGTCTCGCGGGCCCACGCCCGCCTGACCCGGGTCGGCGACCAGGTGCGCGTCGAGGACCTCGGCAGCAGCAACGGGACCTACGTCGGCTCGACCCGGGTCCCCCAGAGCGGCTACCTGATCCACCCGGGCGAGGAGCCGCTCCACCTCGGCCCCTTCGAGGTCCGGGTGCTCGTCATGGAGGGCGAGTCCGAGGACCTCTCGGCCGCCTTCGAGACGCGCCGCTTCGACCAGACCCGCCGCGACCAGGGCGGGGGCGTGCTCAAGGGCCAGCTCGACGTGCTCCCCCTCCGTCAGCTCGTGCAGGCCGTCGAGCTCAACCAGCGCAGCGGCACGATCCAGCTCGAGGAGGGGACCCTGGTGTTCGTGCTCGGCCGCCCCGCCTGGGCCCGCTTCCGCGGCGAACAGGGCGAGGGCGCGCTGCTGAAGATGCTCGACGTCGGCGAGGGGAGCTTCCGCTTCACCCCTCGCGAAGACGAAGAGGAGACCCCCGACGCCCCCGACGCAGACGCCGTGATCGAGGCGAGCTTCACCAAGGTCCTGCTCGAGTGGACCCGCAGCCGCGACGAGGGCGGCTCGGCGCGGACGCGGCCGACCTCCCGGCGGCAGTGATTCCGGGTGCCTGGTGTCCACGCTGGATTCGAGGCGCTCTACGCGGTGCGCTGTCGCCGGTTCCGAGGTCGCCTGGATACAGCCCCTTCAACGCAAAGACGCAGAGGCGCAGAGGCGCAGAGAAGTCCATCAGTCAGCGAGGGCGGGAAGTCGAGGCGGAGCGTCTGCCCAGGCAGGCCGACAGGGGCACGCGATCACCCATGACCCGCGAGCGTCGCTCTTTGCGCCTTGGCGTCTTTGCGCCTTTGCGTTGAAAGAGCTCTCGGAGCGCCGCTCTCTCCAGCTACAACCCAATGTCCGGGCGTTCGAGGCTGAGCAATCTGCGACAGGCTGACGGGCAGGAGCTCAGACCGAGTGGACCGCGCCGTCCTCCGCGAAGGCCAGCTCGCGCACCCCAGCCAGCCCTTCGCTGAGGAGCGCTGGGACCTTGGCGCGCACGTCCTCGCCGAGGTGGGTCAGGATCAGCCGCTCGCAGCCGAGCTCCGCGGCGGCGTCCTGCCACTCCAGCCAAGTCGAGTGCGCTCCGCAGGGCGGGGCCAGCGCGCTGCACTCGGCCACGGTCAGGTCGACCCCCTTCGCCGCCGCCATCAGCCCAGCGCAGATCCGGGTGTCGCCCGAGAAGGCGGCGCTGCGGCCGCTGGCGCCGCTCACGCGCAGGCAGAGCGGCTGCTCGGGCGGGTCCTGGTGGTCGGCCGGGAAGCCCCTGACCTCGACGCCCTGCTCGGCGAAGGACTCGCCCGGGGCCAGCTCGACGTAGCGCAGCTGGAAGGGGCGCTCCTTGGTCGCCAGGGAGGGGTAGCAGACTCGCATTAGCCCCTCCAGGCGCTCCTCGACCCCGAGCGGGCCGACGACCGTCAGGGGCGCCTCGCGGCGGAGGTCGTACATCGCGTCGATCACGAGGAAGGGGTAGCCGCCCACGTGGTCGCCGTGGAGGTGCGTGAAGCAGAGCAGGTCCAGGCGACGCGGGTCGAGGCCCAGCTCCTTGAGCCCCGCCAGCGCGGTGCCGCCGAAGTCGACCATCAGGGCGCCGGCGCGCTCGCCCGCCAGCGCGCCCTCCAGCCAGTAGCAGGAGTGGCGCCTGCCCGCCGCGTTGCTGGCGTTCGCAGACCCGACGATCGTCAGCTGCACGCGGTCACGCGCGGGCGCTCGCGAACACCCAGGGCTGCTCGAGGAAGGAGGGGATCACCAGCTCGCGCAGCTTCAGCTTGCGGAAGTGCCGCTCCAGGCCGGCCCGGTGGGCCTTCAGCTGGCGCGTATACATGGGCAGCGCCGAGCCGCACTGGACCGCGATCCGGCCCTTGGGCGCCAGGCAGGCCTTGACCCGCCCGCAGAGCGCGTCGAGCGAGGCCTTGGCCAGGGGCGCGTCCGAGAGGTCGTAGACGATCAGGTCGAAGCCCTTCGCCTCGCCGCTGGCGATCCGCGCGCCCTCCTCGGTCAGGAAGTCGTTGGCGTCGCGGTAGACGATCCGGGCGCGCGCGTCCTCGGGTCCGCCGCCGACCACGCCCGGGAAGAAGCTGCGCGCCGTCTCGACCACGCGGCGGTCGATCTCGATCATGACGACCTCCTCGACGCCCTCGTGGCCGAGGACCTCGCGCAGCACGCCGCAGTCGCCGCCGCCGAGGATGCACACCCGCTTGGTGTTCTTGCCCAGGCCCGCGCTGGCGAGGGCCGCGCTGTATTCGGGTTCGTCGCTGGTCCCGATCTGGGTCTCGCCGTTGAGGAAGAGCAGGCGCCCGTAGACGGGGTGCTCCCCGACGGCGATCTGCTGGAAGTCGCTCTGCTCCGAGTGGATCGTGCGCACGAAGAGCGCGCCCTCGGGCGGGTAGGGCCGCCACTTGCCGGCGGTCCCGAGCCGGACCTCGGCGGGCTGGAGGCGCAGGAAGAGGGCCTCGACGCTGCGCACGAGCAGGGCTGGGTCCGCCCAGGCGTGGGCGCTCACGAAGCCGCCCTCCTCGCCGAGGACCACGAGCAGGGAGCCCTGCTTGCCGTGGGCCGCCGCGCTGCGCACGCTCCCCTGCTTGTGGCTGCTGACCTCGGCCTTGCCCAAGAGCGAGCTCTCGTGGAGGGCCTGGGCCAGCTTGCGCCGCCCAGGCAGCTCGCCGCCGCGCAGCTCGACCCGGAAGGCCTCGGCGCTCTCCTCGTCCTCTTCCAGCCAAACCTTCACGGTGCCTCCTCGAGCTCGAGGGTCGTGCGACGCTGCGCCACGATTCGGTAGACGCGCTCTTCGTCGACCTTGGTCAGGAAGACCAGTCGAGCCTCTTGCCGGTAGCTCACTCTATGCGGCCAGCCCTGCCGCGTGCTCGCCTCGAGGCGGATCGAGGGGCGCATTCCGTCGCTCCCTCCCCAGGAGAGCCGGTAGTCGCCGCCCGTCTGCTCGCAGCGGACGCGCCGGCTGACCAAGCCGACCGGCTCGACGACGCGCACCCGGTCGAGGCCGATGTCGAAGGCCACGTGATCGGTCAGCGCGGCCGAGACGCGCGGGATCGCGCGCCAGCCCTGCAGCAGCCCCTCGACCGGCTCGCGCCCTGCGAGCTCCCAGCCCTGCTCCGCGCGGGCAGGAGGAGTCGCGGGCCAGAGGTGGAAGAGCTGGTCGAAGGTCCGCTCCAGGTAGGGCCCGCCGTTGAGGAGGCGGGTCGTGATCAGGCGCGCGCGCAGCTTCTCGGGCGGAGAGATCCGTCGCTTGGGGAGCTTGGGTCCCAGGCGAGGGATCACCCGGCCCTCGAGCCGGTCCGCCGCGGCCGCCCAGGCCTCGACGCCGCTCAGGCCCAGGACCGCCCCCGTGCGCCGGTCGAGGCGCACGACGAGGGGGTGCTCGCGGCAGGCGCGCAGGATCGCGTCCTCGAGGTAGCGCTTCCAGTCGCTGCTCATGGTGCCGGGGCCCTCGGGGAGGCCCTGGGGCGGCCCCTCGGTGTCGATCCGGAAGTCCCCGGCCACGCCGCGCTGCCGGATGGCAGCCGACTGGAGCTGCAGCTTCAGGCGGACCTCGGGCTCGACCGCGAGCACTTCGCCGCGAAACACCCGCTCCAGCTCGTAGTCCCCGTCGAGCAGCTGAGCCAGCTCGCGCGGGAGCGAGCCCATGTCGAGCGCCTCGGCTTCGGCGCGATAGTCCATCCGGAGCAGCAGGCGCTGCCCGACGCGCGCTCGGAAGCGCGGCCCCGCCTCCGCCTCGGGCGTCGCGCTCGCGCTGGTCGCGCTGGGGCTGGCCGCTGCGCTTCCTGCCGCCCGACCTTCGCGGTAGGCCAGGGCTGCTCCGGCTGCGCCGAGCCCGAGCAGGAGGCCGAGGGCCAGGAGCAGCCAGCGGAGGCCAGCCCGAGCAGGCGCAGGCGCCCGACCTGCCTCCCACTCGGCGAGCGCCTCGGCCAGGGCCGCGGCGCTGGGGTAGCGATTGGCCGGCTCCTTGGCCAGGGCCCGCAGGCAGATCGCCTCCAGCGCGGGGTCGACCGGGGCGAGGGTGCTCGGCGGCGGCGGCTCCTCGGTCACGACCCGCGAGAGCACCTCCAGGGTCGACGTGCCGCGGAAGGTCCGCTCGCCCGTCAGGCAGTGGTAGAGGATCGCGCCCAGGGCGTAGACGTCCGAGCGCTCGTCGACCTTGTCGGGGTCGCCGAGGGCCTGCTCGGGCGCCATGTAGGCGGGCGTCCCGAGGAGCTCTCCCGTCTTGGTCAGGCTGGAGCGCCCTGGCTCGACCCGGGCCAGGCCGAAGTCGACCGCTTGGGGCGCCCCTCGGCGTCGAAGAGCACGTTGCCGGGCTTGAGGTCGCGGTGCAGGATCCCGCGCGCGTGGCAGTGGGCCGCCCCCTGGGCCAGGCGGGCCACGAGCGAGGCTGCCTCCTCTTGCTCGAGGCGCCCCCGGCGCAGGCGCTGGCGCAGGTCGCCTCCCTCCAGCAGGTCCATGGCCAGGTAGAAGTAGCCCGCGGCGGACCCGCTCTCGAACACCCGCGCCACGTAGGGGTGGTCGTCGACCTGGGCCTGGGCCTGCGCCTCCCGGGTGAAGCGCTTGAGCAGGGTCTCGTCGGCGCGGAGGGGCAAGCCCTTGAGCGCGACCTGGCGACCGCTCTCACGGTGTCGCGCCCGGAACACGATCCCCATTCCGCCCTGACCGAGCTTGCTCTCGAGGGTGTAGGGGCCGATCTGGCTCCCCTCGCGCCAGGCCGTGCGGGCGTCTTCCTGGGACTCGATCAGGCTCGAGGCGAGCCGATCCGAGCTCGTCCCCTTGGAGGGCGCTGGGCCGTGGCCGAGCTGGAAGAGCAGGTGCTGGACTTCCTCCCGGGAGAGGATCCCCATTCCGACCAGGGAGTCCGCCAGGGCCGCGTCGTCGACGGCTCCTCGCTGATCGCGGACCCCCTGCAGGGCGCGCTGCAAGACCGGCAACGCGACCCGCCCGCGCTCGTGCAGGAGGCGGGCCAGCTGGGTGTCGATCTGATCACCTGCGGGCACGCGCCAATCGTGTCACCTGAAGGTCGACTGGACCACCAGGCTCTGACCGAGGATCGACGTGGCGGCGATCCTCAGACAGAGCCTAGTTGGGGTCGCTCAGTTCCCGCAGCGCATGGCCTTGCGGCCCGTGAAGCGCCGCCGAACCGTGTCGGCCGCGCCGTCGCTCAGGGCGAAGCGCTCGAGGTCGGCCTCGAGGCGCTCGGCCTCGCCGTAGCCCGAGAGGTAGGCGTTGAGGCGGGCCGCCGCGGTCGTGTCCACGAAGGCCTCGCCGGGGTGAGTCCGGCGCAGGTCGGCGAGCACGTCCTTGTATTGGCGGAGCACGAACTTCTGGTGGTAGTCCTCGGCGCGGGTGAAGGTCGTGAGGTCCTCGAGCGGCGTCAGGACCTGCTTGCCGAGCTTCTCGGCCTGGCGCGCGCGGCTGGCCACGGCGACTCGCCGCTGCTCGGCGTCGGCGACCAGGATCAAGTTTCGATACTGAGTGCTCCAGGGAGGCGAGGTCGGGTCGTGAGAGGCCCAGAAGCGCTCCAGCAGCGCCTCGTAGCTGATCAGCTCGGGGTCGAAGTCGACCTGGAACACCTCGGTGTGGTCGCCGATCGACTCGTAGGTCGGTCGCCGCGGGCGCGTGCCGCCGGCGTAGCCCACGCGGGTCGCCAGGACGCCAGGGAGACTCCCGAACTGGGAGTCAGGGGTCCAGAATCAGCCGAGGCCGAAGGTCGCGGTCTGCACGCCCCGGCGCGCCGGGGAAGAGGTCTCGTTCATGCGGGCTCCGGCGCGCTCGAGCGGGGCGCGCTCCTGGGTGGGGGAGGGCGGAGGCTCGCTGGGCGAGCTCGCGGCGGGCGGCTGGCCTGCCTGGGCCGGAGCCCGCGCAGAGCGCGCGCGCGGCTCGGCGGGCGATTCACAGCCGCAGAGAGCGGCCAGGGGCAGGATCAAGGCGAGGGCGAAGCGGTTCACGCCCCTCACTATCGCGCTCGACAGCGCTGGTTACAGGGGTAGCGCCTCGGAGGCTCAGCGCCTCTCCCCCAGGCGGCGCTCGTGCTCCTGGATCAGCTGCTTCAGCTGCGCCTCGACCGGAGCGCCCGCCGGGCAGAGGGCCAGGGCGGCGCGGTAGTCGGCGAGCGCGCCGCGCGAGTTCCCCCGGCGGTCGCGGACCAGCCCCCGGGTGGTGTAGCCCGGCAGGAAGCGGGGCGAGCGCTGGATCACCTCGCTCAGGTCCCGCTCCGCCTCCTCGAAGCGCTCGAGGCCCATGCAGGCGTGACCGCGGTTGAAGCGCGCGTTGACGTGCGTGGGGTCGCGGCGGAGGGCCTCGTCGAAGGCCAGCACCGCCCCCTCGAGGGCGCCGCGCTGGGCGAACACCCGCCCGCGGAGCACGTGGGCCTCCACGTAGTCCGGGTCGAGGCGCAGGGCCGCCTCTGCGTCCGCGAGGGCGCCGTCCAGCTGGGCGAGGTCCATGCGCACCAGGGCGCGAGCCGCGTAGCCCCGCGCGTTGGTGCGGTCGTAGCGGAGGGCGCGGTCGTAGCAGGCCAGCGCCTCCTCCTTGCGGCCGAGCACGAGCAGCGCCGTCGCCTCGAGGGTGACCAGCTCGCTGTCGCGGGGCGCGAGCTGGAGGGCTTCCCGCGCGCGTTCGAGGGCGAGCTGAGTCTGGCCCAGCTGGAGGAGCGCCTTGCTCAGCCAGCGGAGGGGCTCGCTGCGCTCGGCGCCCTCGCTCTCGGCCAGGAGCTCGCGGGCCATGGCCTCGGCGGCGGGGAAGTCGCGCGCCTCGTAGCGCTCACGCAGCTCGGCGAGGCGCTGCTCGGCGCCGCCCCGGGCTGGGGTCGACGCGGGGGGGCCCGGCGGGCTTCCAGGTGGATCTGGCCTGAGGGAGGGGCTGGGTCGGCTGGGACTGGGTCGGCTGGGACTGGGTCGGCTGGGACTGGGTCGGCTGGGACTGGGTCGGCTGGCCTGGGCGAGCGGGGTCGGGCCCGGCGGGGGGCCCGACCCGAGCGCGGCGAGGCCGAGGGCGCCCGCGCCGGCGGCGACGACCAGGCCGCCGGCGAGCAGGGCCAGCCGGCCTCGCGCGCGTGGGCGGTAGTCGGCCAGCGCCTGCGCGAGGACTTCGGCCGAGGCGGGGCGGTCTTCGACGCGGCGCTCGAGGCACCACAGGCAGATGCGATCCAGGGCAGGGTCGACCTCACGGCGGAAGCGGGAGGGGGGCGGCGGGGGCTCGCGCTCGGCCGAGGTGATGTAGTCCACCAGGGTCTCACCCACGAAGGGCGGGCGCCCCGTCAGGGCCGCGAACAGGGTCGCCCCGAGCGAGTAGAGGTCCGAGCGGGGGCCGACCTGGTCCAGGCGCCCGCGGGCCTGCTCGGGAGGCCAGAAGCCAGGGGTCCCCAGGAAGAGGCCCGTCTTGGTCAGGCGGGTGGCGCTCGGGTCGAGGTCCTTGACCAGGCCGAAGTCGGTCAGGAGGGGCTCGCGCTCGTCGCGCAGCAGGACGTTGGAGGGCTTCACGTCGCGATGCACCAGCCCCGCGGCGTGCACGACGGCGAGGGCTTCGGCGAGCACGCGCGTCAGCTCGACCGCTTCGGTCACGGGCAGCGGGCCTCCGCGATCGATGCGCTGCTGGAGCGAGGGACCTTCGACCAGGTCCATCACGAGGAAGGCTCGACCCGGAGCCTGACCGACCTCGTGCACAGCGACGATGCCAGGGTGCTGCAGGCGCAGCAGCGCCTCGGCCTCGCGGCGAAAGCGCCGCACGCCTGTCGGGTGAGCGCCGTGCAGGAGCTTGATCGCGACGGGCGCGCCCGTGCGCAGGTCCCGCGCGCGGTGCACCGCGCCGGCGCCTCCCCGCGCGAGCTCCTGCTCCAGGACGTAGTGGCCGAGCTGCTGCACGGGCACAGAGTGTCCGCTTTCGCTCGCGCGCGCAGCCAGATAGTCGTGGGCCTTGGGATTGTCAGGGCGAGCTGGTTAGACTGCGGCTCTACTCAATGCCCGAGGGTGCAGGTGTGGTAACCGAACTGAGTAGCTGGGGAAGACGTGTGCCTGGTCGCTGCCGCGGAGCCAGTGGATTTCGCTGGATCTGCGAGCGTGGGCTCACCGCGCCGATCCTCGTGATGCCTCCGCGGAGGCTCTCCAACTCACACCTTGCGCCCGAATCGCTCTGACTGCCCAGGAAGTAGGCGCATGGCCAAGACGAAGACCGCCAAGAAGGCTGCAAGTAAGGGATCGGGAAAGAAACCCACGTCCCGCAAGAAGACAGCCGCCCGCAAGAAGGCAGCCTCCAAGAAGGGGGCGACGCTAAGTCCTCCTGGGGTCGGTCGGCGCGCGAAGCGGGGTCCGCAGGGCAAGCGCCTGGGCGAGTGGGTCCTGGTCCAGAAGGACGAGGTGTTCGACTTCATGCGCGACGAGGGCGTCGGAGCGTCCTCCCTGGCGGACGCGCTCGGCGTCAGCTCGACCCTGATCTCGCGCTGGAAGGCTGGTGACCGGATTCCTAGCGAGGTTGCACAGAAGAAGCTGCGCGAGGTCCTCGACGGGCGCCTCCACGTCGAGCGCGGGGGGCGCGGCTACGGCGGGACCAGCGTCGCGAGCCCCTTCGACGGCAAGGCCCTCGAGCGCTGGCGCAAGCAGTCTGGCCTCTCGCGCAAGAAGCTCGCGACCCGGCTCGGCGTCTCGGTCGGCTCGATCTTCGGCTGGGAGCGCGGCACGACCGAGCCCCGCGGCGAGAACCGTCAGCAGCTCGACGCCCTCCTCGCGAGCAGCGCCACGGGCGGCGACGCTGGCGGTGGGACCGAGGCCGCCGCGATCCGCGCCGCGGGCGAGGTCCTCGCGGCCTACGTGGCCGCCGGCCACGAGCTGGAGGTCGACGAGCTCTGCGAGCTGGCCCCCAAGCTGATCGAGGCCTTCTCGGCCTGAGCGAGCCTGGCCCGTGATCTTCTCCTGGTTGCGAGGGCGGCGACGCCGGCGGCTGAGGGCGCAGCCCTTCCCGCCGGCCTGGCAGGAGGTGATCGAGCGGCGGGTCCCCCTCTTCGCTCAGCTGAGCGAGGAGGACCAGCGTGAGCTCCGTGAGCACGTGCAGGTCTTCCTCGCCGAGAAGCACTTCGAGGGCTGCGCCGGCCTCGAGCTGACGGAGGAGATGAAGGTCGCGATCGCGGCGCAGGCCTGCGTGCTCCTGCTCCACCGCGAGACGGACTACTTCCCCAAGGTCGACACGATCCTGGTCTATCCCCACGCCTACCAGGCGACGCGCACCGAGCACCTCCCGGACGGCTCGGTGCGCGAGGTGGAGGTCGCCCGCCTCGGCGAGTCCTGGAGCCGGGGCGTGGTCGTGCTCTCCTGGCACGACGTGGTGCACGGGGCGGCCTGCGTGCGCGACGGCCAGAACCTCGTGCTGCACGAGTTCGCACACCAGCTCGACCAGGAGGACGGCAGCGCCGACGGGGCCCCGATCCTGGAGGAGCGCAGCCACTACCTGGCCTGGGCGCGGGTGCTGAGCGAGGAATACGAGGACCTGCAGGAGGCGGCCGAGAAGCGGCGCAAGACCGTGCTCGACAAGTACGGCGCGACCAACCCCGCCGAGTTCTTCGCGGTCGCGACCGAGTGCTTCTTCGAGAAGCCGCGTCAGCTGAGCCGCAAGCACCCCGAGCTCTACGAGGAGCTCAAGCGCTACTACCGCCAGGACCCGCTCGAGTTCAAGCCGCCGCCGCGCAAGAGGAGTTGATTCAGCGCCCCGCCGCCTGGGTGAGGTCCTCGGGGAGGAAGCTGCGGGTCTTCCCCCACCCGTCCCAGAGCAGCACCGCGCCGGTCGGGCCAGCGTCGACCCCAGCCAACGACGCCTGCTGCTCGGCGACCCGTCCGATCAGCTCGCCGGTCCTGATGTCCCAAATGGCCATGTCACAGGCAGACCGGCTGTTGGTCGCCGAGGCGGAGTAGAGCCGACGAACGTCGCTGGAGTAGCAGACCGCCTCGACCTGCGAGTCGTGCGCCAGCGCGGTCGAGAGGACGAAGTCAGAGCGGACCCCCTTGCGCGGTGACCCGAGCCGGCGTGCGCGCTCCGCGCTGCCGAGCTCGACCTCCAGGAGCGCGCCCATCTTGTTGCCGAGGGCCAGTCGCGTCCCGTCTGGGGAGATGGCCACCGAGTGCGGACGCCCCCGTTCGCGAGAGCCCAGCCCGGCCAGCTCGAGCAGCTGGGCGCGCTCACTCCCGCCGGACTCCGAGACGCGCCAGCAGCAGAAGTCTGCCCGCCCCCCCCGGTCCTCGGTCCCGTTCGTGACGGCGGCCAGGTAGCCGCCCCCTCCGGCCAAGCGGATCGCGGAGAGCGCGCCAGCTGGTAGGGGCAGCTCCGCGACCACCTCCGCCCGCTCGAGATCGAAGAGGAGCACCGGACCCGCCTGCCCCATCGCCAGCAGCCGCTCGTTGACGAAGGCCAGCGAGTAGGGGGACGCGAGCCCCTCGATCGTCCGCAGCTCGGACCCGTCGTAGAAGAGCAGGCCGGGCTCGCAGCCGATCACCCAGCGCGCGCGCGAGGGGCTGACGGCGCCGCTGACCCGTCCTTGGAGCTCACGGAGGAGCTTGGGCGGAGCGCCCCAGGCTCGCCCTCGCGGGAGGACTCCGACCTCTCGCTGGGGGCCGTTCTCGCGCCACCAGAGCAGGTCTCCTCCGGCCAGGTAACGGAGCTGAGCGTGACGTCCGGCGGAGAAGGTGCGCTGCAGCCCCTCAGCGGGGTGCGGGCCGCCCTCTCCGGGGGTCTGCGCGGCCGCAGCCTGGCTGGCCACCTGGCCCGGTGAAGAACCTGGCTGGGGGCCCCTCTTCCTGCTCAGGAGCGCGCCCAGGGCAATCGCCGAGACGACCAGGAGCACCGCGCCCGCGCCGACTGCCTTGCGTGCCTGAGTCTGGGGTGCAGCGAGGGCCGCCGCCAAGGACGCGACGTCGGGGAAGCGCTGCTCGGGCTCCTTGGCCAGCGCGCGAAGGACGACCCGATCCAGCCACGCCGGGAGCCCTCCCGGCCGCAGGGCGCTGGGGTGCGGCGGGGGCTGGCGCACGATCTGATCGAGGGTCTGAAAGAGGCTCGCTCCCCGAAAGGGAGGCTGCCCGCAGAGCAGCTCGAAGAGGAGCGCGCCCAGTCCATACACGTCGGTCCGAACGTCGGTCCGACCGGAACCGGTCGCCTGCTCGGGGGCCATGGAGCCTGGAGTGCCGAGGACGACTCCGCTCGCGGTCAGGCGCGCCGCGTCCAGGGCCAGCGCCAGGCCGAAGTCGACCAGGCGAGGCGCCCCGCGCTCGTCGAGGACGACGTTGGCCGGCTTGAGGTCGCGATGCAGGATCCCCTGCGCGTGGCAGTGGCCCAGCGCCCTCGCCAGCTCCCTCACGACGCGCAGCGCCTCCTCGATCTCCAGGGGTCCGCCGCGGAGCCTCTCCGCCAGCGACTCTCCGCTGACGAGGTCCATCACGAGGTAGGGTCGCGGGCCGCCGAGCTCCGCGCTGTGGACGGCGACGACGCCGGGGTGATCCAGGCGGGCGAGGAGCTCCGCCTCCCGGCAGAAGCGCAGCCGCTCCTCCTCGTCGACGTCGCTCAAGAGCGCGGGCTGGATCGTCTTGAGCGCCCCTCGCACCCCGCTCTCGACGTGCTCGGCCTCGTAGACGGCGCCCATCCCGCCGACGCCGAGCTTCCGCAG
>MDTG01182604.1_pt1 | contig 19068 bp, 18 predicted proteins | sample 811421 | NCBI WGS metagenome assembly MDTG01 (sample SAMN05326645, study PRJNA326480) | marine metagenome | isolation source: seawater | place: Pacific Ocean: South East | collected 2011
GAAGGGTATATCATAAAAATTAAATAAATCTTTTAATTCTAACCAGTATGAGATTTCAGATCCTCCACCTAAATAAGAAATGTTAGGAAGAATTGACTCCTGATAGAGTGGCCTTAATATTACATTAGGCGATATACAATTTGGATTAGACTTAACTAGGTCAATAAATTCAACTTTTTTAAAAGATCTACTGTCACCAACTAAACTAAATTTATCATTTTCATATTCAATTCTATATCGTTTAGATTCATCAAGATAAAACAAATTTAATAGTCTAGGATTTGCTTGTACTTTAATATTTTCCGCGTAAGTTTTTTTTAATTTTTTAATTGAATTTTTAACTATAGAGTGGGATGAAAAATTGTTAATTTCATCCAAAATGATATTTTTAAAAACACCTTTAAGTCTGTAGTCATCTGGATCAAGCACTAAAATATCATAGCCTTTAAATAAATTAAACACTAATGATCTTGTTGCTTCAGAAAAGTTTTTTTTCTTAACATAAGAATCTTTAAAAATATTTAAAAGAGATTTTATGTGCGGCTTATCTTTAAAAAAAGATTTTATTTGTTCATATAAAAAATCCATGTTCATGGTTTCAATCTTTCCAGTAATGTGGTTTTTATAATTATAATTATATATGAATTCTTTATTATATAAATTGAAGTTTTTTATCTCTTCAAAATCATGATCTTCAGAGGCCATCCAAAAAATTGGAACAAAATTAAAATCACTATAATTCACTTTAAGTTCATTGCAAATCTTTATCACTTGAAGAATTTTATAGATAAAAAATAATGGTCCTGAAAAAAGAGATAATTGATGTCCAGTAGTTACTGTGAAAGAATTCTTTTTTAATAATAAATCGATGTTGTTATAACTTTTTGTGTTTTTATAATCTTTGTTTTGATCTTTTAAAACTTGTACTAGTATTTTTCTTTTTTCAACTTTAAAATTGGATTTTTCAATAATTTGGTCTTTAAAATTTTCTAATTTAAAAGATCTATTATAAAAACTATTAAGTTTATCTCCTTGAAGATAATCTTTGGTTAAAATAGGTAAATGCCTAGATTTTTCTATATCAACTGAAAAGTTACTTTTCATAAAAGTTCAGCAATTAAATCATATTTAGATGAATCCTTGATAATAACATCATAAAAATCACCTATTCTTAAATGATTATCATTTGATTTTATTAATATATTATTGTCAACATCAGGCGAATCATACTCAGACCTTCCTATATAATAGCCCTCGTGATATCTATCAATAATACACTTTAATTTCTTACCCAATTTTTCTTTATTAAGTTGGCTGGAAATTTCCGATTGAATCTGCATAACAATTTTTTGTCTTAACTTTTTTTCATCCTCAGAAATAATATCTTCTAAATTATAAGCATGTGTGTTTTCTTCATGACTGTAGGTAAAACATCCTAATCTATCAAATTTTATCTCTTTAATCCAACTACATAACTCATTAAAATCATCTTTATTTTCTCCGGGATATCCAACAATCAATGTAGTTCTTATGGCAATATTTGGATTTTTAACTCTAATTTTTTTTATCAAATTATTTATTTTTTCTTTCCCAGCTCCTCTCCTCATAGATTTTAGAATTTTATCTGAAATATGTTGAATAGGTATATCTAAATAATTACATATTTTATCCTCATTTTTAATCACGTCAATTATTTCATCAGGAAATCCAGATGGATAAGCATAGTGTAATCTAATCCATTCAATACCATCAATTTTACACAAATCTTTTAAAAGTTTAGCAAGTGTTCTTTCTTTATATAAATCAATTCCGTAATAAGTTAACTCTTGAGCAATAAGTATTAATTCTTTGATACCTTGGGATGCCATTTGTTTTGCTTCGTCAATAATCTCATTAACTGGCCTTGAAATGTGTTTACCTCTCATTAGTGGTATAGCACAAAATGAACATTTCCTATTACATCCCTCTGAAATTTTCAAATATGCATAGTTTTTTGGTGTGGATAAAAATCTTTCCCCAATTAATTCTTTTTTATAATCAGCTCTTAAATGTTTTAAAAGCTGAGGTAAATCAGTTGTACCAAAAAATTTGTCTACATCAGGTATTTCTTTAATTAAATCATCTTTATATCTTTCACTTAAACAACCTGTTACATAGAGTTGATCAATTTCACCGTTCTTTTTTTTTTCTGAATAATATAGTATTGTATCTATTGACTCTTGTTTCGCATTATCAATAAAACCACATGTATTTATAACAATTATATTTCCATCTTGCTCATGAACCGCATTCTTATTATTTGCTTTTAATTGAGAAATGAGTATTTCAGAATCATACAGGTTCTTTGAACAACCCAAAGTAACTATATTAATCTTATTTTGCTTTGTTGATCTTGATCTCATATAATTTTATTTTGAAAAAAAGATTCAACAAAAACTTTCTTGTCAAATATTTCAATATCATCAATTGATTCTCCTGTTCCAATAAATTTAATAGGTATATTTAGTTGATCAGAAATACCAATTACTACACCTCCTTTTGCTGTCCCGTCTAATTTTGTAACCATCATTGAGGTAACTTTAGTGGCCTCAGAAAATTGTTTGGCTTGTTCAAATGCATTTTGACCAGTTGACCCATCTAATACTAATAAAATTTCGTTTGGTGCATTAATTTTAAGTTTTTGTAAAACTCTGCTGATCTTAGATAATTCGTTCATTAAGTTTATCTTATTATGTAATCTACCCGCAGTGTCTATTATAACCACATCTTTATTGTTATTTATTGCTGATTTTAGTGCATCGTATGATACTGATGCGGGATCGCTTCCCATCTGTTGCTTTATAATATCAACTTCAGCTCTTTTAGCCCATTCATCCAGTTGCTCAACTGCTGCAGCTCTAAAAGTATCTGCAGCACCTATGATGACTGATAAACCTTGAGTTTTGAAGAATTTAGCAAGTTTTCCAATAGATGTAGTTTTTCCAACTCCATTTACACCTACAACTAAAATCACATATGGTTTATCATTTACATTTAAATCTTCATTGATTTCATCAAAAATTATGTTTCCAATTTCTTCCTTAAGAATAATATCGAGTTCTTGAGGATTAGTATACTTTTCTTTTGCTACTCTTGATTCAATAGCATCAATTATTTTTATTGTAGTCTTAACTCCAACATCAGAAGTGATTAGAATTTCTTCTAAATTATCTAAGACTTCAATATCAACTTTTTTCTTACCAACTACCGCTTTCTTAATTTTTTCAAAAAAAGAATTACTTGTTTTCTCAAGGCTTTTATCTAAATTATTTTGATTAGTTTTTACTAATAACTTTTTAAAAAAACTTTTCTTTTTCTCTGTTTTTGGCTCAGAATCAGATTTTTTTTCAAGTTTTGGTTCCTTCTTGATTACATTTATAGTATCTTTTTCTAAATAATTAGCTTCTTTTTTCTGACTTAAATCATTTACATCTATCTCCGATTTTTCATGATCTTTGGTTGCTTTCTTCCCAGATGAAAAGAGCTTTTTAAAAAAATTCATTTTTGAAAGTTAGCTATAAAAATTTAAAAAATAAATCTTTATAGTCTGTAAAGATTCACTTCTTAGATAACCAATCATTTACTTGATCTGAAGACATAATAGCTTCGAAGAAGGTGTAAGAGTTACTTTTTTTGTTTTTGACCATTTTAATAGCTTTTGTAAGCTTTTTTGAAGATGTTTGAAGGGTTGCAACAGTTTTTTTAGCCATTATTTAATCTCTTTATGAATTGTATACTTTTTTAGTATAGGATTGAATTTCTTTAACTCCAACCTTCCAGGTGAATTCTTCTTGTTTTTTGTTGAAATATACCTTGAAGTACCTGATTTGCCAGACTCTTTATGTTCTGTACATTCTAAAATAACTTGAACTCTATTGCCTTTTTTTGCCATAAAATTAAAGTTTAATACCTTTTAGTTTAGCTTCTTTTAAAACAGCTGAGATCCCTTTTTTATTAATTGTCTTTAAAACGGATGTAGAAACCTTTAATTTGATCCATTTATTTTCTTCAGGTATGAAAAATCTTTTTGAAACAATATTGGCATTGAATCTTCTTTTGGTTTTGTTTATTGATTTGGAAACGTTATTTCCAAACTGAACTTTTTTTCCTGAAATTTGACAAATTTTTGACATATCATTTTGCCTTTAGGCTTGCAAATAAACAACTTTTTTACAGTTTTGACAAATTTATCCACTTAGATTTTCTAATAAAAATTCTAAAGATTTTTCTACTACAATTTCAAATATTTCTTCTCTTGATCCTTTCAAATAAAATTCTTTAGATAATATTTTGTCTGGTGTTGCAATTGACACAAAGACATGACCAACTTTTGAATAATCGTCATTTGTTAATGGTCCTGCATTTCCAGTTGTTGAGATACAATAATCAGAATTCAATATTTCTTTTCCAGACTTAGCCATTTCTATTGAAATTTTTTTACTAACAGCTGAAAATTGATTAATCTTTTCTTTGTCGATATTAAGAATATGAATTTTAGCTTCATTAGAATAAGTCACCAATGATCCCTTAAAAAAGGTTGATGCTCCTGCTTTTTTTATAATTGAGCTAGATAATTTTCCACCTGTAATGCTTTCAACTGTTGAAAGTGTAAGATTATTATTAATAAAAAATTCAAAAACTTTATCTACTCTCATTTTATTTTAATTGAAAATACCATTTTGTCTTCAATATAGCCCTCTAGAATATCACCAATATTAATTTGCCCAACACCTTCAGGTGTTCCGGTGAATAAAATGTCTCCAATTTTCAATGTAAAATAGGATGAAACTTCAGAAATTAAATCATCGATTTTCCATATCATATTAGAGCTATTACTAGATTGAACTATTTTATTATTGATTTTCAAACAAAAATTAATATTATTTATATTGGTGAAATCATCAATACTAATCCATTCTCCAATTAATGCAGAATTATCAAAAGCTTTAGCTTTTTCCCATGGATGACCAAACTCTTTAAGTTTTTTTTGTAAATCCCTTGCTGTAAAATCAATTCCAAGTGAAATCTGATCGTAATAATTTTTTGAATAATTTGAATTAATATGTTTACCAAGTTTATTAAATTTTAAAATTAGTTCAACCTCGTAATGAATTTCGTCAGAAAATTCTGGGATAAAAAAAGGTTGATTTTTTTGAATTACTGAGGAATCAGGTTTGAGAAATAATATAGGTGAGCTATTCCTTTTTGATTTTAACTCTTCAATATGCTTTAAATAATTTTGACCAACACAAATAATTTTCATGACAACTTATTATTAATCTTATTTAGCCTGATTTTGTTTAAAACATTTTTTGTGTACCTAGGAAAATCAGCCTTAATTATCCAACTAAAATATCCTGGATCGTTGTGCAAGACTTCATCAACTTCATTTCCTTTATATTTTCCAAAAGAAAATGATGGTTTTAAATCACTATTTAAGTAGATAAATCCAGCTAAATCTACAAATTTTCTTTGTGAAGAATATTCTGATAAAAAATTAACATTTTGTTCCAGATCTTCATATTTATTCAGTTGAGCTAACAGAACTTCATATGTAGCTCTTGTATCTGACATAGATGAATGAGCATTTTCATGGTTTTTATTACAATAGAATTTATATGCAGCGGACAAAGTTCTTTTTTCTTTTTTGTGAAAAATATTTTGAATATCAATGAGTTTAATTTTTGAAATATCTAATTCTTTATCGACTCTCAAAAACTCCTCTGCCAATAAAGGAACATCAAATTTATTTGAGTTAAAACCTGCTAAATCACAATCTTTTATAAATGAAAAAATTTCAGACGAAAGGCTGCTAAATGTAGGCTTATCAATAACCATTTCGTCCGTAATTCCGTGAATTAAAGAAACATTTTTTGGTATTGGAATAGTTGGGTTTACTAACCATGTTTTTGGCTTTTCTTTTCCGTCCTTTAATATTTTTAAAATAGATATTTCTACAATTCTGTCGTTAACAATACTTATTCCTGTTGTTTCAAGGTCAAAAAAACAAATAGGCTTTGATAAGTTTTTTAAAAAAGACATTTCTTATTAATCTAAATTTGAGTTTCAAGATTCCAGTTCTGTATATTTTCCTTAATTCTTTTTAAAAATAATCCACCTGTGGCACCATTAATTATTCTATGGTCATAACTGTGACATAAAATCATTTTTCTCCGAATTCCAATAAAATCTCCTTTTTCAGTTTCAATAACTGCTGGTTTTTTTAATATTGATCCAATTGCCAGAATACCAACTTGTGGTTGATTAATGATTGGAATTCCCGTTAGAGTGTCAAATACTCCAACATTTGTTATGGTATAGGTCCCATCAACAACATCATCAGGACTTAAATTATTATTACGAGCCTTTTGAATTAACTGATTTGTTTTTTTTACTATTCCAACAAGGCTTAACTGATCAGAACTTTTAAGGACAGGTACAATTAAATTACCATTAGCCAAAGCTGTTGCAACACCAATATTAATTTCACTTTTAGTAACTATTTTATCATCTTTCAAACTTGAATTAAGTATTGGAAATTCTTTCAAAACATCTGACACAATTTTTATAAAGACATGTGTGAAAGTTATTTTATTATCTTCTCTTTTTAAAAATTGATCTTTTATTCCTTCCCTCCAATCCCACAGGTTTGTAACATCCAATTCAATAAAAGACTGAACATGAGGGGATATTTTTTTACTACTTACCATGTGCTGAGCAAGAATTTTTTCCATTCTTGTTAAGTCTCTTATTGTAGAGTTATTTTCTAAAAATGATTTAGTTTCAAAATTTTTATCTTGTTCAAAATTATTTGAGGATTTGATATGCATTAATATATCATTTTTAGTAATTCTTCCATTCTTACCTGAACCATTTATATTTAATAATTCATCTTCACTTATATTTTCCTTAAGAGCTATGCTTCTTACTAGTGGAGAAATATATTTTTGACTGTCTACTTTTATAGATTTTGAAATTTCAAAATCAATTATTTCTTCATTTTTATTTTCTTCATCTACAAGTTCAATATTTGGGATCTCTTGGATTAAATCTTGTTGTTTAGTTGTCTCTGAAAATTCATTAAGTTCAATTACACAAATTGTTTCACCAACCTTAACTACATCATTAACTTTATGACATAATTCAATTATTTTTCCATTAACATCACTAGGCACTTCAGAATCAACTTTATCAGTTGCAATTTCAACAACAAAATCATCAACCTTAATATTATCACCTACATTTTTTAACCAATTTACAATTGTAGCTTCTTCTACACTTTCACCCATTTTAGGCAGTATCAATTCATATGTTTTTTGATCGGACATGTTGCAAAAATATCAAATATATACTATTAATGTTTATTTAATCTTTAGATACTTGTTCGTATGGAACTCTTTTCAATATACTTCTTCCTAAAGTGATTTCATCAGTATATTCAAGATTATCTCCAATTGAAACCCCTTGTGCTATGGATGAAAATTTAATATCTAAGTCACTTATTTTTTTATAAATATAAAAACTTGTAGTATCTCCTTCCATAGTCGCGCTTAAAGCAAAAATCACTTCCTTAATTTTTTTATTTTTAACTCTATCTATTAACTCTTGTATTTTGAGCTGATTAGGTCCAATGCCTTCAATTGGCGAAATTTTTCCATTTAAAACATGATATAAACCATTGAATTGACTGGTATTTTCAATTGCCATTATATCTCTAATATCTTCAACAACACAAATAAGAGAATCGTCTCTTATGTTACTTAGACAAATATCACATGTGTCCGAATCTGAAAGGTTATAACAATTATTACATGACTTTAAATCATCATGTAATGATTGAATAGATTTAACTAAGTTGTCAATATCTGACGAATTTGATTTCACTAGATATAAAGCTAATCTTAAGGCAGTACTTTTGCCTATTCCAGGTAATCTTGAAATTTCTCGTACAGCATTTTCTAAAATTTTAGACGGTATATTCATTTTACCATTTAACTTCCCACTAAGATAGCATCATAAATTATTATATTTGAGTTCTTTATTATAAAGATGTCAGAATCCTTAATTTTTTTTGTAATTGCAGCTTACTTTATAATTCTTTTTTTTATTTCAAATTTAACAAAGGGTAAAGAGAATAATTATACTTTTTTTAAAGGAGACAAAGAATCTCCTTGGTATATTGTTGCTTTTGGAATGATTGGAGCATCTTTATCTGGAATTACATTTATTTCAGTTCCTGGTGATGTTGGAGTTTCTAACTTCACCTATTTCCAAGTTGTACTAGGTTATTTATTTGGGTACATAATTGTTGCTTTAATTTTACTTCCTATTTATTATAAAAATAATGTCACATCAATTTATGAATATCTCGGGAGCAGATTTGGTTATGTTTCCCATAAATCTGGCGCTTTATTTTTCTTTATTTCAAGAATTTTAGGAGCTGCGTTTCGACTATATTTAGTTGCTATTGTTTTACAAACCTTTGTATTTGATACATGGAAAATACCTTTTGAAATTACTGTATGTTTTTCAATATTTTTAATTTGGATATATACTTTTAGAGGAGGAATTAAAACTGTAGTATGGACTGATATGCTACAAACATTCTTAATGATTCTTTCCGTTTTTCTTTCAATCTACTTAATAAATAAAAGTCTTAACTGGACTTTTATTGACTTTATTAGTTCAAAAGAATTTTCTGATTATTCACAAATTTTTGTTTTTGATAATATTTTGGAAAAAAATCATTTTATTAAATCATTTTTAGGTGGAATGTTTATCACAATATGCATGACAGGACTTGATCAAGATATGATGCAAAAAAACTTAACTTGTAAGTCCCTGTCTGAAGCTAAAAAAAATATGCTATTTTTTAGTTTAATTTTAGTATTTGTAACTTTTGTTTTTTTAGTTCTAGGTTGTCTACTATTTATATATTCTAACCATTTTGATATTTCAATTCCTATTTTAAATGGAAATGAAAATACAGATCTTTTATTTCCTGAAATTGCTTTCAACTCTGGACTAGGGTTAACAATGGGAATAACATTCCTTTTGGGTCTGATAGCAGCTGCTTACAGCAGCGCAGATAGTGCTTTAACTTCACTTACTACATCTTTTTGTATTGATTTTCTTGATATTTCAAAAAAAAATGATAAATCAAAAAAAAATATTAGAGTTAAAGTTCACATTATAATGAGCTTAATTTTAGCAATAGTTATTATACTTTATAAAAATTTACTAGACACTAACGTAATTGATGGATTATTAACTTTAGCTGGATATACTTATGGACCTTTACTCGGTTTATTTTCGTTTGGAATTTTAACTAAATATGAAATTAATGATAAATTGAGCATAGTAGTATGCTTAATATCAGTAATTATTGTAGTATTAATTGGAAAAATTCCGCCTGAATATTTAGGTGGATATAATATAGGATATGAGTTATTACCAATTAACGGTTTAATTACATTTTTAGGCTTATTTTTGATTAGAAAATCACCATTTAATCAAAGCACTTCCCCAAGTAAATCCACTTCCAAAAGCAGCTAAAACAACAATATCACCTTTACTAATTAGATTTGCTTGATAAGCCTCCGCTAGTGCGATGGGTATTGACGCTGCTGTGGTATTACCATACTTTGAAATATTATTAAAAACCTGACTATTTTCAAGTTTAAAACTTTTCTGAATAAATTGAGATATTCTCAGATTTGCTTGATGAGGAATTAAAAGTTTAATGTCATTTTTGGTTAAATTATTTTTTTCTAAAGCTTCATTTATAACCTCTGAAAATCTTACAACTGCATTTTTAAAAACAAATTGTCCATTCATGTATGGTAAATAGCTTTTATCATTAGGATCGTTATCTTTCAAGATATCTGAAACCCATCTTGTTCCCATACCTGGTGAAATAACAGACAATTCCTTAGCGTATTTACCTTGTGAATGCAGATGAGTTGATAGTATTCCTCTAGAATTATCTTTTTCCCTTGAAACAACTGCTGCACCTGCTCCATCACCAAAAATTACTGAAACGCTTCTTCCTCTGGTAGTTTTATCAAGACCAGGGCTATGAGTTTCAGAGCCTATTACAAGAATATTATTATACATTCCTGTTTTGATAAATTGATCAGCAATTGAAAGTGCATAAATAAATCCTGAACACTGATTTCTTACATCTAAGGCTCCAATTGTGTTCATATCCATCATATCTTGAACCATTACACCTGATCCAGGAAAAAAATAATCTGGGCTTAGGGTAGCAAAAATTATAAAATCAATATCCTTATTTTCGAGTTTTGCATCACTAATAGCTAATTCTGCAGCCTTCACTCCCATAACTGAAGTAGTATCTTCAGAGTTTTTTTTTATCCATCTTCTTTCTTTTATTCCAGTTCTCTCTTTAATCCAATCATCACTGGTGTCCATTATTTTTGATAAATCATTATTAGTTACTATATTTTCAGGAAGGTAGAAACCAAGGCCAGAAATTTTTGAATTGAACATAAATTCAGTTTTTTACAATATAACAAAAATGTCATTTTGTCACTAATTGTTTTTTGGTATATGATTTGAATATTATTTTACATGAACAAACAAGATAATGGAAATAATCAACTAAATTCAATAAGAAATGAATTTAATACCAGAGTAAAAACTACAATGTATTTAGGTAACTCAAAGAGAATAAAATTTAATGCTTTTAGAAGGTTTAGAACTATTTAATAAATAAAAATATGAGTAAAGGAAAAATAAATGTTTCGGTTGAAAATATATTCCCACTAATAAAAAAGTTTCTGTACAGTGATCAAGAGATTTTCCTAAGGGAATTAATATCCAACGCAACAGATGCAACAACAAAACTTAAACACTTATCCAATATTGGTGAAACCAAATTTGAAATTAACAACCCAATAATTGAAGTTAAGATCGATAAAAAAAATAAAAAAATTCATATTATAGATCAGGGTGTTGGTATGACAGAAAATGAAGTTAAAAAATACATTAATGAGGTAGCATTTTCTGGAGCAGAAGAGTTTCTTGAAAAATATAAAGATTCAGCAAAAGATAGTGGTATAATTGGTCACTTCGGATTAGGTTTTTATTCTGCATTTATGGTTTCTGAAAAAGTAGAAATAATAACAAAATCATATAAAAATGATTCTGCTGTTCATTGGTCATGTGATGGCTCACCAGAATTTAGTTTGAAAAAACACAACAAAAAACAAAATGGAACTGAAATAATCTTAAGTATTTCAAAAGATTCAAAGGATTATTTAGAGGAAAATAAAATAAGAAATTTGTTGAAGAAATATAATAGATTTATGCCTGTTCCCATAAAGTTTGGAACTAAAGAAGTCGTAAAAAATAATGGAGATGACAAAAACAAAAAAGAAGAAAAAGATATAGTTGATGACATAATTAATATAACTGATCCTGCTTGGACAAAACAACCTAAAGAGTTAGATGAACAGAGTTATAAAGATTTTTACAAAGAATTATATCCTATGAACTTTGAAGATCCATTATTTAATATACATTTAAACGTAGACTACCCTTTTAACTTAACTGGAATCCTTTATTTTCCAAAAATATCTAATGATTTAAATCTTCAAAAAGACAAAATTCAATTATATCAAAATCAAGTTTTTGTAACAGATAATGTAGAAGGTATTGTCCCTGAATTTCTGACACTGCTAAGGGGAGTCATTGATTCACCAGATATACCATTGAATGTCTCCAGAAGCTACTTACAGGTAGATTCTGCAGTTAAAAAAATAACGAACTATATAACAAGAAAGGTAGGTGATAAACTTAATTCAATTTTTAAAAAGGATAGAAATAAGTACCAGGATAAATGGAATGACATTAAAGTAATTATTGAGTATGGAATGCTTAGTGAAGATAAGTTCTACGAAAAAGCAAAAAATTTTGCATTATATCCTTCCTCAGATAATGAATATTATACTTATGATGAATTGATTAATGAAGTAAAGAAAAATCAGACAGATAAAGATAATAAAACAATTATTTTATATGCTACAAATTTAAAAGACCAAGACTCTTACATAAGATTAGCTAAAGATAAAGGATATAAAGTTTTAATTTTGGATTCTCCAATTATAAGTCATCTTATTCAAAAACTAGAATCAACTGAAAAAAACATTTCATTCTCAAGAGTTGATTCTGATACTCTAGAAAATCTAATAAAAAAAGATGAAAAGAATATTTCAAAGCTCGATGATAAGCAAAAAGATAAACTTAAAGGATTTTTAGAAGAAATAATTCCAAAGGAAAAATTCACAGTTCAGTTAGAAGCTTTAGATAGCAGTACTGTACCATTTATGATAACTCAACCAGAATTTATGAGAAGAATGAAGGAAATGCAATCAACTGGTGGTGGTGGTGGTATGTTTGGAAATATGCCTGAAATGCATAATGTTATAGTTAACACAAATAGCAATTTAATTTCAAACATATTAAATACAAAAACTAAGAACAAAAGAGAAAAACTAATTAAACAATCTTTTGACTTAGCAAAATTATCTCAAAATTTACTTAAAGGTGAAGATTTAACAAATTTTATCAAACAAAGCTTTGATTTAATAAAGTAGTTTTATTTGTATAATTTTAAATAATGAAAATTAAGTATTTTTTGTTTGTTATTATTTTAATATCATGCACTAACAACAACAATCTAACAATCGATGTAAATATCAAAGATCTAAAAAAAGGAAAGCTTATTCTTTCAAAATTTGATGACAGCTTGTTTAGATCTATAGATTCATTTAATGTAAGTGGGCAAAAAAATATATCACTTAATACTTATCTTAACGAACCACAAGTTCTTTTTCTGGATCTATTTACGAATGAGTCTAATGATCCATTATCATTATTCTTCTTTGCTGAAAAAGGTGAAATGAAATTAATCTCAACACTAGATAAGTATGGTTATGAACTAAAAGTTATTGGTTCAAAAAATGATTCAATACTAAGAAGCTATCTCAGTTTCAATAAAAAATTTAATGATCAAAAAGTCGATTTAATCAAAAAATCTTTTGAAAATAAAAAAAGTAATAATCAGGATAGTATTTTAATTATTGATAATCTACTTACTAAATTAAATAAAAGGCAGTTTTTACATAATGCAAATTTTGCAATGAGACATAATAAATATGAGGTAGCTCCTTACATTGCAATAAGTGACCTAAAAGAATCAAAAAAAATATTAGATACGATTTACAAATCTTTAGAACATCAAGTTTTAAAATCTAAATATTCAAAAATTTTAAAATCAATTTTATAAACTTAACCAGAAAACTCAACAAAGTTTCTTGGCGTTTCATAAAGAACAACTGTTAATTTACATTTAATACTTATTGCAGTATTTAACCTATTCCAAATGTAAATTGCTAAATTTTCAGTTGAAGTAATTTTGTCTTTAAAATAATTAATATCAAGATTAAGGTTTTTGTGATCTAACTTTTCTTCAATCTCATCTTTAATTATTTTCTTTAAGTCACTTAGATCCATTAACATTCCAGTATCTTCATTAACATCACCATATAATTTAACAATTAGTTCATAATTGTGACCATGATAATTTTCATAACTACATTTTCCAAAAACTTTTAAATTTTTTTCTTTGGACCAAGATTTATTATACAGCTTATGAGCTGAATTAAAGTGACTTTTTCTACAAATTGTTATTTTCATAAGATTCGAAGTATTTAAAATGTTTATTAAAAATAATTTTTAACCAAGCAGTATATGATGATGGATTGTTATCTATATCAAGCTTTAAATCAAAAATCTTCATCCATTTAAAATCAGATGCTTCATCAGGGTTTAATATAGGATCAATAGAGTATTTACCAAAAAAAACATGATCATACTCATACTCTGTAAGACCATTTGCAAAAGGTTCCTTGTAAATAAATGAAAAAACTTCATGGAGTTCTGCTTTTATACCCATCTCTTCATTTAACCTGATTTGTGCACATTTGACTGTAGACAGTCCAATATAAGGATGACTACAACAAGTGTTAGTCCATAATGATCCTGAATGATATTTATTTTCAGCTCTTTTTTGAAGTAAAATTTCTTTATTATGATTAAAAATAAAAATTGAAAAGGCTCTATGAAGAAGACTTTTTTTATGTGCTTCAATTTTATCCTCAGTTCCAATTTTATTGTTATTTAAATCGACAAGAATAACTTTATTCATCATTACAACAAATTTAATTTAATTAGTAATGATACATACAAATAAGACACTATTTTTGTTTTCTGTCAATGAATTTAAATAAAAATATAAATCTTAGAAGAACTTTTGGAATAATATCCCATCCTGATGCTGGTAAAACTACCTTAACAGAAAAGCTATTATTATTTGGAGGCGCTATTAACGAAGCAGGTGCTGTTAAATCCAATAAAATTAAAAAAACAGCTACTAGTGATTTTATGGAAATAGAAAAACAAAGGGGTATTTCAGTATCAACATCAGTACTATCATTTAATTATTTAGATAAAAAAATAAATATTTTAGATACACCTGGTCATAAAGATTTTGCTGAAGATACATTTAGAACATTAACAGCTGTTGATAGCGTAATTGTAGTAATTGATGTTGCAAAAGGAGTGGAGGAACAAACAGAAAAACTGGTTAAAGTTTGTAAAATGAGAAAAATACCAATAATGATTTTTGTAAACAAATGTGACAGGGAGGGAAAAGATCCATTTGATTTATTAGATGAACTTGAAATAAAACTTGGGTTTAATCTTTCGCCTATAACTTATCCTTTAGGCGTTGGTTATGATTACAATGGTATTATCGATCTATTAAAATCAGAAGTTATTTTGAATGATGATAAACTTAAAAAAATTGAACTTAAATCGATTTTGGAAAATTCTTCTATAATTCATGATAGGATTATTAAATCATTAAAAGAAGAACTTGAATTAATTGATGGAATTTATCCGAAATTCAATTACGATAACTATTTAAATTGTGAAATTCAACCAGTTTTTTTTGGTTCGGCTCTTCACAACTCTGGGATTAATTTATTGTTAGATTATTTTGCAAAGTATGCTCCCCCACCTGGAAAGAAGGTGACTAAAGAAAGAATAATTGATCCAAATGAAGAAAACTTCAGTGGATTTATTTTTAAAATTCACGCAAATATGGATCCTAAACATAGAGATAGATTATCATTTATTAAAATTGTTTCAGGTGAATTTAAAAGAAATAATATGTATTACCATGTAAGAGGAAAAAAGAGAATAAGATTTAGTAGTCCTAATTCATTTTTTGCTGATAAGAAAGAAGTTGTCGATAAATCTTATCCTGGTGATATTATTGGAGTACATGATACTGGTAATTTTAAAATTGGAGATTCTTTTTCAGAAGGTGAACAAATAGAATTTATTGGCATCCCGAGTTTTTCTCCTGAACATTTTAGATATATAATAAATAATGATCCATTAAAATCAAAACAACTTTCAAAGGGTATTAAACAACTTATGGATGAAGGTGTTGCACAGTCTTTCACTCTTAAACTTAATGGTAGAAAAATTATAGGTACAGTTGGTGTTTTACAGTTTGATGTAATAAAATACAGACTTGAGCATGAATATGGAGCTAAATGTAGTTATGAAAATATAAACATTAGAAAAGCATGCTGGATTGATGAAATAAATTCTGAAAAAAAGCAATTAGAAGAATTATTTATTAATAAAAATAAATTTATTGCTTTTGATAAAGATGATAAAGTTGTTTTCTTGGCAGATAGTGATTTTACACTTTTGAATACTAAACAAAAGTATGATAAAATTATATTTTACGAAAAATCTGAGTTCTAAACTATGCCTCGCCTTTAGGACCAAAACTTAAAGGAATTATTTCTTTTTTAAAATCCTTAATTGTACCATTAACAGACTCATATTTAGATAAATTATCACTTAAAGCTCTAATAAACTTTTTAGTATGTTCAGGAGAGAGAATGACTCTTGATCTAACTTTAGCTTTAGGAACTCCTGGCATAACATTTATAAAATCAAGAACAAATTCAGTTGGGGAGTGATTAACAACAACTAAGTTAGAATAAATACCATGAGCTATAGAGTCGTCAAGTTGAATATTTATATTCTTATTTTCTTTATTATCACTCATCTTCACCGAATCTTATTCTCTTACTTTCTAATAAATCTTCGTATTCATCAACGTATCCAACAATAACGTCTTCGAACTCTCTGTTACCTGTACCAGCTGGAATTTTATGACCAACAATTACATTTTCTTTTAATCCATCTAAATTATCTATTTTACCATTAACAGCAGCTTCATTTAATACTTTAGTTGTTTCCTGGAATGATGCAGCAGAAATAAACGATTTGGTTTGAAGAGAGGCTCTAGTTATACCTTGTAAAATTGGAAAACCAGTTGCATTGACAGCGTCTCTTGCGGAAACTAATTTTTTATCTTCTCTTTTTAGTAGTGAATTTTCATCTCTAAGTTCCCTAGCAGAAACAATTTGACCAACCTTCACGTTTTGAGAATCACCTTCAGATTCAATTACTTTTTTTCCATACAGGTTATCATTCTCCTTTATAAATTCGTTTTTATGTATGATTTGATTTTCTAAAAATGTAGTATCACCAGAATCTTGTATTTGTACTTTTTGCATCATTTGTCTTATGAGTACTTCAAAATGTTTATCATTAATTTTTACACCTTGCAATCTATAAACTTCTTGAACCTCATTAACAAGGTACTGTTGTACAGCAGACGGTCCTTTAATATTTAATATATCATTTGGAGTAATTGCTCCATCAGAAAGTGACATTCCAGCTTTAACGAAATCATTTTCTTGGACTAAAATCTGATTAGATAATTTAACCAAATATTTTTTTATTTCACCAGTTTTTGATTCAACAATAATTTCTCTATTACCTCTTTTAATTTTACCAAAAGTAATAACACCATCTATTTCGCTGACGACGGCTGGATTTGACGGATTTCTTGCTTCAAAAAGTTCAGTCACCCTAGGTAAACCACCTGTTATATCACCAGATTTAGCAGATTTTCTAGGTATTTTAACTAAAATTTTACCTTGTTCTACTTTTTCAGCGTCATCAACAATTAGATGGGCTCCAACAGGTAAATTATAAGTTCTTAGATTTTTACCTTTGCTATCATTTATTAATAATGTAGGAATTAATTTTTTATTCCTCGACTCAGAAATAACTTTTTCTTTAAATCCTGTTTGTTCATCAATTTCAACCTGATATGTAACACCTTTTTCAATATTTTCATATTCAACCTTACCTCCAAATTCTGATATAATTACACCATTATATGGATCCCATTTACATATTATATCATCTTTTTTAATCTTAACTCCACTTTTAATATGAATTGAAGATCCGTAAGGAATTACATTCGAACTTAAAACTATACCTGATTTTGAGTCAAGAACTTTAATTTCACATGTTCTTGATAATACTAAATTAGTTACATTACCATCAGAATCCTTTGACTTAACAACTTTTAAGTCTTCAATTTCAGTAATTCCATCAAACTTAGAAACAAGCTTATTCTCTTCAGAAATGTTTCCAGCAATTCCACCTACATGAAATGTTCTAAGAGTTAATTGAGTACCAGGTTCACCAATGGACTGAGCAGCAGTAACACCAACAGCTTCACCAATCTGTACCATTTTACCAGTAGCTAGATTTCGGCCATAACATTTTACACAAATGCCTCGATCAGCTTCACAAGTCAATGGTGATCTAACCTCAACTGAATCAATTGGCAAAGAACTAATTTTTTTAACAGCCAATTCATTAATTTCATTTCCTGATTTTACAATTATTTGTTGGTTTAACGGATTAAAAATATCATGTAAAGAAACTCTTCCAAGAATTCTCTCTCCTAAAGTCTCTACAACTTCTTCATTTTTTTTCAATGCTTCAACTTTAATTCCTCTTAAAGTATGGCAATCCTCAATATTAACAATTACATCTTGAGCTACATCTACTAATCTTCTGGTTAAATAACCGGCATCTGCAGTTTTTAATGCAGTATCAGCTAAGCCTTTTCTGGCACCATGGGTTGAAATAAAGTATTCGAGAATTGATAAACCTTCTTTAAAATTAGATAAAATTGGATTTTCAATTATCTCTCCGCCACCTGAGCTAGCTTTTTTAGGTTTGGCCATAAGTCCTCTCATACCAGTTAACTGTCTAATTTGTTCTTTTGAACCCCTTGCTCCGGAATCAAGCATCATATAAACGGAATTAAATCCTTGTTGATCTTCCCTAATTCTTTTCATGGCAAGCTCGGTAAGAGCTGCATTAGATGAAGTCCAAACATCAATAACTTGATTATATCTCTCATTATTTGTTATTAGACCCATATTATAATTGGAAATTATGGAATCTACATCTTTATTTGCAGAATCAATCATTTCAATTTTTTCATTAGGTATAATAATATCCCCCAAACTAAAAGATAATCCACCTTTAAAAGCAAAAGTGAAACCCATGTCTTTAATTTTGTCTAAAAATTCAGCAGTTTCTGGGATGCTAGTCAATTTTAAAATTTCTCCAATGATACCTCTTAGTGATTTTTTATTAAGAACTTGATTAATAAAACCAGCTTTTGGTGGAACAACTTCATTAAAAAGAACTCGTCCAACAGTTGTTTGAATTATTTTGCTCTCAATTTCATTATGCTCATTAAGATCATTAGTTTTAACTTTAATTGAAGCGTTCAAGTCAACCTTTTTTTCGTTGTATGCAATATTAACTTCGTCACTCGAATAAAAAACCAACCCTTCACCTTTAACTTTTTTATTTTCTGTAGACTTTTTTTCTTTTGTCATGTAATATAAACCTAAAACCATGTCTTGAGACGGAACAGTTATAGGAGATCCATTTGCAGGATTTAAAATATTATGAGATGCTAACATTAATAATTGTGATTCAAGAATTGCTTCAGGTCCAAGGGGAAGGTGAACGGCC
>MDTG01382067.1_pt1 | contig 19067 bp, 18 predicted proteins | sample 811421 | NCBI WGS metagenome assembly MDTG01 (sample SAMN05326645, study PRJNA326480) | marine metagenome | isolation source: seawater | place: Pacific Ocean: South East | collected 2011
ATCTGGCTTGCAGCATTTAACAAACCAAAATCAATATAACCACTTCCATCATTATTAGAATTAGCTAATAATAATGAAAACACAATAAAAAATAATTTCAACAATTTTAAAAGTTTAATTTAATATTCTGAGAATTCATCTTCAATACTCTCGAGCTCGTCATCAGATGGTCCATCTATTTCATCAGGATAGTTTAAATATAAATTTTTCATTTAATTTTCCTCCTTACTTTCAACCACTGGAAGAAAATTCCTTAATATTGTTTCAAGAATTGCAACTTGCGACTTTAAGTCTTGATTTTTACGTAATTGTTCTTGATATAAATCTTGATATTCCATTTTCACCCCTTTCTTATTTAATTAACTATGCAAGATTAAGGGGGTCCTAAAATATAAAAATTGATCTAAATCATAAAATTTAAAAGCTTTAAACTACAATATCTATTTCATGACCTAGATCACATTAAAACCTAGTAGCATTAAAAAGACTGAGATATATGCAAACTGGGTTAGGAAGGAAGAATTGGAGAAGTGGCTTTAGGGATATAAAAAAACCCCTCGTATTAACGAAGGGTTTGGTTGCTCCGGTAGCTAGACTCGAACTAGCGACACGCGGATTAACAGTCCGCTGCTCTAACCAACTGAGCTATACCGGAAAAACTCTTACTACATAGAATCTTAATTTACAGATTTATATAATTTTAAAAAGATAATTATTTTGTATTTTTTAAAAATTCATCTGCAAGAATAGATCTGGTCTCCTTTAAACCATCTACCATAACCTTAGTATGCCCCATAACTGGCATGAAATTTGTATCACCTATCCATCTTGGAACTAGATGTAGATGTAAATGTTCTTTAATTCCAGCACCAGCAACCTCTCCAAAATTAGCTCCAAAATTAAATCCATCTGCATTTAATGCCCTTCTTAATACATTCATAGATTGACTCATTAAATTCATCATTTCTACCTGTGTATCTACTGCTAATTTATCAAAATTCTTTTCATGCTCATATGGTGATACCATAAGATGGCCATTATTATATGGATATAAATTAAGAAGAACATAAGCATGCTCACCTCTATGTACCACCAAATTTTCTTCATCTTTCCCTATTAACGATTTATCACAAAACAGGCATGGCCCAAACTCGTTCTTCTCTGTTCGAATATAGCCCATTCTCCATGGAGCCCATAAATATTTACCTTCATCTGCCATTCTTATACCTAAACTATAGTTAAATTAAAATTACTTGATTAAAATAATATTATTATTATTTTAATATTTTCTCAACATGAAAAATTAAAATAGTTTGTCGACGATAAACTATTAAAAAAACTAATTAGTAGATCAAATTATATTAAATATCGTTGATATCAACAGTAATCATATCTCTTATTATAGGTTTTATATACTTTATCTAGCTTCTACTAATTTTTCATGTTCTTGATAAATAAGGGTTTATAAATATTCTATCTTATTAAGAGTTTTTAACATATTAACAATATTTTTTACTTCTTCAGCTTTATCATGAGGCAAAACTAAAGTTACATCATCAAGATTAATAATAGATAGTCCTTCAACTCCAATAACAGCTGTTAATCTATTAGGGCTAATAATTAAATTGTTTTTTGACTCTAATGATAAAACCTCGCCCTTATGATAGCTATTTTCACTATTCTTAGAAACTGTATTAAATAATGATTTCCACGAACCCATATCAGACCATTTAAAATTTGCTTTTACTGTATAAACATTTTTTGCTTTTTCTAAAATTCCATAATCAATACTTTCTGAATTTACTAGTTCCCACTCTCTGTCTAACACAATATCATATTCTTTAGTCGATATAGAATCATAAATAGCATCTAAAGATTCATGTAATTCGCACATAAAAGTTTTCATCTCTAAAAGAATAATTTTTGCTTTCCATACAAAGATACCAGAGTTCCATAAAAACTCTCCACTCTTAAGAAATTTTTCCGCTGTTTCAAGTTCAGGCTTTTCAGCAAAAGCTTTAACTTTATGCACATTTTTAACATCTATTTTTTTATCTGTATCGCATTGTACATAGCCATAGCCTGTTGCTGCATATCTTGGTTTAATTCCTATTGTTATAAGACTTGATTGTTGCTCTACCATTTTTTTAGCATTATCAATTGCATTCTTAAATTCTTTATCATCTTCAATTAAATGATCTGCTGAATAGACTCCCATAATCGCATCTGAATCACGCTTATAAATATGTACTGCTGCAAGTCCAATCGCAGGTGCAGTATTTTTGCCTGAAGGTTCAATAATAAAATTTTCTTTGGGAAGTTCTTTTAGTTCTTTATACATTAATTTGCATAGCTGATTAGATGCAACAATAAAAATTTTTTCTGCATCAGCCAATAAACGCAGTCTATTATAAGTCAATTTAATCATTGTTTCATTTCCAATGATTTTTAATAATTGCTTCGGTGTATTCTGACGGCTTTGAGGCCAAAACCTTGCCCCTGAACCTCCAGCAATAATTACATGATACATCTATATAATCTCCTATTATACTTAATTATCAAAATTTATATTTATATTTTCAATATCCCATCTGGCTCTAACATCAATTGTATCTGAATAAAATGAAAACTTTGCAGAACGATGAAATGGTTTTAAAGTTCCAGAATGGTAAATATCTCTATTCATATGATTTATACCTTCAAAAGCCCATAAAGTATATAATCCGGGCTGCAAATTAATAATTTCAAATTTATTATTAGTAGTTGTAGCAATGTAAGTCTCTGTTGAATTAATATTCTTCGCTTCAACTTTTATTGGATAGTCACCATCATATACCACATTACCATAAATACTGCCTCCAATAATATTTTTATCATCATTTTTATTTCTTATAGTAGACAAAATTTTTATTGAATCGGAAAATACATTTTGAGACCAGTCGCTAATTTCAGAACCAATAATTTTAATTTCATTTATCGAGTTTGTCAAATTAAGAATAGATACAGATACTGGGCTTTCATAATTAAATAACAAAGTCATTGAAAGAGAATCACTATTATATAAAAAAGCCTTTTCACTTATTATAACCGGCTCAGAAAATTTTAATACATATTTGTCTTCATCATAAAAAGAAGTCTTCAAATAAGGAGATAGAGTATCTATTATTATAGGTAAAATAAATGAATACTCAGGTATTTGGTAAGATTCAACTCTATTAGATTTACTTAAATTTATAAAGACTGAATCCCCCACTGATAATGACGAATCTATAACATAAATCTCTTCATTATTATTATCCATTGTAATTATTGAAGAATATTGACTTTCCATTTCTATAGATGCTATTCTCATTCTTTCAATAGGGTTAGACATAAAGAGGTTCATCACTTTTACATTATTATTATTAATATTTAAAAAATTAGATGTTGAAACTGAATATCTTTTTTTACTTATTTGGTTTTTAACATCATTTAAAATACCTTCAATAGCGACTAAAGTATATTTACCATAATTAATAGCATTAAAAATAAAGCTTCCTTTCTCATCTGCTTCAACTTTCTGAATTAAAATAAGGGAATCTTCTATAGGCCATTTATATAAACCAACTTCTATAAGTTTATTTTTGTGAGCACCAAAAAAAGTTCCTTTAATAATACCATCAGGTATATCTCTATTAAAACTATAAGTTAACTGAATTGGTGAGTTCATTAAGTTTTTTTGATAGTCTCTTACCCTTCTAGATATATCGATTCTTAAAAGCTCATCCATACTCCATTTCTCTTTTGGAAATATAATCACCTTTCTACCTTTAACTTTTAATTCATAATCTTTTTGATTCTTAATTTGTATTGAAGCAGGTATTGATATGGGATCAAGTAATTCATTAAAAATAAGGGTGATCTTTTGATTAGATGCTATACCTAGAGAACCATTAATAGGATGGATTGAAACTAATTTAGGACCAGTTTTATCAAGGGGTCCACAACTTGCAGGCCCCTGAACAGCACAATTAAATATAGTAAAAATTAGTATTATTTTTATCAGAAAATTTTTATTTAACATCAGCATTAATTATTATTATTAAAAACTCATTTCTATAGGTATCTCTCCTAAAAAATGAATTTTCTCTTTAGTTAACTTAGAATGAATTGCTCTAATATTTAAACCCTTGCTTGATGCTTGTAATAATGCTTGGGAAAATTTATAATCTCTTTTCCAATTAGGCTGAAATACAATTGAATCGTGACGCTGAATAACAAATAAAACCATAGACATAACACCATTAGCAGCCAAATTCCCTAAGTATTTTACATGCTTAGCACCTCGAGTAGTTACCGAATCAGGAAATTTAGCAATATTGTTCTCAACTAGTGTTACCGATTTAACTTCTAAATACATTAATTTTCCATTTTTCTCTAATTGAAAATCAAACCTATGTTTATCACAATTTACTTCTCTTTTATATATTTTCCAATTAGATAAAAAATCTAATTTTTTATTATTTATAAGATATTCTACATATTGATTAGGCAAAAGTGTATTTAAAGAAATAATTTTTTGTTCATAGTAAACTGCTTGTGTTGAAAACTTTGTTTTTCTATGCTTTCCATTTTCATCTTTTAGAAGAACTTTTGCACCTGGTATTAACAATTCTTTTAATCGACCAGGATCTGGCAGATGACTTTCAACAATTTTATCTCCTAACTTAACGAGCGTTAAAAATCTATTTGGTCTTTTTATAAAAAAGCCTTCTTTTAGCTTATAATTTAATTTCATTTTACTCTTTTTTTAAAATAGAATTACCTTAATTTTACCATAACTATGAAAAGTTTGTCTAATCATTTTATTATATCAATGCCACATATGAATGATCCTATTTTCTCTAAAAGTCTAATATTCATATGTGAACATAGCGCAGATGGTGCTATGGGAATAATTATTAATAAACCAATGATCTCTGAAAATACTGAAGATATAATTAAACAAACAGGGCTATCTCAAATTACTCCACAACCAGAAATATACTTTGGAGGTCCAGTTAAGCTTGAGATGGGGCTAATATTGCATGATTCAAATTATATTACAGATGGTACTCTATCAATTTCAAATTCTATAGCTCTAACATCTAACAACCAAATCATTGATGATATTAAAAATGGTAATGGTCCAAATGATTTTAGATTTTCTTTTGGATATGCTGGATGGGAAAAGGGACAACTTGAAAGAGAAATTGAAAATGGAGATTGGTTATTAATGCCAGCAGATAATAACTTTATTTTTTCAATTCCAAACTCTGATAAGTGGGAAAAAGCTGCTTTAAAATTTGGGATTGATATATTGGACTTGGGTGGAAATGCAGGCATTGCCTAATTTTTGTAAATGAGTGATGAAATTAAAATTCCAAAGGATGATAATATGTTACTTAAAGAATGCCATATAGAAACTTTCAAGGCCAGCAAAAAAGGTGGCCAACATGTAAATTCAACTAATTCTGCTGTACGTATTTTACATATTCCTACGAATACTATTGCAACTTGTCAAGATGAAAGAAGTCAATACATTAATAAAAAAAAATGTCTGGATTTACTAAGGAATAAACTAGAAGAAAAAAACTATAGAAAACCAATTAGAATTCCTACCAAAAAACCTTACTCAGCGAAGTTAAAACAATTAGAAAATAAAAGAAAGCATGCTATAAAAAAAATATTACGTCAAAAACCTAAACTTGATACTTGATGTTAAAAACAATCCAAATCCTAGGCTTTTCAGCAGGAATCCCTACCAAAAATAGAGGAACTTCATGTACAATAATATCTACAATAAAATACCATATTATGATAGATTGTGGTGAAGGTAGCTACCTTCGCTGGCACAATGCAAAATATAAATGGGAAAACCTCAAGTATATAATTATTACACATTTACATCCTGATCACATTGGAGGTTTAATATCTCTTTTATTTTATCGTAAAATATATGGTATTAAACAGACATTAACATTAATCGGACCAAATTCTCTGAAAAAATATATACTAGAATATTTTAAAATATCTCAAACTGAGCATAAACAGGCTCTTATTTGGAAAGATATTTCAATAGATCGTAATTTGATTTTAGATGATAATATCTATTTGAAAAGTTTACCGATGAAACATAAAATTCCATGTTGGGGATACCAATTAAAAGATACTAATAAAAAAATAGTTTTTATAACAGATACGTTACCTAATTCTAACACAATCAAATTAGCTAAAAACTGCGATGTACTAATACATGAGGCAACATTTCCACATAAAATGCATGAATTATCAAAAAAATGCTTCCATACTACTATAAATCAAGCAATCAAAATTGCTGAGAAATCTAATGTAAAGAAACTTATCCTTACGCATTTTGATCCCAGCATAACAGACGAAGAACTAAACCAATTTACATGGAATAATACAAAGTGTGTAGTTTTTGATAAGAAAATTTTACTTTAAATTATGAATTTTCTAAAATAATATTAGCCATTACAATAATATCTAATATATTTAAAGTCCCATCTAAATTTAAATCTGCAATTTGGATATAATCATTGGCCAGAATCAAATTTGCTAAAGAAATTATATCTAATATATTAATTTGATTATCAGCATTTAAATCCCCTGATAGATTGTCTACAGCGTCATATATGCCATCAATAACTAAAATACCAGAATAGTCTGGATCTAACCAATCAAGCATTCTTCTATTTCCAGGCATTTCCCAATTCCAACCGAGATGAAACTTTCCATATAAGCTAGGGTAAGGATCTCCGCAGCCCCCTGCTCCACCAGTTAATACTCCAACTACTCTATATCTATCATTAAAAATAGGTGAACCCGATGAGCCTCCTTCAGTACCCCCTGCATCAAAATTGACCTGCCAATGAGTTAAGCCATCTGCAGGAGTATCCCAATATGCTCCATAAGCAATGTCATTATCATAATTAATTTTTTTACCTGTTCCTCCAGGATGATGAATACCACATGATACTAAAGGATACTCTTCAGTTGCATCCCACCCTGCATAAAATACATTCCAATCTTCTTCAATTTCATCATCAATTAATAGTAATGCAAAATCTCCTCCTGGAATCCCATTAGAATCTGCTACTAAATTTGAACCATATGCATATGGACCTAAACTCGCCCATGTTTGATCACATGATGATGCTTCTTTGCTAAAATAAAAGCGAAATGTTGAAGGATTATCACCTTCAATACAATGCCAAGCAGTAAGGAAATAAGGTGTTAAATCTTGTCTAACATTATTAACCATTGCGCCTGAACAAATAAAACCACCCATATCTAAAAATGCTACAGAATTTATTGGATCTTGATACATAGGTCCTTCTTCGCAAATTACATTTACACCACATTCCCAATCTCTATCATTAGAAGGGTAATAATTCATAATATCACGATAGTCATGTATAATTTCTTTAATAGTAAAAGATACATTTTCACTAGTCTCTTGAGGCTGATAATATTCTATAACAACTACATCTCCTTTAATAAGTGGAGTAGAAAAATAACCTTCCAAAGAATTATTTAATGAAGTATATGCACCAAATACCATTTCATAATTGGTGCTATAAACAAATAACTCTGCACCTTCTGGAATAAAAAAGTTCTCATATTCTAAACTAATGGCATAAGCATCCTCAGAAATAAATTTAAGTTGCCAAAGCTTGCCTCCATCTATCGTTTCCGTCCAAATACCTGAATTAGTAGGTGAGTAATTAACTTGATGTTTAAATCCATATCTTTCAGGTGTCCCAATGGTTCTAAGAGCATCCTCCTCAATCAATTTCTCTTTATCTATTAATGGTAAACTAACAACTGGATATATATTATCTATGTTATTTCTAAGACTATAAGCAGGTATGGATTGAAAAGTCTGCCCCAAGCCTATTTGAATTAATATAATAAAGCCCAAAATATATTTTATTAGAATATTTTTCATCAAAATAACTTAATATTTATTAATTTGTTAATCCTAAATCTACTTCTTTTCAAATTGTAACAATCTTTATACTAAACTATATAACAAAATTCCAGCTGCTATAGATACATTAAGACTTTCTAATTCCGAAGATCCTTTAATAGAAATACTGCCAGATATATACTCCCTAACATCATCACTAATTCCATGAGCTTCATTACCTAAAACTAGCATCCACTTCGCATAATTTAAATCAACTGATGATCTAACAGGTTTGCCATCCATCTCTGCACCTAATATTTCTACATTCATACTCTTAAACTTTTCAAACTGTTCTAATTCAGAAATTAACTCTAAATGTGAGAAATAAAAATGAGCCCCCATTGCAGATCGAATAACTTTAGAATTAAATGGATCTACGCATTTAGAAGAATAAAAAATTGATTTAACTCCAAACCATGAAGCCGTTCGTAAAATAGTCCCCATATTGCCCGGGTCAGAAATACCATCTAGATATACAGATCTGTCAGGGATTTTATTTAATTTTATATATTTTGGTATTGGTAAAAGAGCAATAATACCTTGATCATTTAAACTGTCACTGATTTGTTTAATTATTTTTTTAGGAGCAATGTTAAAGGGAATATTTTGATTTTTTAATTCTTCAATTATATTTTTACCGAAGGATGAATTTTTACTTTCTGATGTTAACCAAACTTCTTTAAAATTAGCTTTAGCCAATAAAGCTTGATTAATTAATCGATATCCCTCCAATAAAAATAGTTTCTCTTGTTTACGATACTTTTTTTGATGAAGCGATTTAAGATTTTTTATTTTATTTATTGAAATCAAAATTTTTATATGTCTATATCTAATAAAACTGGTGCATGATCTGAGCCAAAAACTTCAGGTAAAATAGCGGCCTTTTTTAAATTGGACTTCAAACAATCTGAGACACATATATAATCAATTCTCCAGCCAATATTTCGCTCTCTTGCATTAGCCCTGTAGCTCCACCAACTATAATGTTCTGGATTTTCATTAAATACTCTGAAAGTATCTATAAAACCACAATCAATAATATTATCAAAACTTTCTCTCTCTTTATCTGTAAAACCGGCATTTCCTGGTCTTGATTTAGTAGTTTTATTTGTTTGTGGATTAGCCAAATCAATTTCTTGATGTGCAACATTTAAATCACCACAGAATATAACAGGTTTTTGTTCTTCAAGTGATCTTAAATAAGTTAAAAAATCTGGATCCCACTCACTATATCTATAATCTAATCTTGTAAGCTCTCTTTTTGAATTTGGCGTATAAACATTAATAAGAAAATAATTTTCGAATTCAAGAGTTATAACTCTTCCTTCTGAATCATGTTTAGAAATATTTAAACCATAGGTATGTTTAATTGGCTTAATTTTTGAAAAAATAGCTGTTCCAGAATATCCTTTTTTTTCGGCTGAGCTCCAAAATTTATATGGATAATTTGATAAATCTATGTCAACTTGATCCGGATGGGCTTTGGTTTCCTGGATGCATAAAATATCTGGATTATATGATTTAATAAATTCTAAAAAACCTTTTTTAATTACAGCCCTAATACCATTTACATTCCATGAAATAATTTTAATCACTTTTTTTTTCCATTTTATTATTTTTTATATAATCTGAATGCTCAATAACTTTTTCAATTGCTTGTGATAATGCATCATTAAACATATCTTTAAAATCAATCTCTGATTCTTTTTTTAAAACATAATTAATCTTTGCTTTAGTTTCTGGATGCGTAGGTACAAAAAATGAGCAACAATCATCATATGGCTGAATTGAAATTTTATATGTACCAATTTTATCTGCTAAATCAACTATATCATCTTTATTAAATCCACAAAGTGGCCTCAAAATTGGTCTATCTGCTGCATCTGAAGTTGCCCTTATATTGGATAATGTTTGAGAGGCAACCTGGCCAACCGATTCTCCACTAACTAAAGCTGGAATATCTAACTGATCTGCTATTTTTGATGCAAGTTTAATCATCGCTCTTCTGAACAAAATAACCCAAATCTTATTTGGTGCTTCTGACATTATTTTTTGTTGAATCTCTAATAAGGGTACCATGTATACTTTACATCTCATTTGATATCCTGCAAGTACACTTAATATTTCTTCTACATTTTGAATAGACTGTCTATTTGTTGCAGGAGCACTATGAAAATGAACATAAGTTAAATAGACTCCTCGTTTTAACATTTCAAATGATGAAACAGGTGAATCAATTCCAGAAGATATCATGCTCAATGCTTGCTCACTTGTTTTAACTGGAAGGCCACCATAACCTAAAACACGCTTAAATCCCAAATAAGTTTTACCATTGACTATTTCAATTTTTATATCAATATTTGGATTTTTAAGACTAACCTTTTTTGAATAAGTTTCTTGAATATACTTACCTATAATTTCATTAACTTCTTGAGAATTGAAATTAAATGCTTTATGCTGTCGTTTAGTAGATATTCTAAATGAGTTGAAATCTATATCTTTTATTTCTTCCATTGTAGCTAATTTAATTTCATCAATTTCTGACTTGATCTCTTTCATTAAAATTGCATGTCTTATCCCTAGAATTTTTTTTAACCTGATTTGATATTGAATCCAAAGCGATTTATCAACACCAAAACAAAAAATTCGAGCAGCTTTTAAATTTATTTCTTTATAAGGAAGATTATTAAATTGATATTTGATATTTTTAATTAGTTGCCGTTCAAACCAGCTCCTATTATTACCCTTTAATGCTATTTCATGATAATGAATTAAAATGCAATAAGTTGTTTTCATTAATTAGAAGTATTATTAAAATATTGATCTAATTTAGAAATTTCTATCTCTTTTTGTTCACCTGATTGCATATTTTTTATAATTATTTTATTCTTTTTTAATTCATCATCACCTAGAATAAGAACTGTTTTGGCTTGACTGCGTCCGGCTTCTCGCATTTGAGCCTTGAGACTTCTTCTTAAAACTTCAAATATAACAACTTTTTCATGCTTTATACGAATATCATTTGCTATTCTAGATGCAATAATTGTGGCATCTTGACCTAAATGAATAAAATAAATATCTGGAGATTTTTCTGAAAATTGATTTTTTTCTAATGCTAGTATTAATCTCTCTAAGCCTGCAGCAAAACCAACAGCTGGAGTAGGCTTACCACCTAATTGTTCAATTAAACTATTATATCTCCCACCACCACATAAAGCATCTTGTGCTCCTAATGATTTAGATGTAATTTCAAAAGTTGTGTGACTATAATAATCTAAACCTCTAACTAATTTTTTATTATGCGAGAATGGTATACCAACTTCATTAAGTATGCGTGTAACAATGTCAAAATGCAAATAATCACTATCTGAAATTTCATCAAAAATCAATGGTGCATTTTGATCTAATAATGTTTGACAATTAGAATTTTTACAATCAAATAGACGCAATGCATTTTTTTCAATTCTATTTTGACAAGTACCACATAATTTGGATTGAACCTTATCTAAACTCGAACGAAGTAACTTCAAATATTTGGTCCTAATCTGAGGGCTTCCAATACTATTCAAATTTACTGTCATATCTTTAATTTTAAATTTTTCAAAGGTATTATAAGCTATTGCTATTATTTCAGCATCTTGTTCTGGATTTGGAGATCCTATTGCTTCAGCACCAAATTGATGAAACTGCCTTTGTCTGCCTTTTTGTGGTCTTTCTCTTCTAAATAAAGTATCTAAATAATATAAACGATGCATTGGATTTTTATTTGACAATTGGTGTTGAATATATGCCCTTGCTACAGGAGCCGTCAATTCAGGCCTGAGAGTAAGTAAATTGTTTCCTTGATCTGTCCAAGAATACATTTCTTTACTAACAATATCAGTATCTGTTCCAATACCTCTTATAAAAAGATCTGTATTTTCAAATATAGGTGTTCTAATTTCACCAAAACCATTTTGCTCCATTATCAAGTGAATAATATTTTCTACCTGCCTCCATATAGCTACTTGCTCTGGTAAAAGATCATGCGTTCCTTTAATATTTCGAAATTTAATCATTAATTTAAATCATCCATTTTTGCATCTTCTTCTTCCCAGTTTCTAATAATATCAACTATCTCTTTACAAGTTTTAGACTCAATTAAACTATAGCGAATTTTAGGAATTTCAAACATAGTTCTAAATCGAGTTATGAATTTTCTATGTTCACAGGGATCATCTTTTGAGCATAATGTAAGTAAAATTAAATGGCAAAATTGACCATCAGGTGAATCAAAATCTAACCCTTCTCTTGATATACCTAAAACACAAACCAAACCATCAATTTCTGTAGAAATAAAATTAGGATAAGCAATACCCCGTCCTGCTGCAGAAGATAATGTTTCCTCCTTTTTTACTATAGAGTTAAATAATTTATTAGTATTAGATAATATATCTATATTTTGAAGATGATATAAAAGTTCTTGTATTGCCTCTAGCTTATTTGATGATTTTAAAGGTATAAGAATTGAACTTTCATTTAATTTATCATATAAATTCATAGTATTAAAATTTGTTACTTTAAAGTTATAGTGTCAAAGAAATAATAATTTAAAAACCTGAAAATCCTCTTCGACCATCTTTTGAGGTTATTTTAATATCTTGTAGCTCAGGATTTTTAACATTAATTCTCAATGAAAAACCAGAACTGTTACCTCTAGGCCAAAAATTAAAACTAAATTCCCAACAATGTAATGGTCTATAAACTCTTAGACTATGATAAGTCATTTCTTTATCTTTTAAGTTAAAATCTGCAATATAAGAAAGAGTCCATTTTCGAGTAATATTAATTGAATTAACTGTTTTTACAGAAAATTTATAATCCCATTCATCATCTGTATACTTCCAATCTGCACTATATTTAAATTGTAATTTAGAATCCCAAATATTATTACTATTTCTATTTTTTGCTTGACTTTCACTTGAATAAAATATATCTTCTATATCTTTTTCTGTAGAATCTGATTTAGCAAAATATTTTTGATCCCTTTTTGATCCGGTTAATTTTAATTTTAAGTCTGTTGAAATATTAATTCTAGTTAATCGTGGTAAACTACCCTTTTTAAAATCAATTAATTCATCTATAATATTTTCTGTATTATCATCTAATTTGTAAAAACTATGATACATCCTTACCCTAAATAATTCATTACCACTTAAATTTTTAACTCTAACATTAGATGATATTTCTGATAATTTTAATGAATCTTTAACTGTATTATATGAGAATGAAGAATTCCAAGTTAAAAAATTTGATTTACTATATTTTCCTTTTTCATTTAGTATTTTTGCTTGAAAAACATTATTAATTGAAATACTATATATTTTTTTTTCTGTCTTAGAGGTACTACCAACATATGAACCCCTAAAATAATCAAACGAAGAATCCGTCTCATTATTTTGAAAGTATAAATCACCTCCATATTGAGAGCTAGAAAAATCTGGTTGATATTTATAGCTAATTGTGGGGGTAATTACATGCCTTATTGCATATAACTTATTAATTTTAATTGGGAAAAGACCATATATTTTTGTTTTTGCTGAGATTGAACTATTCCAAGTCAATCTCCTTTTAAAACCGTTGCCTTCAATTTCATTACCTATATTATTTAACATAAGATAAGTGAATATCCAATCTTCTCTTAAAGATATATTAGGATTTATTGTAAGCCATTTAAAAAATGTTTGCGGAGCATTAATCTGCGCTGAATGTTTTATACCTCCATGTTTTATTTTTGTAGTATCATTTATATTCCAAGAATATTCATCATTTTTAACTAACCAATGATCCTTTCTACCTAAGCTTGCATTCATTGAATACGATGTATTAATTTTATTATACCATTTATCACCTCTACCAAAAAATTTTCTACTCCCAACCCTAAAATTAAATTTAGGACCATCTTCATATTTATATGGTTTATATCGACCATTATTTAAATAATTAAATGCGTTAGGAGATTTATTTTCAATAGACATATCCCGAAATTGATTGAAACCTATTGATAATGAATTTGTTTTCCAATTTTTACTATAATTAAATGATGATGATAAATTTTGTTTTAATCGATTTGCTAAGTCAACTTCTTGATCATTTTGATATGCATCCTTGTTTGAAATATATTCATATTTTATTGCTAATCTTTGAGTAGGATCAAATTTTTGAGTATGACTCCAACTTATTCGCTGATCTTCTTTTACATATTCATCATCAAATAAATTTTCTATTTTTTTATTTACAACTCTCCGTTTAAATGTTCCAGATAAATGACCATTATATTGAAAATTATACCATCTTCCTCCACTCCTTTTTTTATATTTAAAATATGAATTAATATGAATTCCTTGCTTATCAAAAAAATTAATTACAATTTTTTCGTCCATATAATAATTTGGAGCCCAGTAATATCCAAAATTTCTAAAACCAGTTCCAATACTTTTATAGGAATCAAATGATGGCATAATCCATCCGCTTTGCCTATTTCCTGATTTATTAGGGAATACAGCCAATGGTAATCCAATTATTGGTACATCATAAATATGAAGCCAGAGCGGCTTTGCTATTACCCTATCTCCAGGTATCATTTTCATTTGTTTACTTCCCAAATAGAAATGTGGATTTTGTAAATCACATGACGTATATTTACTTTTATTAACATGAAAAATGTTAGGCTCATCTCTAAAAACTTCATTACCATGATAAATACCTTGATTTAATGCAGTGTTTCCTTTAATAATGCGACCATGTTTTTCAATCAAATCAAAAACCATATTATCACCAGTCATAGGTGATTCACCTTTTGTTTTTATTGATGGTAATTCATTACCTAAAGAAGATGCATCTAATATATTAGTATCCCAATTTATTAAAATATTACCTGAATTAAGTTCTGTATTTTCATATTTAAGAAATGCATTATTAGATAAAAAAGATGATCTCTTATCGATATGATAATCAATATATTCTGCACCATAAAAAATTGTAGTATCTATACGGGTATTATCTCCTTCTGGCTCAAACTCACCTTGTGCTCCACCTTTAACCTCTAAACGACTTAACTCATCAAAACTAAAATAAATGCTTATAGTATCTCCTGAAACATTATTAACACCAGCTAATAAACTATCATCTACTACATGATATAAAGTTGAAGCCATATTATATAAATTAAGATTAGAAATTTTTTCATTTTTAAAAATTGCAAGCATACTTGTACTACTCATTTCATCCCTAAATTTTTGATAAGAACCTTCCTTTTTAACTCTAATATCCAAATTATTATAAGCAAAAGCCTTTTTATCTATAAAAACCTTATCTAAAGTTGAATCTGTATATTGAATTTCTATTTGATCTCCTAGCAGCCCTCTATTAACATCTTCTATAGATGCATTACTAAATAAATTCATTAACTGTAAATCATCATTATAAATAATTTTATTAGCTGCAATTAATCTTCCAGTTTCAATAATACGAGTAAATCCATCAGCAATAAATGAAGAACCTCTGTATCCATCAGTTTGCCAATAATGAAATATATCCGTAGTTATCTCTCTTTTATTATCAGATTGAATATATCTTACATTTCCTACCGCATATCCTGAATCTAACTTTGACCAATAAACCATAGAATCACATGTTAAGGTATCAAAGTCACTAATCATCATTGTATTACCACTTAAATAAAGCACATCATCTTTTATATGTTGGGCAGCTTTATCAGTTAATATCAGTTTATTAGTTTTAACAAATTTAACTTCTTCATTTAATTGTCTTATTTCGGTGCCATCAACTTTATTACCCTCAATTACCTTAGCAGAATAATTCCATCTTTCTTGAGCAGCAATTAATTCTAGACTTAGAATTATAACAAAAAATATTAAAACTATTTGTATCGATTTTTCCATAGCTGTACAAGTCTTGCTTTAATAGAAATTTCTCGTCCTTGATTATTGGGCTTATAAAATTTTGGTTTCTTTTTAAATGAATCTGGAAAATAATTTTGATCAACAAAATTATTTTGATAAGAATGAACATACTTATAATTCATACCATTGGGATCGATATTACTTACTCTATTTCTAAGATGTAAGGGTACAGAACCTGCACCATTTTCTTTAACCTCTTTAAGTGCATGCTCTATTGCACTATATGAAGCATTACTTTTAGGTGTGGTCGATAAATAAATAGTTATTTGTGCTAAAATTATTCTACTTTCAGGCATCCCAATTATTTTTACTGCCTCTAAAGCTGATGTTGCTAATTGAAGAGCGTATGGTTCAGCATTACCTATGTCCTCTGATGCTAAAATAATAAGCCTCCTTGCAATAAACTCAGGCTTTTCTCCACCATTAATCATCACAGCTAACCAATAAATAGCTGCATCAGGATCAGACCCTCGTATAGATTTAATAAATGCAGAGATTACATCATAATGATAATCACCCAACTTATCATAAATAACATATTTCTGCTGCAACGCTTCTCTTATATGTTCTAAATCTAACTGTGGATTTTTATCAGATTTAAGCGATATAGATAATTCTAAAGTATTGAGCATTTTCCTAATATCTCCTCCTGATGAATCAATAAGAAAAATTCTTGCATCACGATCTATTAATATTTTGTCTTTTGAATAAATCACATCCGTATTTAAAGTATGATTAATTACTGCATCTAAATCTGATTTTTTTAAAGGGTTAAGTTTTAATAATCTACATCTTGATAATAAAGGAGAAATTACTTCATATGCTGGGTTTTCTGTTGTTGCACCAATAAGTATTATACTTCCTTCTTCAACAGAGCTAAGTAGTGCATCTTGTTGTGATTTATTAAATCGATGGATTTCATCTATAAAAAGAATACAACGCTTTCCGCTACTAAATAATTGTTTTCCCTGATCTAGTATTTCTCTAACTTGTTTTAAGCCACTAGATGTTGCAGATAATTCAAAAAAGTCTATATTAAATTCATTTGATAATATTCTAGCTAAAGAAGTTTTTCCTGAACCGGGAGGACCCCATAAAATAATTGAAAATGGTTTATTTATAGATATAGATTTAACTAGTAAACTTTTTTTATGAACTAGATGATCTTGACCTATAAAATCATTTAAAGATTGAGGACGAACTCTTTCGGCCAAAGGAAGTAAGTTTTCATTGATAGAATCATTGGAAAACATACTTTAAACTTACAGCAAAATTAAAATGCGGTAAAATAAAAAGGGGAAATAGATTTAATTAAAAGATTAGAAAAATCAAATCCATTCTTTAATTATACTACGCCTTGATCTAACATAGCATCTGCTACCTTTATAAATCCAGCAATATTTGCACCCTTTACATAATTTATAAAACCATCATCTTTTCCATATTTTTCACATTCAGAATGAATACTATCCATAATATTTTTCAATTTTTCATCTACCTCTTCACGACTCCAAGACATTAAAATACTATTCTGGCTCATCTCTAAACCTGAAACTGCTACCCCTCCTGCATTAGCAGCTTTTCCTGGACCAAATAAAATTTTATTTTTTAAATATACTTCAATTGCTTCAGGATCAGATGGCATATTTGCACCCTCAGCAACACAAATACAACCATTTCCAATTAAGGTTTCAGCATCTAATTTATTAATTTCATTTTGAGTTGCACTTGGTAAAGCTACATCACATTTTGCGGCCCATGGTCTTTTAGAATCCCAATATTCACCACCAAACTTATCTTGATATTCTTGAATTCTTCCACGACGTGTATTTTTTAAATCCATTACCCATGCTAACTTATTAGAATCTATTCCACTTGGATCATATATAGTACCTGAGGAATCACTTAATGTTACAACTTTGCCTCCCAGCTCAATCACCTTTTCTGTAGAGTACTGCGCTACATTTCCCGAACCAGAAATTGCTACAGTTTTTCCCTTAAAGGATTCACCTCTAGTTTTAAGCATATTTTCTGCAAAATAAACACATCCATATCCTGTTGCTTCTGGTCGAATAAGGCTGCCACCCCAATTTAATCCTTTACCTGTAAGAACTCCAGTAAATTCATTTTTAATTCTCTTATACTGACCAAACATATATCCAATTTCTCTACCTCCAACCCCTATATCACCAGCAGGCACATCAGTTTGAGGGCCAATATGACGATTTAATTCTGTCATAAAAGATTGACAAAAGCTCATAACTTCATTATCAGATTTACCCTTTGGGTCAAAATCTGCTCCTCCCTTTCCCCCACCCATAGGTAAAGTAGTTAGGCTATTTTTAAATATCTGTTCAAATCCTAAAAATTTTAATATACTTACATTAACAGATGGGTGAAATCGAAGACCTCCTTTATATGGCCCAATAGCTGAATTAAATTCAATCCTGTAACCTCTATTGACTTGTACTACTCCTTGGTCATCTCGCCATGGTACTCTAAACATAATTACTCTTTCAGGTTCAACTAAACGATCTAATACTTTATTATGTAAGTAATGAGGGTTTTCCTGTAAATGATCCCAAATCGATTCCACAACCTCTTGAACAGCTTGATGAAATTCATCTTGCCCAGTATTTTTACTAACAACTGCTTCCATAAAAGAATCAACAGTTTTGTACATATTATTTAATCTCCAATCTATTAAAATTCAAAATAAAATCTCTTAACATTAATAATAATTTAAATAACTATCAAAATATTAATAAAAGATTTTTCTTATTTTTATGAAAAAAATAAACTAATTATTTAAATACCATTATCTAATTCTATTTTTTCTAATTCTTCAATTAATTCTATATATTCTAATTCTAAATTATTTTGTTTTATTTGTAAAGATTGTAATTTTTCGTAATTAGAACTAATATTATCATTTAATAGTTTATTACTTATTTTTTCTAATTCTGTTTCTATAGAATTAACTCTATTTTTAATTTTAACTTTCCTATTTTTTAAATGTTTAATTTGTTGATATGTCTCTTTATTTGTTTTAAGTTTTTTATTAGAAAAAAAATGGTTATCATTGATTTGAG
>MDTG01001371.1_pt1 | contig 19060 bp, 15 predicted proteins | sample 811421 | NCBI WGS metagenome assembly MDTG01 (sample SAMN05326645, study PRJNA326480) | marine metagenome | isolation source: seawater | place: Pacific Ocean: South East | collected 2011
TTCATTATTAAATGAAAGGTCATTATCGTCCAATTGAGAAAATTCACCAATATTAATATCAAATAGAGAGGAATAAGAGACAGGAGTATCATATACTGAATTATATCCAATTGATGGACCAAAATAAATACCAATACTTTTATTTTGGCTTAAGCATAATAAAGGAATAAATACAAATAATAAAATACGCATAATAAAAATAGATTAAAATTTTATTAAATCAGTGACCCAGAAAGGATTCGAACCTTTAACCTCCTGATCCGTAGTCAGGTACTCTATCCAGTTGAGCTACAGGGCCAAAGATATTAATCATTTATTAGATGTTAGAAATGAACGCAATTGATTTGTGCTTTTTGGTTTAAGTACAATTTCCATATTACGATTTAAAACAAATATAGAAGGTGTTTTTTTAATTTTATAATTCTTACATATAGGAGATTTATAAACTTGGAACTCACATATATTAGTCCAATTAAAATTATTATCAGCAACTGTCTTTTCCCATTTTTCTCTATTTGCATCTAATGATACTGCTATAATTCCTACATCAAGATTAGAATTTTTATTATACCAAGAAGAAAAACCTGGAAGCTCTTGCATACAGTGATTACAATGAGAAGCCCAAAACATTAATACGGTATATTTATTATTACTTGCCACCTTATTAAGGTTAACCAAATTCCCATTTAAGTCTTTAATTATAAAATTTGGCGGGATATTACCAACTTGTAAATTTTTATATTTATTTGCTCTTTCTTTTAGTAAAGCACTCGGCTCAATATCATCCCCACAACCTTCTCCAAAGATGTAGTTATCCATAATATAATTACATAAATCTTGCCAAATTTTATCACCTGATGTTTGCCCTGTATTATAAAATCCATCTAACATATTATACATACAAAATTCTGCTACTTTTTCATTAGCAATTGCATAATCCATAACAACATCTACTGCATCATGAAAACCATATTGATTATTTTTAATATCATTAAAGGTTTGTATATATTGTTGAATACGAGCAGGAAGTAAACCAGATCTAATAATAGATGCATCAGAAAAATTAATATCATTAAAGTAAAGGTGAGCAATATGCTCATTAGGAGACAACATGTGAGACAAAATCATGCCATAGTATGTTCCTGGATGATCTGTATGTAAAGAAACACCAAAGTCATATAATTCTCGTTGCAAAATTTTCATTTCAGCAATTTTTTGATCTCTACTTTTATTACTTTTTTTAATTAATTTTATTTTCGATTGGATTGATTTTTCTTGCTTGTCATAAGCTTTTTTAATTTCATTTTCAATAGAATTTTCAAACTGAAAATTGTTTTGTATTCGATTACTATTAATTTTTACAATTAAGTTGTTGGTCTCATTGGAATTAATTACAAAATCTAAGCTATTTGTTTGATTATTATATGACAACCTGTATACACCTGTAGGAAAAGATCTAGATTTAAATATAAAACCCTGTGATGTAACATTTACACTATCTAAAACATAATTCTCATTGCCAATAACTTCATACAAAAACATTTTACCTGATTTCATTTTAACTGACTGACCGAAAGTCCCTTTTAAAACTACATCCCCAATGGAATTGGGCGAATAATCTTTAGATTTAGAGAAACCAAACATAACTATACAAAACAATGTAATCAATAATCTTTTCATAACTTAAAATGAGATATTTTTTAAGACTACGAATATATTAATTTTTTAGCAGAGAGTAAAGTATTTTTTAATAGAGATGCAATAGTCATGGGGCCAACTCCACCAGGTACTGGAGTAATGTAAGAAACATGGTTTTTAAAAGAATCAAAATCAACATCTCCAACTAATTTAAATCCTGATTTATGATTTACAGAGGGAACTCTATGAATTCCGACATCAATAATAACAACATTTTCTTTAAATTTATTATATTTCAAAAACTCAGGTTGGCCAACAGCAACAATTATTATATCTGCCTGTGAATAAAGGAACGTTAAATTTTTAGTATGGCTATGAGCTAATGTAACTGTAGCATTGCCTAACGAACTGTTTCTAGATAGTAAAATACTCATAGGAGTTCCTACAATATTACTTCTGCCTATTATTAGACAATGTTTACCTTTTGTTTTGATCTTATATTCTTTTAGTAAACTAATAATACCAAATGGTGTAGCTGGAAAAAAACAGGGCAAACCTAGTGTCATTCTACCTACATTAATTGGGTGAAATCCATCAACATCTTTTTTATAATTAATACTATGAGTAACATTATGTTCATCAATATGGCTAGGTAAAGGTAATTGAACAATAATACCATCAACATGATTTGAATGATTCAGTTGTTCAATTTCAGATAACAATTCTCTTTCAGTAATATTAGATGGAAATCTAAGAACTGATGATTTATATTTAATCTCCTGACATGCCTTTATTTTTGCATTAACATAAGTTAAAGAAGCAGCATTATCACCAACCAAAATAGCCACTAGATGGGGTGGACGATGATTTTTTAAAATTAACTCATTTACTTCAAGAGATAGTTGCTTTTTTATTTTTTCAAACAAGTTCTTACCATCTAAAACAATCATAATTATTTATTGAAATTATTAACACCACCACCACTTAAATTATTAATCATATTTTGTAAACCCCCACCCTTCATCATTTTCATCATCTTTCCCATTTGGCTAAATTGTTTAATTAATTTATTGACATCTTCAATACTTGACCCACTACCTAATGCAATTCTCTTCCGCCTTGAATGATTAATAATTTTCGGATTATTTCTTTCTTCTTGAGTCATTGAAAAAATCATAGATTCAATATCATTAAAAGCATCATCATCAACATCTATATTTTTCAAAGCTTTTCCCATACCAGGTATCATAGCTAATAAATCTTTTAAATTACCCATATTTTTTATTTGCTTTATTTGCTTTAAAAAATCATTAAAATTAAATTGATTTTTAAGCATTTTCTGCTCCATTCTTTTTGCTTCTTTTTCATCAAATTGCTGTTGAGCTCTTTCAACTAAAGATACCACATCACCCATGCCTAAAATTCTATCAGCCATTCTCTTGGGGTAAAAAATATCGATTGCATCCATTTTTTCTCCAGTACTAATAAATTTAATCGGTTTATTTACTTCACTCCTAATAGTTAATGCAGCCCCCCCTCTAGTGTCTCCATCTAATTTAGTTAATACGACACCATTAAAATCTAGAGTCTTATTAAATGATGATGCTGTATTGACTGCATCTTGTCCAGTCATAGAATCAACAACAAATAATACTTCAGTAGGATTTATAGCAGATTTAATTGATTTAATTTCATCCATCATTGCCTGATCAACTGCTAGTCTACCAGCAGTATCAATGATAACAACATTATTATTATTACGATTGGCCTCTATGATTCCCGCTTGGGCAATACTAACTGGATCTTTTAACTCAATATTTTTATAAACAGGAATATTAATTGAAGATCCAACTACTTCTAATTGATCTATCGCTGCAGGCCTATATACATCACACGCAACTAATAATGGTTTAGTATTATGTTTTTTTGCTAAATAGTTTGCTAATTTACCAGAAAAAGTAGTTTTACCTGATCCCTGTAAACCCGCAATAAGTATAATAGTCATTTTAGAATCCATAATGAGTGACTCTGAGTCACCACCCATTAAAGTAGTTAATTCCTCGTGAACAATCTTGACCATTAATTGCCCTGGATTAATAGCAGTAAGGACCTCTTTACCTAAAGACTTATTTTTAACTTTATTAACAAAATCCTTTGCAGTATGGTAAGAAACATCCGCATCAATAAGAGCACGTCTAACCTCTTTTAAAGTTTGTGCAACATTAATCTCTGTAATTCTTCCCTGTCCTTTTAAAAGGCTAAATGCCCTATCTAACTTATCTGATAAATTTTCAAACATAATATATTATTAATTTACATTTTTAATGGTACTTTTATTCCTAATAGATTCATAGAATTCTCAATAATTTCGCCTACTTTCTTAGATAAAGTCAATCTAAAATAAACATCATTTTTATTATCCGCATTTAAAATTGAAATATTTTGATAAAATTGATTATAATCCTTAGCTAAATTATAAACAAAATTTGCTAAAATAGAAGGATTTAAACTAGATGCAGATTGATGAATAACATCTGGGTAATCTAACATCATCCTTATTATTTTTTTTTCTTCAGCGATTAATGGCCTGTTAATTATATGCGTTGTTTTAAAGTCTTCAATTCTCTTTAATACAGAGTTGATTCTTGCATAAGTATATTGAATAAACGGACCTGTGTGACCATTAAAGTCAATTGATTCGTCGGGGTTAAAAAGAATATTTTTTTTAGCATCTGTTTTTAAAACAAAATACTTTATAGCCGCATCGCCAACCATAACTGAAAGTGCGTCTATATCAAGTTCATTGTCTTTATTTTTATTAGATTCACACATGGAATCATAAGCCTTTTTATACATGGAATTTAATAATTCATCTATATCAACTACCGTCCCCTCTCTAGATTTCATTTTACCAGAGGGCAAATTAACCATTCCATATGAAAGATGTAATAAATTAATGGCCCAATTAAAACCCATTTTATTTAACACATTAAATAAAACATTAAAATGATAATTTTGTTCATTCCCTACTACGTATATCATTTTATCAAAATTGAAATCATCATGACGTAGAATAGCAGTGCCAATATCTTGAGTCATATAAACAGATGTTCCGTCAGATCTAAGTAAAATCTTTTCATCTAAATTTTCTTTTGATAAATCTATCGAAATAGAGCCATCTTCCTTAGTATTCAACAAACCATCTCTAAGTCCTTTTTTTACATAGTTCTTACCTACTAAATAAGTATCACTCTCATAATAAATTTTATCAAAACTTACCCCTAACCTATTATAGGTTTCTTCAAAACCACTATAAACCCAATTATTCATTTTGGACCATAATTCTCTTATATGTACATCTTCGTTTTCCCACGAAACTAACATCTCTTTAGCTTCTTTTAATAAAGTTGATTCTTCTTTGGCATTATTTTCGTGTAATCCTTTTTCAATTAGATGTGTATATTGTTTTTTATATTCTTCATCGAATTTCATATAAAACTTTCCAACAAAATGATCACCTTTTATTTTTTGAGAACAAGGTGTTTGATTATCTCCAAACTTTAACCAAGCCAACATAGACTTACATATATGAATCCCCCTATCGTTAATAATCTGTACACGTTTAACATTATTTCCATCTGCTTCTAAAATATTTGAAATAGCATGTCCTAGTAATATATTACGCATATGACCAAGATGTAAAGGTTTATTAGTGTTAGGGGAAGAAAATTCAACGACAATATTTTGACCTTGCTTTTTATTACTGAATTTATTTAAAGAGTATTGATTGAACATGAAACACCAGAAAGAATCAGAAAAAGTTAAATTTAAAAAACCTTTTACTATGTTAAAAGACTCAATATAATTTAAATTTTTTACTAAGTAATCACCTACATCTTTTCCTGTTTCAAAAAGACTTTTATTTGAAAAACTAATTAACGGAAATATAATTACTGTATAGTCACCCTCAAACTCTTTTCTTGTTTTTTGAATTTGAATGTTTTTAACAGAAATAGTCTGATTATAATAGTAATCTATTATTAATTTCCTTATGTCTGTTAATTCTTTATCGAAGAACATCATATTTTATTTTTTAGAAACACTTCTGCAATCATACATCTTGCACTGCCCCCCCCAAAATACTCAATAGTATTTAAGGGTGAGTGAATAATACTATAATATTTATTAATTATATTTTTTTGGTGCTTATTTAATGAAACAAATGCACTAGAACTCATAATTAAAAGCAATTTATTTTTATTAGATTTGAGTTCAATTACATTTCCTAAAAATTTATTTTTTTGTTCTACTGAGATATTGATGATTTCTTTTTTCGTCCTATGAAAATAATTCATTAATAATAATCGATCATCTTCACTAGACAAAACATCAAAACAACAAATAGCAATTTTAGTACATATACTCATTAACACATTAGTGTGATACACTGAGTGTCCCGCTTTGGTTTTATTTGTGCAGAAAGTAACTGCATCATATCCAAATCTATTACACCACAATTTGAAAACATGACTATCAGTTCTATCAGATAATGCAGCATAAGCTACTTTGTTGATACGATCTAAAACCATACTACCAGTGCCCTCTAAAAATTTATTTTCATTTTCATATAAAATAAATTGATTAATAACACCACTTACGATAAATTTTTTTTTAAAAAAATTGACTATATCTTCACGCCTTTCAAGACGTCTATTTTTTGCAAACATTGGATAAACACATAGTAAACCATTATGGTGAGATGACAACCAATTATTTGGAAATACTGAATCTGGTGTAGCACCCTCGTTTTTGTCTTGAAATACAATCACTTTAATATTATTTAATCTAAGAAGAGATACAAAATTATCAAATTCTTTTTTAGCTTTATTTGACACTTCCAAATCAGAAGATGAATGATCTACATTTTGATAAACATTATTAATAGCTGTTTCTAGGTTACATCTAAAGATAGATGGCCTAATCATTAATATAGTATTTGTAGACTGACACATCATAACGATCTTTTTAATGGCAAAGTAGCACATCTTAATAAACCTCCCATTTTGGATACTTCAGAAAACGAAACAGTTTCTACAGTATAACCCTTTTTGATTAATATATTATTTAATCTTTTAAATTTAATATCGGATATAACAACATTTTTAGATATAGAAAAAATATTAGAGTACATATGACTCATCTCATCCAGATTAATATTAATAATATTTTGTACACCAAACACATCATTAATAAATTGTACATCATCTAAATTTCTAAAAGCTTCTGGGCAGACAATAACATGACCTAAACCCAATGGTTGAAAGCAACAATCTAAATGTAAACAACTTGCATGTGGATCTGTGTCAGATTTAATAAGTTCAAATCCTATGACTTTTTTACTTGAAAATACATTAGAAATGAAATCCAATATATTTTCACTTGTTCTACAAACCTTAAATTTATTAAATAAAGTACTATTAGAGTAACCACAAAATATATAATCATTGTGAACAATAACATCTCCACCCTCTACCGATATATCATCTGGAATACTAATAATTTCGTTAGAATTAATATGATTTATAATTGATGAAAGGCCATTAATTTCTTCTTTTCTATCATTAATCACATTAGATTTAAAAAACTTATTTTCAATAACAAATCCAACGTCTCTTGTAAAGATTTGATTGCAATCTTTTATATTATCTGGTCTATATACATTAATATTATATTTTTCAAAAACTAACAAAACCTGATTCAAAGCATTAATTAAATCTGATTCAATGGGAAAATTGTTCTTTATAATAGACTGTCTAGATTTTGGATCATATGTGTCAGACAACAACGGAGTACCACCAAAATCACTAGCTATACCCAAAATAACTTTATCTAGTAAGGAAAATTCATTATTAACAAAACAATTAATCATTTATCAATTTTTAATCAAATATATATAGAACTAATAAAAATAATTAGATTTATATGGATTTATACTACTTTATTAAAATGAAAATATATAAATACATACAAATTAAAACTAAAGATAATGTTTTGAATATTATTTTAAATAGACCGAAAAAGAGAAATGCACTTAATCCAATTATGATTGAAGAAATACATTCAGTGTTTAAACAAAATATAAAAAATGATTTAATAAACGTTATTGTACTATCATCATCCTCTAATGTATTTTGTGCTGGCGCAGATTTACAATACTTAAATAATATTTCTAAAAACAATTATAATCAAAATCTTAGTGACTCTAAAAAACTTATGAAATTATTCAAAACAATGTTATCATTTCCAAAATTAATAATATCAAAGGTTGTAGGGCCTGCAATTGCTGGTGGTTGTGGAATTGCGACAGCATCTGACATTATTTTTTGTACTCCAGATAGTAAATTTGGATATCCTGAAGTTAAAATTGGTTTTATACCAGCATTAGTTAGTTCATTCTTAAAATTTAAAATTAAACAATCATATATTAATAAATTACTATTAACAGGAGCTATAGTTAGTGCAAAAGAAGCAAAGGAAATGGGACTAGTACAACATATTTATAATAAAAATGACATTAACCTTGAAATAGATAATTTTATTCAAACACAAACAGAAACCACTTCATCACAATCAATCGCTTATACTAAAAAATTACTATATGAACTAAATAATTTAGATGAAAAGCTCAATCTTGCTGCACAATATAATGCTAAAATTAGAGATAATGATGATTTTAAATTAGGTGTTAAATCATTTTTAAATAAAAATTCAATAAATTGGAAAAAAATAAAGAATGATGAAGTCTAATTATCCAAATCTAAAATTATCTTCTGCAACAATTCTTTTTTTTGTGTCTATTTTTCTATTTATCTCATTTAATTCATATTGGGAATATGGGTTAATTGATCAAAGTGAAATAATTGGAGAAGATAAAAATTTTGAAAACACAAAAAATAGACTAGGTGGACTGGGAGCACTAATTAGCGAATTTTTTATTAGTTTATTTGGTTTGAGTGCGTATTTATTAATATCATTAACTCTACTTTTTTCAATTAAAATATTATTTGAATTTAAAAAAATAAGTTATTTAAGCACACTCAATCAACATCTATTTTTCATAATTTGGATACCCTTATTATTAACAAATTTTGACATCCAACTTGCTGGAAAAATAGCACTATTTCTGGCCAATAATATTAAAATACTTATAGGACAAGTTGGATTAATATTACTACTTATTCTTATTCTAACTCTCTTTTTAATAATCAAATTCAATATTAATCAATCAAAAATATATAATACATTATATTTTGTTAGAAGCTTCTATAAATTAAAAACAGATTCAATACTAATAAAAGATACTGAAAAGCTTGGAGTAAAAGCTGAAATTGAACCTAAAAAAAACCCAGATTTACAAGATGAAAAAACAGAACAAAGCGAAAATGATGAACTAATTATAAATTTAATACAAAAAGAAAAAATAGTTAAAAAAAATGACCCTGAAAAAAATATTGATACAAGCGAAAATGAAATAAAAGCATATAAATTTCCCGAATTAGAGCTAATGAATGAATACTCTAATAATGAAATTGCAATCAATAAACATGAATTAGAAGAAAATAAAAAACTCATCCAAGAAACATTAAGAACTTTTAAAATTGAGGTAAGAGTAGAACGTGCAACTGTTGGACCTACGATTACATTATATGAGATCATACCAAAAGAAGGAATAAAGATTTCTAAAATAAAAAATTTAGAAAATGATATTGCGTTGAGAATTAAAGCCGTAGGAGTTAGAATTATTGCCCCCTTGCCTGGCAAAGGGACCGTAGGTATAGAAGTTCCTAATAAAAACCCAACAATTGTATCTATGAAAAGTGTTTTACAATCAGAGAAATTTCAAAAATCTGATTTAGAACTTCCTATCGCTATAGGTAAAACCATTTCAAATGAAACTTTTGTAATGGATTTAATAAAAATGCCTCACTTACTTATGGCTGGAGCTACTGGACAAGGTAAATCAGTTGGTTTAAATGCAATACTTTGCTCAATTCTATATAAGAAACATCCTTCTGAAGTAAAATTTATTCTAGTTGACCCTAAAAAAGTCGAGTTAACATTATACAATAAGATTGAAAAACATTTTTTAGCAAAATTACCTGGAGAAGATGATTCAATTATTACTGATACTAAAAGTGTTGTTAAGACATTAAATTCCTTGTGTATTGAAATGGACAATAGATATAATTTATTAAAAAAAGCACAAGTTAGAAATATACAAGAGTATAATCAAAAATATAATAATGGCACACTTTCAAACATTGAAGAACATCGTTTCCTACCATACCTAATATTGGTTATTGATGAATTTGCTGATCTAATAATGACTGCGGGTAAGGAAATAGAACTACCTATTGCAAGACTAGCTCAATTATCACGAGCAATTGGAATCCACCTTATTATTGCAACACAAAGACCTACAACAAATATAATAACAGGTACAATAAAAGCTAATTTTCCAACTAGAATTGCTTTCAGAGTAATTCAGGGAATTGATAGTAAAACAATTCTTGATTCAGTTGGTGCAAACCAACTAATTGGTAGAGGAGATATGTTAATAGCAACAGGAAGTAATTTATCTAGAATTCAATGTGCTTTTATTGATACTCCTGAAGTAGAAAAATTAACTAATTTTATTGGCAATCAACAAGGATACACGGAGGCTTATTTACTCCCTCAATCTGAAAGTGATAAAAAAGAGATTATTGACAGCAATATAGATGAAGATCGAGATCCTTTATTCAAAGAAGCAGCATTATTATTAGTAATGCACCAACAAGGATCGACATCGATGATACAAAGAAAATTAAAATTGGGTTATAATAGAGCAGGTAGAATCATTGATCAACTAGAATATGCTGGTGTATTAGGGCCATTAGAAGGAAGCAAAGGAAGAAAAGTACTTGTGCAATCAGAGGAAGAATTAAATCAACTCTTAAAGTAACTATATGTATTATATTTTTTTAATTATTTTGATACCAAATATTACAGATGAATCTAAAAAAAATGCTGACAATATTCTAAATAAAGCAATAAAGACACTCTTTGTACAAAATAAAACATCAAAAATTCAATTTAGTTATCCCATAAAAAATAACTTCAATGCACAAGAAACAAATTTAAAAGGTGAATTATATATATATAGCAAAAATACATTTAAGATAGAATTTACAGAGAAGAATTTAGAAGTAATTTATAAGGATAATACATCATATACGATACTTAAGGACGAAAAAGAAATTCATATTGAAGAAAACAACCAATTTCTAAATAATCAAATAATATTTTTACTAATAAATCATACTAAATACTTCAGCTGTAATATAGATAAACAAACACAACATCAAACTATTTTAAATTTAAGAACTAAAAAATATATTGAAACAGTTTATAATACATGTATAGACAAATTATCATTACCTAAATGCCTGAAACTTCCTTTACAATGTAGGTTAGGATTATCAGAAAATAACAATATGAGGCTAGATTCATGTTTAAGCATGAATCAGGGCTATATAAAAAACAATATTAATAATTTTAAATTAACTATTAATAATGATACATACAGTACAAGTTCTATTACTTATGTAAATCTGGAAAACAAATCTAATACAGTAGAAATACACAATGTAGATTTATTAGATTATGATTTAAAGGGACCTAATATAAACACCTTAGAAATAAAACACTTCCTAAATCAGAAATATAGAGATTTTGAAATAATTGATTTAAGATGATAAAATAAAGGATTACTTGCCTGAATAAAAATCAGTATATCTAATTATTGAGATTGCGCTATTTTTATAACCATTATTACTGTTTTTTTGAAACAAATAATAACTATTTAAAATTTTATGAACACTATACTGTCTTATTGGTAAAATACATTTTTTATCATGCAAATAGTTAAGGAAAAATAAGCCGATTTTATAACCTGAACTTGCATATTTAAAATCAGGTATATATTTAAATTTATTATAAAAATTCACCATGAATCCTCTCAAAATTGACTCATTAACAAAATCAGAACTATGAGGGAATGAAACACCTAAATCAACTAATTTATAAGTTGAAATATGATCATAATTGATAATTGAAGGCAAAGTATAAACGCAAATATTTGAATCGCTAGAAGCATGTATTTTAGATATTATATCAGTCACAAAAATATTATCCTGAGACAGTATAATAATAACATTCTTTTCACCAAGAGTATCTAATTTATGATGAATAGAGTCTAAAACCTGGGATTGCACTTTAATAGACTCAATATGTTTAAAGATAGAGGTGTCCAAATACTGAAAAAAATGACTACTATGTTTCATGTCACTTGAAAGTATCGTGTCAATCATAATTTGATTATTGACCGATGGAATAGTATCAAAAATAGTATCCTGAAAGATTACAAGATTATGGTCACTTAAATGATTTAACTCAAGAAAATTGCTTAAATAATCAATTTTGTCAAAAATAGAAACAGAAGGTTGAATAACATTTAACTTGTCTTCAATTATACTTTTTTTCACAGAAAAAGGAGAAACAATTGGAACTTTGTCATCACCAAAATTTTCCGAAAAATAATTAAAATTACTTGTGTAAAAGGGACCAATAACTAAATCCGAATTCACTAACACATTATTATTAATTAACGAATCTATAATTAGATTCTTTTCAGAAAAATAATTAAACTCACCAACATCATGTATTCTAATATTTACCATTGATGTATCTAAATATGTGGAATCCAAAGACATTAAAAAACCAAATAAAAAATCAATGGATATATTAGATTTTTTATAAAAATTAGGTATAGAATCAAAATCTATTTTAGTAATAGAATCGAAATCATATATAAAGTTATTTTTTGACACACAAAATGGAAGTAATAAATCTATATTATATTTTTTATTAAAGCCTAAAGGCTCATAAATAGAATGTAAATCATGCTTTAGCACAGGTATTAAAATATTATCACCTACAGACAAACCACTACTTAAATGTGGATTTAATTTAATCAATTCATTCCTTGAAATATCATATTTTCTTTTTAATGAGAAAAAATTATCCAAATAAGAAACTTTATGAACTAAATATTTTGATGAATCAATACTGTAATAAGCATTCTGATTCTGACTATATAAAGCGCCATAGTGTATAAATAGCGAAAGGCCAAAAAATAAAAATATGGTATATTTTATTCCCATTCGATTGTAGCTGGTGGTTTAGAACTTATATCATATACAACTCGATTCACACCTCTAACTTTATTAATTATCTCATTTGAAATACTTGCTAAAATATCATATGGAATATGTACCCAATCTGCTGTCATACCATCAGTTGATGAAACTGCTCGTAAAGCCACTACCTTTTCATAGGTTCTTGCATCACCCATCACTCCAACAGACTGATCACCTAAAAGGATAGCACCTGCTTGCCAAATACTATTATATAAATCATATTCTTTTAATTTTTTAATAAAAATATAATCAACATCCTGCAATATAGATACTTTTTCCAATGATACCTCACCCATAATTCTAATTGCTAAACCAGGACCTGGAAAGGGATGCCTATTAATTATATCTGAATTAATAGATAAAGATAAGCCAACTCTTCTCACTTCGTCTTTAAATAACTCATGTAACGGCTCAACAACTTTTAATTTCATGTTTTTTGGTAAACCACCTACGTTGTGATGTGATTTAATTGTTTCTGAAGGGCCACCCGTCGCAGAAATAGATTCAATAATATCAGGATAGATAGTTCCCTGTGCTAGCCATTTTATATTATCATAATTTATTGAGACTCGCTCAAATACTTCTATAAACTTAGATCCAATAATTTTTCTTTTTTTCTCAGGGTCTATAACTCCTTTTAATGCGTTTAAAAATTCATCAGACGCATCAATAGCCTTCACATTTAATCCTATTTGTTTGTATTTACTTAAAACCTGATTAAACTCATCTCTTCTTAATAAACCATTATCAACAAAAACACAATGTAAATTATTTCCAATAGCTCTGTGTAATAAAACAGCAGCAACAGTAGAATCAACACCACCAGATAAAGCCATTAAAACTTTATCAGAACCGATTTTAATTTTTAGATTTGCTACAGTATTTATAATAAATGAATCTGGTGTCCAATCTTGTGAGAATTTAGATATATTAATAAGAAAATTAGATAAAATTTTCTGACCTTCAATGGTATGATAAACTTCAGGATGAAATTGCAACCCGTAAGTATCTTCATCAATTATTTGAAAAGCAGCAACATCAACATCCTGAGTACTGGCATTAATAATAAAATTATCAGGAATATTTAATATCGTATCACCATGAGACATCCATACTTGTGATTTATTTATTACCCTATCAAATAATTTATTTTTCTTGTTGATAATTAAATTAGACCTACCATATTCTCTAAAATTAGAACTTTGAACCTCTCCCCCATATTCATTCGCAATTAACTGTGCACCATAACACAATGCGAGAATTGGAATCTTGCCTCTGATAACTTCCAAATTACAATTTGGATAATTACTCTCATTCACTGAATGGGGACTTCCTGATAAAATAATTGCCTTGGTATAATCAGGTATATGTGAAAATTTATTATAGGGTATAATTTCAGAATATATATTTAACTCTCTGACTCTTCTAGCAATTAATTGAGTATATTGAGATCCAAAATCTATAATCAGTAATAATTCCTTCATTGTAAAATATATAAATTAATTTTCACTCTCCAATATAATATATTTCTGTTCAATGCACATACTTTTCTTTATTAATGACCTGAAAAATTCTGGACCATAGTAAATAAAATAAGGGAAAAAACTCTTGTGTTTTTCCTGAACTAACCCATTTTGAAAAACACTATTATATACATTATTAAATTCATCAACCAATTTAGGTTTATTATTTTTTTCATGCTTCAAAATTTTAGATTCAAATTTTAATAAGTTTTTATAAAACCTGGTTTTTAATACCTCAACAGAAGATGTTGGAAAATGATCAAGACATGATACTTGTTGTGTAACATAATCAGTAAAATAATTTAACTTATTATATAGTAAATCAATATCAATATTAATATTTTTTTTAAGTACTTTTTGTAAAACAATGTGTTCAGACAAAAACCAATCATTTATATCAAGATTATGTTTTCTTTGAAATTTTGATGCCTCTTTAGATAGAATCAGAAAAAAAGATCTTAAACATAACAAGGGAAAATCAACTCCTCTTGATTCAAACATTTGTTTAAGTTGAAGCCAATATGAAATTTCATTAGCGCCGCCGACATATATAATACTTGACAACACTCTCTCTTGATATAAAGTTCTAAAAAAAACATTCGGACTAAAAAAGTGTGGGTTTAATTCCATGTCTTCTAGAAGCTCTTTTTTGGACCATGAACAATTATGTTTTTTGGTTATATATTGATTATTTTCAAAAATAATTTTAGATCTAATTTGATCCTTAACATAAAATATATTTGATGACAAAGCATTAATTTGAGGCCTATATTTAGAAGATAGAATAGAATTAGTATTTGCAACAGTTTTATATATAAATTGATTATTTATTTCTTCATGTAAATCTGAAATAATTCTCTTTTTTAGAACCTTGTGATTACCATCAACAATTACTAATCCATAATCACGAAAAAGATATGTTAAAAATGCCCTATTAGCATCAGAGTAATTTTTATTTTCAAAATATGTCTTCTTTAAAATAACAAATAACTCCTCCCCATATTTTGATTTAATGAGTTCATCCTTCATGTCATCAATAATACTCATAATAGATGATGTATTTAGATTGCCAATCATATCATCAGAATTATCAATCGTCCAATCATATTTTTTATTAAAACAAGTTACTGTTTTTATTTCCTCAAAATCATGATCTTCAGATGCCATCCAAAAACATGGCACAAAATGAAAATTAGTAAATTTTTTATTAAGATGCTTGGATAAAGATATTATTGAAATGATCTTATAAATTAAAAAAAGAGGACTAGCAAACAGATTTAATTGATGTCCAGTAGAAACAATATGAGTGTTCTGGTTATTTAATCTGGAAATATTTTTAAAAATATTAGGAAGATTAGGTTGAGAGAAATTAGTTTGACTATATTGTTCATGTAATATCTCAACTAATTCACGCCTTTCTTTTATATTAATTTTTTTTTGAATTTTTTTACCAATATTTTTTAAATTCAAAAAATCACTCACAAAACATCTAATGTTTTTATTCTCATTTACAAGATCATTTATTAAATCAGAAAAAAGAAAAGTATCTTCAAGATTTATTTTATGAGACTTCAAAACTTTTTACTTAAATAATGAATCAACAAAATCTATTTGATTAAATAGCTGCAAATCATCAATTTGCTCACCAACGCCTATATACTTAATCGGCACTTTTAATTGATCACATATAGAAATAACCACTCCACCCTTAGCTGTTCCATCTAGCTTGGTCAAAGCAAGACAATTAACATCTGTTTTATTAATAAATTGCTTAGCTTGCTCTAGAGCATTCTGACCAGTTGATGCATCAAGAACCAATACCACTTCATTAGTTTCAGATGGTAAAAGATTACTAATAACCTTATTAATTTTTTCTAGTTCTGTCATTAAATTAATTTTATTATGTAATCTACCTGCAGTATCAATTAAAATATAATCCACATTACTTGCCAAACCAGATTTAACTGTATCATAAGCTACTGAAGCTGGGTCTGAACCCATTTCTTGTTTAACAATAGGAATGTTTATTTTTTGGGCCCATAAATCAAGTTGGTCAATGGCAGCAGCTCTAAATGTGTCAGCCGCTCCAATTAAAACTTTAGAGCCTTCTCTTTTTAGCATATGAGCTAACTTCGCTATAGTCGTGGTTTTACCAACTCCATTTACTCCAACAAATAATATCACTTTAGGTTTGACATGTGTTGAATTAGGAGGAAGACTAGGATTTATATTAATAAGCTTTATAATTTCCTTTTTAAGTATGAGCTTTAATTCATTTTCATCTAAAAATTTATGTTCCTTTACATATTGTTCAATTGATTCAATAATTTTCACCGTTGTTTTTACTCCTATATCAGCAAGTATTAACATTTCCTCTAAATCATCTAAAAAAGCGTCATCAATTTTATTCTTCCCAGTTAATAAAAATTTCATTTTATTAAAAAATCCCTGACGAGTATTATTTAATGATTGGTCTAATTTATCTTTTTTAGAATTTAGATTAGTTGTTTGATTATCAAGATTATTAATCATTGATTCATCCTTAGTGGAATTGTGCTTTTTATTAAAAGCACCCTTAATTTTATCAAAAATTCCCATTAAATATGGATATGATTTATAAATATATAATAATCTATTTTGATGATAAAAAAGCTGATACAGCTTCCTTTAAAACCATTTTTTCTTGAAAGATGTATGCACCTGACTTAGTAGATTTAATCATTTTTACGGCTTTAGTAAAACCTTTTCCTCCTCCCTTTTGTAATGTTGCTACAACTTTTTTTGCCATAATAAATTATTTTATTTCTTTATGAATAGTATATTTTTTTAAAACGGGATTGAACTTTTTTAACTCCAATCTATCGGGTGTATTCTTCTTATTCTTTGTAGATATATACCTTGATGTACCTGAAACACCACTTGACTTATGCTCAGTACATTCTAATATAACCTGAATCCTATTTCCTTTTTTTGCCATATGATAAAGTATTAATACTTCTAAAACAGAGTGCAAATTTAATTAAAAATAAAATTTATCCAAAAATACTATAACAAAAATATAATATCATTTTACACAGTTAAATTCTATTAAAAATAAATTTTCATTAATACTAAAGTTATTAACATTAATACTATCTAGTTTTATTTCCTGCCAAAAATTTTCAGGCTGAATCCAATCATATTCATTAAATGATATCTTAACTAAGATTGGCATACTAAAATTGGCGACTGCACTATTCCACCTATATTTTAAATAATTATTCCCATTTATATTTTCAAAAAAGTACTCAAACACTGGTATATGTTTTGTATATAAATACTGCTTAAAAAAAGAAGACAGATTAAAACCTGACTTTCTCTCTATATATTTAATAATATCTTGCGTATTCACTGTTTGGTGCTTAAATTCATGCTGAATACCACTTAAAATTTCATACCATAAACTATCATTGTTAATAATTGACCTTAATGTATGTAGCATCCAACTACCCTTATAATACATATCAGTATCTAAATAAATGTTATTTATAATAGGTTTCTTATTAAGAATTTTATCCCTCTGATAATTTAAATAAACTAACATCTTATCATAACCATATATATCTTCTACATATAATACTTCAGAATATGTAGCAAATGCTTCATGGATCCACATATCTAATCTATCCTTCATACTTACACTATTACCCCACCACTCGTGAGCAGATTCATGAATAATAATAAAATCAAAATCTATATCATCAGGATACGTACCTAAATAACCATTTTTAAATTGGTTACCATATGAGATACAACTCTGATGCTCCATTCCTAAATAAGGTGATTGAACAATTTTATAACCATCTTCATAAAATGGATATGGTCCAAATTTTTTCTCAAAAACAGAAATCATTGGTTTGACTTGGTTAAAATGAATTTTAGCATTATATAAATCATCTGGCAACACATAATAATCTAAATCTAATACACCTTTTATGCCTGATAAAGAATCACTAAAGTGTGAGAATAAACCAATATTAAATGTAATATTATAGTTGTTAATAGAGTTAGTGACAAACCATGTGTATGATTTTAAATTATTATTCGTCTCTATATTAAGCAACCTACCGTTAGATACAACTATATAAGGATCAGAAACAGTAAATTTCATTTTCATACTATCTGGTTCATCATATAACTTATCTTTATTAGGCCACCATAAACTTGCTCCACTTAATTGACAAGCTATTCCTACCCAATAAAAACCATTATTATCTTTTTCAAACACTATTCCACCATCCCAAGGAGGATTTTTTGATAATTTTGGAAATCCATTATAGAAAATTTTTATAATAAGATCATCCATAGAAGATGTAAGTGGGATAGATATTTGATTACCCATTCTTGAGAATTCTATTCTTTTATTTGACATCAAAATACTATCAACTGTAAAATTTGCATGTAAATCAATGTCAATCGAATCTATGATACAAGTTCTATTAAAGTATAGTTCATTAGAACCTACTATAAGATTTTCGTCTAAAAGAAATGTAACATCTAAGGAAGAAAATTTAAAGTCAAAGCAATCGGTTGTTTGAGAAAAGGCAGGTAGATAATAAA
>MDTG01127087.1_pt1 | contig 19059 bp, 15 predicted proteins | sample 811421 | NCBI WGS metagenome assembly MDTG01 (sample SAMN05326645, study PRJNA326480) | marine metagenome | isolation source: seawater | place: Pacific Ocean: South East | collected 2011
CCCTGTGCCCCCCGTACTGGACGAGTGGCTTTTATCGACACGGTAAAATCGCTCGGTTACACGACTGACATGTGGCTCTGGTATTCCTGGACCGTCATCGTCCACACAGATGGTTACCTTGCTATCGCTTTGTTCGATACTCACAGAGATTAATGAGCCATCAGGGCAGTACCGCAAGGAGTTACTCAACAGATTGGATAGGAGGGAGAAAATTTCATTTCTATTGCCAGTGAGGACCCAGTCCTCGGCCACCAAAACCTTGATAATGGTCTGACTCTTTTTGAGATTTTCTTGTAATAGTATTATTTGTTGCTGGACTTGTTCTATTAATTCAAAAAGATTGATCGCTTCGACATCTTTATTTGGCGAGGTCTCAAGCCGGGCCAGCGTTATGAGATCCTGGATGATGTTATCCATCCTGCGACCCTGAGATGTCGCGCTTTCGACCGCGTTCCTTGCGGCACCCTCGACCAGCTGATTATCTATCAAGGTTTCAAGGTAACCATTGATGACGGTTAGCGGGGTCTTTAGCTCATGCGAGACGTTTGCGATAAAGTCCGACCGCATTTCGTTAAGTTTCCTTAGCTGACTGATATCTCTGACGAGTATTATGTAGCCGTGCGACGGGCTGTCTCCAAAATACAATTCGACCACCGCCCGCTGTGTTGCGAAGTTGTCAAGAATCAGGGGTTCGGTGAAGTCGTTTTCGTCGATGTACTCTTTCAAGGACGGTGATCTGAGAAGAGAAAAAAGATAGCTATTGATGTCATCTGGTTCCCTCAAATTGAGTAATTCGCCACCGATCTGATTCCACCAGGTGAGGTTCCATGTCTTGTCGGTGAGGATCAGGCCGACCCTGATACTGCTAAGCGCAAGTCTGAGATTGTTGAACTCTCTGGCGACGGATGCTTTATCTTCTTTGGCTTGATCCCGCTCAATTTCAACGCGCCGTACGATGTCTACCCACAAATCGGAGGTTATCAGGGACTCGTTTTTTTGGTTGCTTTCCAGCCAGCGGTAGAAACTATTTCTTCTCCACAGGGTTACTGCGAGGTAGGTACTAGAAATAAACAGAGCGGACAGGACGAAGTATCCAGAAACAAGACCTAAGAAGATCGTGAGTAGTCCCAGCCAGGTTAGCTCAAGTATTGTGGTTGAGGTGGCGTTGCGCATTAGAACTTGCAGGATCGTCCAATTTGAAAGCGTTAAATGTAAATCATTTGATTACCCAGAGACTTACTTTCTTGCAAAATTATTTTTTCCGGAGCGGCCTATCTAACGGGATCCGGAGTTATGGTACTGAATCGATATCCGGTACCGCGGACTGTTTGGATCATACTCTCGAGGTCTGGGCCCAGTGCCTTGCGCAGCCTCCAGATATGAACATCCACGGTTCTTTCTTCAACGTATACGACACCACCCCACACACGATCGAGCAATTGGGCTCTAGAGAAGGCTCGGTCAGGATTTGTCATGAACACTTGTAATAGCCGATATTCGATCGGGCTGAGTACGACCAAGTTACCGGACGCGGTCACTTTTCGGCTAATTGGGTCCAGCGCCAAATTTGAAAACTCAACTACTTCTTCGATTCCCTTCGGAGTGGTCCTGCGTAATATAGCTTTCAATCTAGCCACAAGCTCACGCGGTGAGAAAGGTTTGGTAATGTAGTCATCGGCCACCCCAAGACCGGTGATCTTTGCGTTTTCCTCCTCCCGTGCGGTTAACAGAATCAATGGAATACCTGCTGTATCTAGATTCCTGCGAAGACGCCGGCACAGCTCCAGACCGGAGACTTGGGGCATCATCCAGTCAATTAACATGAGGTCGGGTGCTGAGTTCGCTATTTCGTGTAACGCGGATGAGGCGCTTTCTGCTTCAACAACTTCAAAGCCAGCCATCTCCAGAGAGGCTGTCAGCATCCCACGAACGGCCGGCTCGTCATCGACAACTAATACTCTGCGGACCGGTTGTTGCTTCATGGATAACCTCGAATCGCGACTAATTTATGATAAAAACACGGTGATGTTACAGAAAGATGACAAGCCAAGGATATTTCTGGTACACATTAACGCTTCGTTGCCAAGACGAAATCTAAAAAAAAGATTAAAAGGACTTAATAATGAAAAAAGTGTTACTCGCAGTGTCAGTCGCTGCCCTCGCTCACACCGCTCAGGCGGCTACGCTTAATTTATATTGTTCTGCCCAAGAGGACTGGTGTCAGTTGATGTCGAAGACATTCGAGGAGAAGACTGGTATCAACGTCAAGATGCAACGCAAGTCATCTGGAGAAACGTTCGCGCAAATTCGTGCGGAATCAGCTAATCCTAAGGGAGACGTTTGGTGGGGCGGTACCGGTGATCCGCACTTGCAGGCGGCTGAAGAAAAGCTCACCGCACCCTACGTGTCTCCGATGAGGGGAGAGTTACAGGACTGGGCCATCAGCCAAGCGAAGAGCGCAGGTGACCGGACTATTGGTATATACTCTGGCGCGCTTGGATATGGCTACAACGCTGATCTTTTGAAAAAGAATAACCTCCCTGCGCCTAGCTGCTGGAAGGACCTTTTGAAGCCTGAATTTAAGGGCCACGTGCAGATCGCTAATCCAAACTCTTCCGGTACCGCGTATACGACCCTAGCGACTATGATGCAGCTCTTTGGCGAGGGCGGCGGCTTTGACTATATGAAGGGTCTCCACAAGAACGTGAATCAATACACCAAGTCAGGCTCGGCGCCAATCAAAGCGTCCGCGCGTGGTGAATCAACCGTCGGTATCGTGTTCATGCATGACGCCGTGAAGCAGGCTGTCTCCGGTTTCCCGATAAAGGTGGTAGCGCCGTGTGAGGGCACTGGTTACGAGATTGGTTCGATGTCAATCATCGACGGCGCCCGCAACATGGATTCGGCGAAGAAGTTCTATGATTGGGCACTGTCAGCAGACGCGCAGTCTCTCGCGCTGCAGGTGAAGGCGTTCCAGGTCCCTTCGAACAAGGGCTCTAAGACCAGTCCCTCGGCTCCAAACCTCGCATCAATCAAGCTCATTGATTACGACTTCAAGAAGTATGGTTCGAGCGCCGAGCGCAAGCGCTTACTAAAAAAATGGGACGATGACGTTTCTACATTGCCTCAATAAAGTAGTTTATTGAGTAAGCGTTGAAACGCGACTTACAAAAAGCCGGTATTGATTCCAACTTGCGACTTTGGTTGCTCGTTGGGATCGCCGGTTACTTGCTCCTACCTTGGTACGGACTGGAGGATTTTTGGACACTCGGGTGGGTAATATCTTTTCCACTATTTTCGTCTGATAACCCTTCCGGCTTGTTCCTGATATCGCAGGGTGATTCTTTATGGATCCTTCCTAGCCTGTTGACTTTCCTCTTGAGTGGTTTTGCGTTCCGGCTGCCGCGGGCAAATCCGAGCTATTCAAGATTACTGATGATCACCGGGCTCTCGACGCTCATTTTGGTGGTTACCCAGGGTTTGTCGATCGGGATACGGGGGTGGACCACCGGCTGGTTGGGTGAACTGTTTGGATCGCTGGACGCTCGTCAGTACGGGATGGGTTATGGCGGTCTGATATTTACAGTTGCGGCGTTAATGATCTTCTGTCATGGGTTGGCCTCGAGGCCGCGTAAGGGCGCAGACCTGTTCGTGACCGGGGCGATCGGTTTGGTGACCGCGGTTGTCTCTGTGTTCGTATTTTTCCCGATTTTTATCATGTTGATGTCGGCTTTTCGGACCGAAGACGGTGGGGGCTCGCTGTTATTGTTTTTCCAGAGACTTGTCGAGCAAAAACTATGGCAAGTGGATTGCTTGGTTGGGGCCGGGCCCTGCGGCGTAGCGATCAACTCCTTTTTATTGGCTGTATCTGTTGGGGTGATCACAACGGTTCTTGGCCTTTGTTTTGCCCTCATAATTGTCAGGACTGGGTTCCGTTTTAATAAAATACTCAGGGCGTTGTCAGTTGTCCCAATCATCACCCCACCGTTCGTGATCGGGCTCGCGATCATCTTGTTGTTCGGGCTAAGCGGTGCCGTTACAACGACAGTTGCGGAGTGGTTGGGACTGAACCCCACCAGATGGGTTTACGGGTTCACGGGTGTATTGATCGCACAGACATTGGCGTTCACACCAATCGCATTTTTAGTTCTGATTGGCGTCGTCGAGAGCGTCTCACCGAGCCTTGAAGAGGCTGCCCAGACATTGCGTGCGGACCGGTGGACGAGCTTTAAAACCGTCACCTTACCGCTGATCAGGCCGGGCTTAGCTAACGCATTCTTACTCGGTTTCATTGAGAGCATGGCGGATTTTGGTAATCCGCTGGTCTTAGGAGGAAATCTGGATGTGCTGTCGACAGAAATTTTCTTTGCTATTGTGGGCGCCCAGTATGATCAGAGCGGTGCGGCGATTCTAGCAACGATCCTACTTGGGTTCACCTTGTTGGCCTTCTATTTCCAGCGATTTTGGCTCGGGAAAAAGAGCTACGTCACCGTAACAGGCAAGGGTGACTCGGGAATTCCTATACAGCTGCCTAAGCGGGTTGCGATCCCAGCGATTTCTATCGTTTCTCTATGGACAGTCTTCACGTTTGTTGTTTACGGAATGATCTTATATGGGTCGGTTGTAGAGCTGTGGGGAGTTAATAACACGCTAACGTTTAAACACTATATCACAGCCTTTGGTCTAGATTGGAAGGACGGCATAATTTGGTCGGGCGCCGCGTGGGATAGTTTTTGGACCACGATGATGATTTCAGTGACTGCCGCTCCATTTACGGCAGCTGTCGGGCTTCTTACAGCCTATTTGCTAACCCGGCAGAAATTCCACGGCCAAAATGCGTTTGAGTTTGGGACTATGCTGTCTTTTGCGATTCCGGGTACCGTCATTGGTGTCAGTTATATTCTTGCTTTCAATGTACCCCCTATTGAGATTACCGGCACAGGGCTCATTTTGGTGATCAGCTTTATATTCCGTAACATGCCGGTGGGTGTTAGGGCTGGAATCGCGTCGATGACTCAGATAGATAAGTCGCTGGATGAGAGCTCTGCAACATTGGGGGCGTCGACATGGGCGACGCTTCGGCACGTGATTATGCCGCTCTTGAAATCAGCGACAGTTGCAGCGCTAGTTTATTCTTTTGTACGTGCAATGACGGCGATTTCGGCAGTAATCTTCCTGGTGTCTGCCGAATACGACATGGCCACGAGCTACATTATTGGGCGAGTCGAAAATAATGATTATGGGCTCGCTATCGCTTATTCGACGACCCTGATCGTTGTGATGCTGTTAGCGATCCTTCTTTTACAATTCTTGGTCGGTCGAACAAAAATTGGGCGACGCCATGCAGAACTGGAATCGATATGAGTCAAGTCATTAAAACGAATGCCGCAGATGTAAGATTTGAAGGCGTTTCAAAAATCTATGGGAAGGATGCGGTCGCTGTAGGCGATATTGATCTCACCGTCGAGGCTGGAACATTGGCGACACTCCTCGGGCCATCAGGCTGCGGGAAGACTACGACTCTCAGGATGATTGCGGGTCTCGAGCTGCCTACCGCAGGAAGAATTTTCGTTGGCGGGGAGGACGTCACTGACTTGCCGGCTACCCAGAGAGATATCGCTATGGTTTTCCAGTCCTATGCGCTGTTCCCGCATATGTCGGTGCAAGAAAACATTGCCTACGGGCTGGTAAATTCGGGGATGGATCGTGACGAGATCGCGGAGAGAACTCTATCCGGGATGGACTTGGTTGGCCTAAAAGGGTTTGAGAAGAGGCTCCCATCCGAGCTTTCTGGGGGCCAGCAGCAACGTGTCGCCGTGGCGAGAGCTATCGTGCTCGAGCCACAGGTCTTGTTATTCGATGAGCCGCTATCGAATCTCGACGCGAAGCTCCGTCGCCAGGTCCGAGAGGAGATTCGGGAATTGCAAATCGGTCTCGGGCTTACCGTTGTCTACGTGACGCATGACCAGGAAGAGGCTTTGGCTGTGTCAGACAAGATTGTGGTGATGGATAAGGCGAAGATTGCACAGATTGGAACCCCGGTGGATTTGTACGACCGACCCAATTCTGTGTTTGTTGCTGACTTTATTGGTGAGGCGAATATTTTAGGTTGTGATGTCCTCTCGCGTGGTGAAAGTGAATCCTCGGTGCGAATAGATAATTACCAATTTACTGTCGGGAATGTCGTACCCGAGGACAGAGAGCCTCGTTTGGCGGTGCGGCCGCGGAACATTGCGCTGTCTTCGGAGAGCAATCCCGACGTGCTGTCGGGAACTGTCAAGAAAGTGTCCTACGTGGGCAGTCACTATGAGTACACAATTGTCGGTACATTTGGTGAGGTATTCGCTATCGAGGACACCACGTCACCGCTCAAGCCAGAGGGTAGTGAGGTATTTATTACCTTCAAGGGGAGGGGCTCTTGCCTAGTGCCGTCCTGACCAGATCGTCTTCGCCGAAACAGTGATCAGCCATTCTAAGTAAAGGCTCAAATACCCCAGGCCAGCCAGCGATAACACGACCACCGTAGTCAATCATTTCCTGCGCATTTTGGTCTTCCACCAAACCGCCCGCCTCTTTAACTAATAACTGTCCAGCAAGGCAATCCCAGGCGTTCATGTGATGTTCAATATAGCCGCTATATCTCTGATCTGCGACATGGGCTAGAGATAAGGCCCCCGATCCGTTTCGGCTGAATACTCCACCGAGTTTAAAGATCTCGTTGATTACTGCTACCACCGGTTTGGTTGTGGTCCGCCCTGAGTAGCCTAGGCTGACCGTGCTAACGTCTAGCCGGGACTCTTTTTTGGAACCGAGACGACGGTCGTTCAGGAACGCACCGTGACCGAGCTCGGCGGAGAACAATTCGTCATTGTTAGGGTCATAAATAACACCGCCTACTGTTTCTTGATCTCTAACGAGCGCGACGACGATACACCAAGCGGGTACCCCGGAAATGTAGTTCGCCGTTCCGTCAATCGGATCGAGCACCCACTGAAACCCTGCCAGATTATTTGTCCGTCCGTATTCCTCACCGACGATTCCGTCGTCTGCAAAATGGTCTTGTATTTTGGACCGCAAAAACCGTTCTGTCGCCTTATCCACCTCGGAGACGAAGTCTTGGGCGCCCTTCTCTGTGATCGCAAGATCTTTCCAATGCGCAAATTCTTTTAACGCACTCATTCCCGCTTCCTGAACGACGGTCTTGGCAAATGTAAGGCGCGTTTTGACTTCACTCATGTTGATAACCTAGACGATGATTAGTTCTGTGTATTTAAAGTACCATGCTTCTGCATGGGCCAGAGAGGAAACAGCGATTTTAGGGTGTGTTGTAGGTGCGTTTTTCTCGACGTTCAGTATAAGCAGCGAGCACTACCTCAGGCGTCTCTTTCACCCTCCATGCCTCAAGGAGCCAGCTGGTCTCGAGTTCACCAAGCCAGTCGTCGCTGGGCGGGTCACGATCAAGATTACTCGGGAACGGATAGGCATCGACCAGAGCGCGAATTGCTCTGGCAACGAGGGCCTCGTCGGTTTGGTCTAATAAGTGTGGGTAGACATGTCTCACTAATCCGACAAAGTCAATGTGCTCCATAGGCTTTGCTAGTGCCGCGGAGACTTGCAGTAAATTGACCAGTCGTGGTTCAGAAGTGTTATTTCCCCCGGCGGCATGGAATATGCTCGGATTAAAGAATACCAAGTCACCTTTTTTGAATGGGATTTGACTACACTCCCGCTCAAATCGAGTCTGCTCCTCTGCCCGACGGTATGTGAGATAGCCGTCGGGATCGTTTTGTGATCCAAGCAGAAGTTTAGTCGGCCCCATCTCGGTGGGTACGTCACAGTGGATGATCGCACCCTGGAGCGTCATCTTTGTGGAGGCCTGTCGAATTAGGTTAGGCATCTTTTTGACTAGGGATTCTGGGTAAAAGCCAAGATGGTAATCTCGGTGCCCTGTCTGAGGCGATCCACCGGGGACGACCACATTGACCTGTGCTGTGATTTGGTAAAGAGGTCCCAGCCAGGCTTCGCTAACTACATGAAGCCATTCATTACCGTAGTAGTCCGAAAACAGCTGAGGCGCATCCTCAGCAAGCTTATTTAGGGAGTTCCAGAGTCGTTGATTTGAGCCGGCAGCAAAATGATCGGCTGCGTGTCCGCCTTCTCTCTGTATTCGTTTGTAGAAGTGGTCGGCAACCACATCCAGCAGGGAATCGTCTTGATACGCCCCTCGAACTATTAAGACACCGGGGCCGTCCTGGAGCTGCGTCTCGATTTCAGTATGGCTCAAGGAATCGGCATGGCTAACAATTACCTGATCATCCATTCATGCTCCGGATCATTTTTGAAGTGCCATACCCGTTTAGGGCCCGCCATCACGTTAAGATAATAATTGTCGTAACCATGAGGGGCGCCTACCGGATGATATCCCTTGGGTACTTTTACGCAATCACCGTCCTCCACAGCCATTGTTTCGTCGATTGACCGATCGTCGGTGTAGACACGTTGGAATGCGAAACCTTGTGGTGGATTGATACGATGATAGTAAGTCTCCTCAAGCGCTGACTCTTCAGGGATGTTGTCGTTGCAATGTTTGTGCGGTGGGTAGCTAGACCAGTTCCCCGCGGGTGTGAATACTTCGACCACCAGGAGCGAATTTGCTGGTTGTGTTTCTGGCAAAATGTCGTGGATGTAGCGAGTGTTCGTGCCTTGACCGCGCGTGCTTTGGGCCTGATCCGATCGGCCAATTCGACGCGCAGGAAGTCCAGATCCTCCTGGGGCCGAGCACATGCCCAGCTCTAAATCACCAGCCGCCGTGATTGTTACTCTGGTTTTTTCTGGAACAAATAGGTGTTCGGTAAGCTCTTGTGCGAACAAATTTTGCCGTCCCCCGACCCCCTCAAATTGGATGTCGTTCGTGGAGGCATCGAAGGCCCCTGTAATAGGTACGAGACAGTATTCTCTGTCTTCCGTCTGGAACTTGAAAATATCACCGGACTTCAGCTTCACGAGCTTGAACCCCACGAAGCTCCACCCGGCGTTCTCGGGCGTGATGTCGATGACTGTTCCCTGCTGGCCATTTGGTTTGATAAGTAGGGAACTCATACGGTACCTCCAAGCGAAGATTCGAGTTCGGCCAGTTGCTGACCGCCAGCCATTAAATCTTGCAGCTCCTCTGGTGTGATTTCTCCTTTCTTTGCCGTGCCCATCGTTTTTCCGCGGTTTAGCACCGTAAATCGATCGCCGACTGCCAGCGCGTGTCTTACGTTGTGTGTGATGAAGACCACCGCGATCCCGGCTTGTCTCACGCGATCAACTGTTGCCAACACATTCGCGGTTTGTCTTACCCCGAGCGCAGATGTCGGTTCATCAAGGATGAGGACCTTTGCTCCGAAGTATACGGCGCGTGCGATTGCTACAGTTTGTCGCTCGCCTCCTGATAACGTGCCGACTGCTTGATGGGGTCCGCGTAGATTAATGCCCATTTTTCGCATCTCTTCCATGGTGACGCGGTCAGCAAAATCATGATCGAACAGGTTAATACCGAGTATGTTTTTGACAGGTTCATTACCCATAAAAAAGTTTCGGCTGACGCTCATCAGGGGGATCATTGCGAGGTCTTGATACACGGTCGCAATACCGTGCCCCATGGCTTCCCGGGGGTCTCTAAAAGTTAGTCGCTCACCGCGCATAAAGAGTTGCCCAGATGTCGGTGGGTGGACGCCTGACATTGTCTTGATAAGGGTCGATTTCCCAGCTCCGTTATCGCCCAAAAGGCAATGACACTCGCCTGCAGAAACGCTGAAGTTGACGCCTCCAAGTGCGATCACGGTGCCGAAGTGTTTCTCGACGTTTTGCATTTCGAATAACGGAGACATTATTATTTTTCTCCCGTAATTATTCGTCGGATGTAAGTGTTTAGTATGACCGCCGCCAAGAGTAAGACACCGAGAAAGACCCGGAACAAGGAGCTTTCAACACCCGCAAAAAATAAGCCCTGCTGGACCACACCAAATATGAGTGCGCCGAGCGCTGCACCAATGACGCTGCCGTACCCACCTGTTAATAGTGCGCCCCCGATAACCACTGCAATGATTGCCTCGAATTCTTTCAACAGCCCGCGATCAGCTCCGGCGGATCCGAACTCCATGACCTGGCAGGTCGCGAAGACACACGCGCAGAACGCCGAAAACATGAACATTGAAATTTTTACACGGTTGACAGGTACACCAACATATCGAGCCGCCTGGGCATCTCCCCCGGATGCGAAGATCCAGTTACCGAACCGTGTGCGAGTTAAGATAAAGTGTCCGACGATGACCAGGCCGATGGCCCAGATGATCAGGGCTGGTATTCCGTCGATTACCGGTTGCCCAGCCCGGTTGCCGCGTTCGAAGACGTCGATCAGGCCGAGGTCGGCTAGCCAGATAAAGACAGGCTCACCCACCTTTCCGCCAAAAACTGAGGCGAGCCAGTCGCCTTCTGCAGCATCAGACACGCCACCTATGATGGTTTTTCGTTCGATTAACTGGGGAAAGAAAATTGTGAATCCTCTCAGGATAAATAAGAACGCCAGTGTCACAATGAAACTGGGCAAGCCGGTCTTGACGACAATATAACCATTCAGTGCGCCCAACGCCGTGCACAGTAGGAAGGTCACTAAAATTGCTGTCCAAACTGGCCAATCGAGGGTTACCGAAAATATTGCTATCATCATGCCCGCGAATCCAATCATTGAACCGACAGAGAGATCGAATTCGCCGGCAATCATTAGCAGACAGGCCCCAACCGCTATGATCATAAATTGTGCGCTGACGGTCGACCAATTCATTACACCTCGCGGACTAAACATACCACTGTCGTACGCCAGAAATCCGAAAAATAAAAAGACCACAATGGTGCCAGCGATGCTGCCGAGCTCGGGGCGCACGAGCGCTTGTCTCAGAGGAGAGGTGGTTTTGATGCGTTCGTCTTGAGCTAACTCACTCATTGGAAAAACCTTAAATGCTGAGGCACCAGCCTACGGTGCCTCAGGTGGTTCTGAACAGGGGATTGTTTAGCGATACTCGCCAGCAAATTTTTCGACGAGTGTTAGACCTGACTTAGTAACAAATCCTGGTCCCGAGTTGATGTTATTTCCTGGCAAAACACCATAGCGATGGTAGTTCGAAAGGACGACAACAGGCAGGTAAGCCTGCAAGAACGGCTGCTGATCAATGCCCCATTGGATGACGTCGGCTTTGATGCCTTTCACGATCTCTGACCCAAGGTCGAATGTGCCGAAGTAAATATCGCCGGCCATACCGTTCTCTTTGAGTGCGAGCAGCGTTGGGTCTGCGGAGGTCGGGCCCAGTGTCAATACGGCATCAGTTTTTGGGTTGGCATCAAGATAAGCGAGGACCTTATTTTTGATTTCCCCGGGATCTTGTCCAGAGTCAATCATTTGGTTACCCAGATCGATCCCTAAACCGTCGGCAAAGCCTTTACAGCGCTCGGTCGATGACGGGCTGTTGATGTAATGATTCACGCACAGGAAGCTCTTAACCCCGTCGCCTTTGGCGCGTAGACCGGCAGCGTAGCCAGCGTCATATTCAGGTTGTCCGACGTACATTAGTGCACCAACTTCACGTGCCTGATCCGGAGTTCCTGAGTTCATGATAATTACATCCACGCCTGACGCGACCGCGGCCTTGATAGGACCAGATAACACATCATAGTCCGCGAGGGTCGTGATGATCCCGTTTGGATTGGATGCCGCTGCTTGCTCAATGATACGAGCCATGTCAGCCAAGTCCCCGGTCGGTGGGTTCCTATACTCAACCTCAACACCCATTTGTTTGCCAGCGAGTGCGATACCGTTCTTTATGGTATTCCACCAGCTGTCTGAGTCGGGAGCGTGAGACACTAATACGTACCGCTCGCCAGCGGCGCTTGCCGATATTCCTGTCAATGATGCGGCCGCAAGGGCTGAGGCCACTAGTAGGTTTTTAAAAATCTTCTTCATGGGTTGTCTCCAATTTTTATTAGGTTAGGAAGTGCACACGTGTGACAGTCTTCAGACAGCACCTTAAAGGCCAGAAAAAAATTTTGCAACCGGTTGCAAAGATAAATTTTTTTCCTCATCGTAGAGGCGTAAGAGGGAAAAAAATGGAAGAAAACCGCGGAAAACGTCCAACACTGGGTGAGGTGGCCGCTCTTGCAGGAGTTTCACGAAGTGCTGTTTCTAGAACGTTCACCAAAGGCGCTTCGGTATCTCCCCTGACTCGGTCAAAGGTTGAGGAGGCCGCGTCTCAGCTCGGTTACCGTCCTAATTTACTAGCGCGCTCGCTGACCACGAGAAAAACGGGACTGGTCGGTCTCGTGGCCAACAATTTTCATAACCCGATCTTCCTTGAGGTTTTTGATTTATTCACACGCGAGTTACAACGAGAGGGCCTTAGGCCCTTAATCGTAAACCTAACGAACGAGACAGACGCACTGCGAAGTGTCCAGTTGCTTTTGGAGTATCAGGTCGATGCTGTCGTGGTTGCTAGTTCCACCTTACCTGTGGGCTTTGCTGATACTTTCGCCGAGGCCGGGCTTCCGATCGTACACGCGTTCGGGAGGCCAGGCCACCGTAAAGACATTAATGTAGTGGGGATTGACAATATTGAAGCCGGACGACTAGCTGCGCGACGGTTAATCGCCTGTGGCTATGACCGGGTGGGCTTCCTTGGAGGGCCTGAGAAGGCGACCTCAACACGCGACCGACTAGAAGGTTTCCTCGATGTCTTGAGTGATTATCCAAAAATTCAGACGAGGATTGATTTCGCTGGTGATTACACATTTGAGTCGGGGTTTGATGAGATGGCGTCAATAATTTTACGGGGTCTCGGTCAGGGATATTTTTGTGCGGACGATGTGATTTCGATTGGCGCAATGTCTGCACTACGTCGAGCAGGTTACAGGATCCCTGAGCAGGTCGGGATCATCGGTTTTAATGATATGGAGATGGCCGGCTGGGATAATGTGCGGCTCACAACTATCCGACAGCCCCTTGGTGCTATCATTGCGGAGTCGGTTAACTGTCTTGGGCTAATTTTGTCGTCTGAAATTTCAAATCCGACCCGGCACAAACTATTCCCATGTGAGGTTATTGATCGCGATACACTTCCCCTTACTAATTGAGATCCACCCACTTTCCGTTGTGTTTACCCGACTCTGCAACCGCATAAATCGCTTTGATTGATTCCGCGCCATCGGTCGCCAGAGGAAGCAGCACAGAATTGGCTCTCCTCTCTTTGTTTTTTGCCAGACTGATCACTGCGTAGAGCTCCGAGTAGATATTTGCAAAAGCTAACGGCATGCCCTCTGCGTGACCAATAGTTACCCGGCTTGATTTATTAGCCTCAGGTGACAGGTTGGCTTCGCCACGTTCGATTATGGTGGTCCTACCCCCTACAGGCGTGTAGTACAACTGGTTCGGTTGTTCCTGGGCCCAGCGGAGGCCACCCGTTTCGCCGAACACTTGGATGGCTAGGCCATGCTGCCGGCCAACCGCGCAGGCACTTGTCCAAAGGCGACCTATGACGCCACCGGTCATTCTGAAATTCACCATGGCGTCATCCTCCAGTTCTCGACCTGAGACGAGGCTCACAGTATCTGCTGAGACACGCTCTACGCTCTGGCCTGTAATGAATGTCGCTAGGTGTAGAGCGTGGATCCCACAGTCTGCAAACTGTGCTGAAACTCCGATTTGTGTCGGATCATATCGCCACCGAATTCGGGGGTTATCAGCGTCTGTCGCATCGGCGTGATGACCATGGGCAAACTCAGAAAAAACCATTCGGATCTCGCCGATGTCCCCGCGACTGACCATAGCCTTCATATGGCGAACGAGGCTGTAACCAGAGTAGCCGTAGTTGACCGCGCATATGGATCCTTTTGCTTCAGCGAGATAGACAAGTTCTGTCGCCTCCCCGATAGTCATTGTGAGAGGTTTTTCGCACAACACATGAAAGCCCTCCGAAAGGAAAGCTTTCGTGATTTCATAGTGAGAGTTGTTTGGTGTAGCAATAGTGACGAGATCAATCCGGTCCTTGCGCTTAATTTCGCCGTCGAGCATTTCTTGCCAGGACCCGTAGCTTCTATCAGGTGCCAGACCTAATTCAATGCCAAATTGTTTACCTTCTTCCGGGCGGTGATCGAGCGCTCCTGCCACAAAATTAAAGTAACCGTCGAGTCGGGCCCCAAGACGATGGGCTGGGCCAATCTGGCTTCCCTCTCCGCCCCCGATTAGTCCCCAGTTCAAGCGTACCATTTGGGTTATCTCCTAGAAGCCTACTGCGGAAAGAAACTGTCGATTAGAGATCGCGTCGGTGACGGGTGAAACGTCGAGGGTCGGGTCACAGTCTTGCTCTACAGTTACCCAGCCATCATAGCCGCGATCGGTTAGCAACTGTTTTGCTGCTAGAAAGTCGACAGCGCCTTTGCCGAGGTTACAGAAAATCCCTTGGCCACAAGCCTCGTAAAAGCCGGTTCGATTTTGGATGACTGCTGATTGCACCGCCGGGTCAATATCTTTGACATGTACATATGAAACGCGGTCAAAGTTCTGGTCAATAAATGCCACCGGATCAAATCCTGCGTATGTCTGGTGTCCGGTATCCACGCAGATCTTGAGATAGCGTTCATCGATCTCTTCTAACAGCGCATCTAGCTCGTCTTTGAAATCCATGTATCCGCCCGCGTGAGAGTGTATGCTGACCGAGAGACCGTATTCTTCGGTTCCCATTTTTGCGACATCCCGTATCCGACTGACGAACGCCTTCCAATCCGCTTTTGCCATTGTAATCGCTTCGCTAGGTCTTCCCGCGCAGGGCGCCCTTGCTTCAGAAATTGAATCGATCAGAACCATCTGTTGCGCGCCATGCGTAACTAGCGCGCGCGCGGTCCTTCGTGCTTGGCTCATGACGGTCTTTGATACACTTGAGTCGTGGAATGGCTGAAATACAACACCACCGATCAGCTCCAACAAATTTTCCGCTAATGCGTCACCAAGTTGCTCTGGATCCTCGGGCATGAAACCGACTGGCCCTAGTTCGATTCCATCATACCCCGCTTGATGACACTCCTCGAGCACTGTGTTCCAGGGTGGGTTTCGGGGGTCATCTGCCCACTCGACACCCCATGAGCAGGGCGCGTTACCTATCTTTATCGCCATAACGATTCCTTACACAGTTGTCCAAGATTGGGATTGGTGTGATCGACGGATCGCCTCACAAACTTTCATCACAGCGAGTCCATCTGAAAAAGAGGGCCACGCCGGCTGGATACCCAGAATTGATTTATAAAAAGCGACCTGCTCAATGATGATCTGGTCTTGGTAGCCAGTGCCGTGGCCAGGCCCCTGGCAAAACATTGCATAACTCCCGTGCCCAGGGCCTGCCAAGATTCGCTGGAATCCAAAATCTTTACCGGCTCTGTAGAGGTATAGGCTATTTTGATCCTCTTGATCAAATTGTATCGCCCCTTTCGTGCCGTGAATCTCATAGCAGAGCCCCATCTTTTTACCATGAGCAACACGCGAGGCCACGATGAAACCGTTGGCGCCATTGGCAAATTTACACATGCATTGAGCGTGGTCATCGTTTGCCTGAGGGAGGGGTTCTTCTTGGCGTACGTTTGGGTGCTTTCTCAGATCAGCAACGAGCTCCGTGATCGGACCAGCAAAGGTAAGCGCGCAATGAATTGGATGCGGCATCAAATCCCCGAGAGTTCCATTAGAATCTCCAGTCTGCCTCCACTCATTTCCCGCTGCATTGACCAAAAAGTCTTCGTGATGTTCTCCGCGATACCAGATGATCTCACCAATATCTCCCGCGGAGAGAACTTCCCTCGCTAGAGCGGTTGCGGGGGTTTGTATGTAGTTGTAGCCCACCATGTTCGGAACATGTGCACCGATCTCGGAAATTTTTTTTGCCTCAGCGAGGTCACGTCCCATTGGTTTTTCGCACAGGATTGCCTTTCCGGAGGCTGCGGCTAGTTCCACGAACCGAAGGTGAGTGTGCTGTGGAGAGGCTATGATGATCGCGTCGATATTATTGTCCTGGAGCAGCGCCTCGGCAGATTTAAAGGCGTGCCTGAAGCCAAACTTAGCTTGGTAGTTCTGGGCCGATTCAAGGCATGATGCTGCAACCCCTTCGAGGCGGATGTCCACGCCCAGTTCAGCATTAGCGGACGCGGCTCTTGCGGCAACCGCGTGAGCTTTTCCCATGTAGCCGCCGCCGATGATACCGACATTGATCACTTTGTAATTATTATTCATGTCACGCTCTGCTTTGCAACCGGTTGCAAAGTTTGTATGCTTCGGATCTATAAAGCAACTCAAAAAGAAGAGCCATGTCGGAATTCATTAAGCTTACCGCTGCCCAAGCAATCGTCAAATATCTTGAAAACCAGTGGATAGGGATCAATGGGTCGCGGGTGCGCCTGTGTGGTGGTGGGTTTGGGATTTTCGGACACGGCAACGTGACTTGTCTCGGTGAGGCTTTATACGAAGCGCGAGATTCTTTGCCCCTTTATCGTGGGCAGCATGAACAAGGCATGGGGTTCGCTGCCGCCGGCTACGCTAAATACAACCTGCGGAAGCGGTTTATGTTTTGCACCGCCTCAGCGGGACCGGGGACGGCGAACCTAGTGACGTCGGCAGCCCTCGCGATGGCCAACCGGTTACCAATTTTACTTCTTTGTGGCGATAATTTTGTTACACGACTTCCTGACCCGGTGCTCCAGCAGGTCGAAAATTTTGGTGATCCAACCTTTGGTGTGACCGACGCATTTAAGCCTGTTGTGCGTTACTGGGACCGGATCACGCATCCTGCCCAGATCATCCAGTCTTTGCCGCAAGCTATACAAACGCTGCTCGACCCGGCCGACTGTGGTCCAGCGTTTATTGGGCTTCCGCAGGATGTACAGGGATGGGCATACGAGTTTCCGCTACAGTTTTTTAGAGAGCGAACCCACGTCGTTCGGGAGGTTATAGCTGATCCCCGGGAGATCTCGAGCGCCGCAGACGTGATATTGGCAGCGAGGAGGCCTTTGATAATTGCAGGTGGAGGGGTCCAGTACGGTTACGCCGTCGATGAACTCAGGCAATTCGCAGAAATCCATCAAATCCCGGTGGCCGAAACAATCGCAGGCCGTGCGAATTTGATTTCGGATCACCCACTTAATGCTGGACCGATCGGGGTAACGGGTTCTAATAGCGCTAATGCTATGGCGACAGATGCGGACGTTGTGATTTGTGTGGGCACCCGATTACAGGATTTTACGACTGGGTCCTGGACATGTTTTTCCGACAAGGCGCAACTGGTTTCCGTGAATCCCGCGCGGTTTGATGCACACAAGCATATGGCCACAGCGGTCGTTGGTGGTGCCCAATCGAGCTTGCCGGCCATCAGCCAATTGATGGGTAATTTCTCGTCGGCGTCAGATTGGTTGGAGAAGCTCAACCTTGAGCAGAGCCAGTGGAGCTTGGTCCGTGACCGCAATGTTGACGTGGCGATTGGACCAAACCGCTACTCTCAAGCTATCGGGGTTGTGAATCAGATGTGTCGTGCGTCTGATCGGGTGGTGGCCGCCGCCGGTGGATTGCCGGCTGAGGTTACAGCGAACTGGCGGACCCGCGGTATTGGAACTGTCGATGTAGAGTTTGGTTTCAGTTGCATGGGGTATGAGATTTCTGGGGGTTACGGGGCCCGAATTGCTCAGCTTGATGACGATCCTGAATCAGACACAATTGTTTTTGTTGGTGATGGATCTTACTTGTTGCTGAACGGCGACCTGTATTCGGCTGTCATTACAGATAAAAAGCTAATCGTAATTCTTTTAAATAACGGTGGGTTTGCGGTGATTGATAAATTGCAAACCGGGAAGGGTAACGCGAGCTACAACAACCTTTTTGTGGATACACCAACAGCAACACGAATGGCCCCGGTCGATTTCGTATCGCACGCTCGAAGTCTGGGGGCCGACGCGGAGAAAGTCGCTGATGCCCGGGCGCTCCAGTCAGCTTTTGCGAGGGCTCAACAGTCGGCTAACAGTTATGTCATTGTGATGGATGTTGACCCATATGACGGATGGACCACCGAGGGGCACGCGTGGTGGGAGGTAGGCACCCCGTCTGTGTCAAAGCGTCGGTCGGTCCGCGATGGCCACGCAGAGACTGAATCCGGACGGCAGCAACAGCGTCGGGGCGTGTAGTGGTTGATCTTGGGCTAGACTCCTCTAAACCATTTTTGGTGATTGGTAGGGCGGGGATGGACCTATACCCTGCCCCGATAAATACGAAGACAGCCGACGCCACCGAGTTTGTGTCAGCGCTCGGTGGTTCGAGTGCAAATATCGCGGTGGCACTCTGTCGGTTGGGCCAGAGAGCATCTCTGGTGACATGTATTTCCGACGACGCGATTGGTTCTTTTGTTGAGAACCAATTGAGGCACTACGGCGTTGATTCCCGTTTTCTGAGGAAAGTTAGCGGCGATTGTCGTGCAAGCCTAGCGATCGTTGAGTCGCGAGTGGAAGACCACCAGAGCGTTATCTACAGGAACAACGCTGCAGATTTTCAGATGGACCAAGGTGATTTCGTATCGATTAAGATGTCTGAATTTTCTGCCATGATTATTACTGGTACTTGCCTGACGTCTAACCCTTCCCGGCAGGCGACGTTAGGAGCCTTGGCGCTTGCAAAACAGTCAGGGTTATTGACGATCATGGACCTAGACTATCGTCCCTACTCTTGGGAGACGGAGAGTCAAGCCAGCGAGGTCTATAACGAAGCGGTTGATTTAGTTGATGTCGTTGTCGGTAACGATGAAGAGTTTGGACACATGGCGGGCGGCCTCAATTTCGGTGAGGGGTTCGCTAGGTCTCTAGCGTCGCTAGGTAAACTTGCAATCTACAAGATGGGTGGGCGTGGCAGTCGGGCGTTCCTGAACGACGAAATCATTTCGACAGATGTCTTTCCAGTAACACCGATCAAGCCAACGGGAGCGGGCGATGCTTTTTTGGGTGCCGTTTTGGCAG
>MDTG01097911.1_pt1 | contig 19056 bp, 19 predicted proteins | sample 811421 | NCBI WGS metagenome assembly MDTG01 (sample SAMN05326645, study PRJNA326480) | marine metagenome | isolation source: seawater | place: Pacific Ocean: South East | collected 2011
AAATTTTATAAAGCCAAAAATAATATTGGCAATTGGTGGAGCTAATCTACAAAAATATACTTTTTTATAAATATCAGCATTATTAATTAAAGTAAGACTTACAGAACTAAAAGATGAAGAAAAAAATATCCAACAAATATTAGCAATTAAATAAAATAATATAGGTGGAATACCATCGGTTGGTATTTTTGCAAATTTGTTAAATATTATCAAAAATACAAACGAAGTAATTAATGGCTGAAGCAGATACCAAGCAGGCCCTAAAACAGTTTGTTTATACATTATTACAAAATCTCTTTTCACTAAGAAAAAAATTATCTCAAATGAATTAAGGAGTTCAAAAAAAATATCTTTTAAAGATTTATTTTTGTTATCAATTATTCTTTGTGTTTCCATAAAAATTTACTTATAGTTAATTTAAATTTATCTAATTTTTATTTTTTGTATCAAACATTTGAAAATTTATTGTTATTAAGCATCTTATAACCTTTGATCAATTCATTTACTCCATCAGATACAGAGATTTTTGGTTTAAAACCCGTTTTTAAAATTTTTTCATTAGAAACAATATAATTTCTTTGATCTTCATCCTTTGCAAACTGTTCTTCAAAAAAAACAAATTTAGGAACATGTTTTTTTATTTCTTTGCATAATTCTAATTTACTCAAATTTACATCAGGAATTCCCACATTGTATATTTCCCCCAACATGCTATCAAGATTTGATAAAGCATGACCAAATATTTCACAGACGTCTGTAATATGAATATAATTTCTTTTAAAATGACTTTCAAAAAGAACGATAAACCCATCTTTTACAGCTCTATAAGTAAAGTCATTTACCAATAAATCAATTCTCATTCTAGGTGACATTCCAAAAACTGTGGCCAACCTAAAACTAATAGAATTAGACCTCTGCATTAGCTCTTTTTCTATATAAACCTTATCGATTGCATAATCAGATATTGGTTTAAGCTCAGTTGTTTCATCACAAAAATTATCCTTATTTCCTGAGCCATATGCACTGTTTGTTGTCGGCATTAAAACAATTTGATCTTTTGATAATTCATCAATAATTTTTTTTGTTGATAAAAAATTAATCTCATGTGCATTTTTTGGTTGTTGTTTGCAAAGAGGTGCTCCAACTAAAGCTGCCAGTGGAATTATAACATCGAAATTTTTTATAATTTTTTTAATGCTATTAAAATTTCTTATATCATCTTTAATAACTTGAAAATTTTTATTGATGCATAACTGATTAATACTTGTTTGATTAAACATAAAATTATCTAAAACAGTTACACTATATCCTTTTTGGAGTAGAAATGGTGACAACATTGAGCCTATATATCCAGCTCCACCTGTAATTAAAATATTTTTTGTCATTTAACTATATTATGGTACTACTCAATTTTATTTATATTAAAAATTTTAAAAATGAAACATTTAAAATATCTAGATAAAGAAATTGATAATGTTTTAAACTCTTTAACATTGTTAAAAAAAAGTCAGTTTCAAGGCAATATCCATAATTTATTCTCGTCTGTAGTAAAAGCTGTTAAAAGTGGAAATAAAATAATTTTTTTTGGAAATGGTGGAAGCGCTGCCGATGCACAACATTTTGCAGCTGAGCTAGTAGTTAAATATAAAAAAGATAGAAAAAGTATACCTTCATTATCATTATCTAGTGATACTTCCATAATAACATCAGTAGGAAATGATTATAATTTTAAATATATTTTCTCCAGACAAATTGAATCATTAGCAAAAAACAAGGATGTGCTAATAGCCCTTTCTACGTCAGGAAATAGCAATAACATAATAGAGGCACTTAAGATTTCAAAAAAAATGAAATTAAATATATTTTGTATTTGTGGAAACAGTGGAGGCAGAGCAAAGAAATATACAAAAAATATGGTTATAATTCCAAATAAAATCACATCCACCATTCAAACCTGCCAAAAAGTTATAATGCATGCATTATGTGATTATATTGAAAGTACAATACAGTGAATTGAAAAAATTAGATTTAGTAATTTTGGCTGGTGGAAAAGGATCAAGGATAAGAAAATATTCTCCAAAAATTCCAAAACCTTTAGTCAAATTTAAAGATAAAAATTTTTTGGGACTATTATTAAATTCTTTCTGCAGATATAATTTCAACAATGTTTATATACTCTGTGGATATAGAGGAAATCAAATCAAAAAAGTTTATGATCTTAAGAAAAAAAATTTTGTAAACATAAAATGTATAATTGAAAAAAGGCCTATGGGTACTGGTGGCTGCTTAAATCAGCTCAAAAAATATAATGTTAATGATTTTGTTCTTGTAAATGGTGACACCTTTTTAGATATTGATTTTAAAAAATTTCTAAAGATCCAGAATAAAAATTCTATATGTAAATTAATGATTATGAAAAGAAAAACCAAGGATAAATTAAACAATTTAAATATTAAAAATAATAAGATTTTTTTTGATAATAAAAATAACTACATTAATTGTGGAATATATTTTTTTAAAAAAGAAATTTTAAAAAATATCAAAAATAAATTTTCATTAGAAAACGATATTCTGCCAAATTTAATAAAAGAAAATAAAGTTGAAGGTCAATTTTATAATAATTTTTTTATAGATATTGGAACTCCAAAAAACTTAAAAATGGGGAAAAGAATTTTACCTCAAAAACTTACTAGGCCTGCAATTTTTTTAGATAGGGATGGAGTAATCAATGAAGATTTAAATTATGTTGGAACTATAAAAAGATTTAAATTTAGAACCGGGGTAATAAAAGCATTGAAGTTTCTGTATAAAAAAAAGATATATATTTTTATTGTCACAAATCAAGCTGGTATAGCTAAAAAAAAATTTACATTGACCCAATTCATAAAACTTCAAAAATATTTAAAAAAATATCTTTCAGATAAAGAGATTCTTATTGATAATGTAGAATATTGCCCACATCACCCAGAAGCAAAAATAAAAAAATTAAAGATGAAATGTAAATGTAGAAAACCAAGTAATCTGATGGTACAAAAAATATTTAAAAATTGGTTTATCGATAAGAAAAAATCATTCATGATTGGTGATCAAATTAAAGATGAAATATGTGCAAAAAATAGCAATTTATATTTTGAATTTGCTAAACAGAATCTTTACCTACAAGTTTACAAAATTTGTAAAAAATTTAAAATTTAATATTCTAAATTTTTAAGGAGTTTAAAATTTTCGTTAATTTTATTGTTTTATTTTTAGTAAGAGTTGGAAAATTACCAATATAATATCCATAAAAATGAACATGCTCTACATTTGGGTAATGTTTTAAGTTTATCTTTTTTATAATATTTTTTAGATAGGGTTGTCTTAATTGATTTCCACCACCCGCATTACCTCTTCTAAACTCAATACCCTCTTTTTTCATTATTTTTTCTAATCTATCTCGTGTTTTTATACTGGGTTTTTTCAAAACTACAGGAAAAGCGTAATTTGAATTACCCTTTAAATCAAAATTTGTTAAAAACTTATTCTTATCTAAATTTCTTAAAAAAATTTTCAAATTTTTCTTTCTATACATATTATTTTTGTCCAATCTTTTAAGTTGATTCAAACCAATAACTGCTGAAATTTCATTATTTCTCATATTAAATGCTGGGTATAAAAATATAAAACTAGGAGATAAATTTTTGTATTTTTTTATTTGTTTTTTTTCAAAACTTTTAGATCCTGCTTCTCTTGCCATCCCGTGAGACCTAAGCATTCTAACTGTCTGATATATTTTTTCATTATTTGTGCAAATCATTCCACCTTCGATTGTCGATAAATGATGGGCATAATAAAAGGAAAAATTCGATATTAATCCGTAAGTTCCTAATTTTTTATTATTAAATTTTGCACCGTGAGATTCGCACACGTCTTCGATTATAATTATTTTGTTTTTTTTACAGATTTCTAATATCTTCTTTGATAATCCATTAAATCCTTGTGCATGTGTTAAAAATAAAAATTTTGTTTTTTTGTCAATTTTTTTTTTTTATTTCTTTTTCTGAAATTGATAAATTTTTAAGATCAATATCACAAAAAACAGGTTTAAAACCATTGTTTATGACAGCTACAATATCTGATATCCATGTTAAGGTTGGTGTTAAAACTTTATATCCAGATCCATAAATAATTTTTAGTGCCAAAAAAGTTAAATAATTAGCTGAAGATCCTGAATTAACAAAAATACTATATTTTACACCAAGCCAATTAGACCATTTACGCTCAAATTCTTCTACTTTTTTTGATTGAGTTAAAATTGGTTTTTTTTTTAAAAAAACTCTTACTTTATCAAAATCATCTTTTGTAAAATTATTTTGCATTAGGGGGTGTTTAGAGTTTAATATTTTAGACATTATGATTTAAATATTTTCCGGTTATAATTTATTCTTTTTCTTTTTCAACTAATTCTTTGAATATCTTAAGATAATAATTAATTGAATTTTTCAACTTCATTACATTTTTTAATTTATAATAAATAAAAAAAGTTAAATTTTTATTTAACTTTGTTTTTATATTTTTATAAGGTGAGGGCTTATCGTAACCTAGTACAAGAATTTTTTCATTCTTTTTGATAAAAGTTTCGATTTCTTTATTATTTAAGTTTTCAACATTAACTAGAGAATCTGATATCTTTTTTAAAAAAAATTTTAAAATTGTGTGATTTTCATCTAAAAAAAAATTCATATTTTTTGGTAGAGGTGTTCTATTATTATTTATAGTTCTAACAAATAAAATTTCATTAATTTTATAAATTTTTCCATATATTACATTTAATATTGAGTTAAGCCTCTCATTTAATTCATGGTCTTTTGATCTTTCTTTGTACACTCCAACATTGATTTTTTTTAAATAAATTGTTCTAGTTATGTAAAAATTTGTTACACAATAATTTTTTAGTAAATTTATAAGCCTATCTTTTGCACTTTGTTGTAGAAAACTTCTTGTTTTATACATATCAAGTTTAAAATTTTTGTTGCTTAAAATTAACAATAGAAGTGCATTTCCAGTGTATGAAATAAAATCTTTATTATTATCTAAAAATTTTATTCCTTTATTTGCAACCTCTAAATTAAAAAAATCATCATCACCACAGCATACATAATAATTTTTTTCAATAATCGAATGAGCCTTTGCTATAACTTCAAAATAACTTCCTTTAATATTTAGATGACTAATATTTAATTTATTCGTTTTTTTTATTTCAGCTGAATTTTTCCTCAAATAATTGTCGTCTGAACTATCAATGATTATAATTTGTCCTAAAAAATTAATTTTTGTGTAAAAAATTAATAATCTTTTTAGATTTTTGGGTTTATTTTTTGTGGGTATAATTAAACATAAATCCATCTAAATTATTCACTAATATTTTTATACCAGTCAATAGTTTTATCTAATCCTTTTGACAGGTTGTATTTAGGAAACCACCCTAATTTCTTTTTCATATTTTTTACATCTAATATTTTAAAATTTGCGCTTTTATTTTTTAAATTCTCCCAAGCTATTTCTCCTTTATAATTAATTTTTTTCTTAATAAGTTTTGCAAGAAATTTTATTTTAAAACCTTTTCCATTGCTAATATTTATGTAGTTGAAATTAAATTTTTTATTCATTATTTTATGTATCGCTGACACTGCGTCATCAATATAGATACAATCTCTTACTTCATTTCCAGTTCCAAGACATTTTACAAAACTTTTTTTCTTTTTTTTTGCATCAAAAAATTTGTTTATAAGTGCTCCTATTACATGTGAATTCTTTGATTTAAAATCGTCTCCGGGCCCATAAATATTTGGAAATATTATACAGAAACTATTTAAATCAAATTCTTTTTTATAAGCATTCATCGTAATTATTTGAGACAACTTCCAAAAAGCATATGCCTCAACAGATGGATGAAATGGACCATTAAGCATGTGTTTTTCAGACAATTTTATGTTCTTTTTATCCGGATAAACACACGAAGCTCCTATAAGTATTAATTTTTTAATTTTAAAACTACTCGCTATCTCAAAAATGTTTGAATTTATATTTATATTTTCTCTCAATATAGTTGCTGGATATTGAGATGTATAACTTACACCTCCAGTCTTACCAGCACAATGAATTACTATATCGGGTTTTGATCTGTCAAATAATTTTTTTGTTTCTTCAATATTTTTTAAATCAAATTTTTTTTTGTCACCAATTACTTTTAAATTTTTTTTTTTTAAAAAATTTAAAAGTTTTTTTCCTAAAAATCCTTGACTTCCAGTTATTAGAATTTTTTTTACCTTAGTAAATTTTTTTCTATTTATTTTTTTATCTTTTTTATATCTTCCCATGTTTTTTGAAGTCCTTCTTCAATTTTTATTTTTGGTCTCCAAGAAGTTACAGTTTTTATTAATGATACATCATGATAGTATTTCATAGGTCCATCAACTTTAACGTTATCTGAATAAATCTTACAATCTGTAATTTTTTCTATAATACTACATACTTTTTTCAGAGAAGTACCTTTTCCTGTTCCAACATTTATTGAACCTTCAAATTTAGATTTACAGAGTTCGAGCACTGCATCAGCAACGTCATCTACATGAACAAAATCTCTTATTGGTATTTTAGATTTAATTTTGACCTTTTTTTTAAAAAATATTTTCTCAAAAATACTTAATATTATATCTGGTCTTGACAATATACTAGGACCATAAATGTTGCTCAATCTAATATTAATAATTGGTATTTCATTTGAATAAATTTTAGTTATTTCTTCAGCTAAAAATTTGCTAAATAAATAATTATTTCTATATGGATCAAGGGGCGTTTTTTCATCGCATGGAATTTGAATTTTTTTTATATCATACAATAATGCACCAGAAAATGAAATAAATTTTTTGACTTTTCTTTTAGAAAAATAATTTAATGCTTTTTGTAATGGGTAAAAATTATGACTCAAGGCTAAGTCTAAATTAGATTTATTTAGAACATGATGATTTGAATTACCAATCAAAAAAATTACATAATCAATCTTAAACTTATCTAGAATTTTTAAATTTTGAAAATTTTTTAATCTAATAAACTTATTTTTAATAAATAAGGGTGGTCTAGTTCTTCCGACAGCAGTTATTGATGGAAATCTCTTTAAAATAGAAGGTCCTAAAAATCCAGATGGTCCAAACAAAAATATGTTCTTCATATCTATTTTTTTAGAATTCTTTCAATTTGATTAAGTATTGATTTTGTATCTAAACCTAAATCATTGTGAATTTTTTCTCTTTTACCATAAGTATAAATATCTTCATCTCTAATACTGCAGATATTAATTTTAGTATTTTTTTTCAAATAATTGACTGTTTGGGTCATCAGTATAGATGATAATCCTCCATTAATTGTGTGTTCCTCAATAATGCATATAAATTTAAATTTTGAGAGTTTATTTCCTAAAACTCTTTGATTTAGAGGTTTTAATCTAAAAATATCTATTACTGTTGAGTCTATATTTATTTTATTTAAAGCTTTTTTAACTTCAAGAGCTCTGTGAACCATTGTACCTGTTGATATTAAACAAACATCATTATTAGCTCCCAATACTCTGAAGCCATCATTTAAATTCTTTTTTGAAATATTTCTTAATTTAGGCCATTTTCCTCTATCTAACCGAACATACTTTAAGCCATTTTGACTAAATATGTAAGAAACCATGTCTAATAATTGATTGGGTTCAGAAGGACAAAATATTTTTGTATTTCCAAGTGAATTAATAACAGATATATCATCAATTGCGTGATGTGTCGGACCATCAACTGCATAAGAATATCCAGCACCTACAGTTAAAATAATTACTGGCAAATTCATAACGCAAATATCTAATTTAATTTGTTCTAGTGCTCTTAAACTTATAAAAGTAGAAATACTATAAACTATCACTTTCTTTCCGGTCGATGCGAGTCCAGCAGCAACTGAAATAATATTTTGTTCAGTTATTCCCATATTAAAAAAATTGTTAGGAAATTTTTTTTTAATTATGTCTAACTTAGGAGCCCCCATATCATTAGACAAAATTACTATGTTTTTATCTCTAGACATTAATTTGTAAATCTTTACAAAAAAATTATCTCTCATATCAAAATTTGGATTAAACATTTAATCTAATTCTTTTTTAGCAATTTTATATATATCCTCAGTTACTGGGCGACTATGCCAAACCGGACTGTTTTCTAATACTTTTGCACCTTTGCCTTTGACTGTGTTAGCAATCAAAACTGACGGTTTTTTTGATTTCTCTGCTTTTTTGAATGATTTTAATATTTGATTTAAATTATTACCATCTTTAATCATGATTACATTCCAACCAAATGATTTCCATTGATAAATTAATTGACTTGTATTCATGAAATTATCAGAAAAATCTGTAGCTCCTATCTTATTGAAATCGACTATTGCTAATACAGAGCTGAGTTTTTTCAATGAAATAAATGATGCCGCTTCCCATACAGAACCAGCAGAGCACTCTGCGTCACCTAACAAAACAATATGCTTTCTATTCTTTTTGTCAATCTTATCAGATAAAGCTATTCCAGCTGTATAACCAAGTCCGTGTCCTAAAGAACCCGTTGATAATTCAACACCCGGTACTTTAGCATCGGCATGTCCACCTAATTTACAATCATTATCCCTAAAATTATTATTTATCCAATCTTTTGGAAAAAAATTCAAATCAGATAATATTGCGTAAAGAGTTTCGGCTCCATGACCTTTGCTTAAAACAAAAATATCTCTTTTTTTATCTTTAATTTTTTTTTTTGAAATATTGAAGAATCCTGAATAATAAATTGATGCAACTATTTCCACACAGGAAAAGCTTGTTGAAACATGGCCACCTTTTTTGTGACATAACTCGAGAACCTTATGTCTTATTTTCTTACATTTTAATTGAATATATTTAATTTGATTTTTTTTCACTGTTATAATTATAATTGATATATGTAGCGATCCTGTAATGATTGTTTATTTCTTTTTTTAATATCTTTTAGGCTTACTTTAAATGAGTTTTTGAAAACGAAAAAAGATTTTCTTCCAATATCACTTATTACTTCTTTTTTAATATGACTTTCATATTTTTTTCTTAGTATATTCCCTTTTGGTATAAAAGCAGTATCAATTGATATTCTTGGTTTTGCTCCATGATCTAAAACTGATTCATGTAATGTAGCACAATCTGTAATTACATATTTGCCTATAAAATATAAATTTGGTAATGGTATATAATCTTTTAAAATTCTCTTACCATCAACAAATTTTTTAGGTCTCAACCAGCTATTTTCAAAATTTTTTTTAGGTTTAAAAAATCTTACATAGTTATTTTTATAATCACCAAAAATTGGAAAATATAAAGTATAACTTTTATCTGTATTATATTTAGTCCACGCATCAGAATGAGGATGCTCTGATGCATTAAAATTTTTTCTTTTTTTTGTTTTTCCAAATTTAATCCTTAATTGGGGTGGAGAAATAAATCTATCTACTATTCCAAGAATTTTACTTTCTTTTAGAAAATCTAAAATAAATTTTAAAAATAAGTTATATTCCAAGGAGTTTTCTTTTTTAGGAACAACTAAACCATTATGTGTTATATTGGATGGCTTATGTTCTAAAACATCACCTATTATTTTATTAAAGTTATTTTGACTTTTTAAATTGGGTTTGTGCTCTTTTAAAGAAGACATTAAAAGTAGTTTGCTTGCCAATTGAATTTTTTCAAGAGAGTCTTTACTCATTTTACCAGTCGCAACAAGATCTGAAATTTTTTTAGCTCCTATAATTTGGTTAAAGCGACTAAATTTTGACTTTCTTTGTTTGTAATCCATAATATCTCTTTCAATAAATTATTTTTGAACCACTATCTTCAAATTTAAATGGAACATAAGTTAATTTTTTTAAATTATTTAAAACTTTATATCTATACTTTTCTTTTACATAAAAAAGTATAAATCCTCCCCCACCTGCACCTAAAATTTTCCCTCCAGAAGCTCCACTGTTGTAAGCTGATTTATAAATTTCATCGATTTTGGTATTTGAAACATGGCTTGTTAAAGATCTTTTAATTCTCCAATTCTCATGTAATAAATTACCAAAAATATCAATATTTTTTCCATTTATAAGAACCTTTTTAGCCTCCCTGGTTATTTGTCCTAATTCACTCAATAAATTATGGTTTTTATTTATATTTTTCATATGCTCTGAGGCAAAATTAGTTGAATTTCTTTGCACTCCTGTGAAAAAAAGCATTAAATTATTATTAAGATTTTTTTTTCTTTGGCTGTCTAGTTTTAATCTTTTTACAATAAATTTATCTTTCTTTTTAAAGAGAATATTTCTTAAACCACCATATGCACAAATCACTTGATCTTGAAAACCTACATAATCTTTTACTAAATTTCTTTCCACAAAGATTGATTTTTTAGCTAATTCGATTGGTTTATATATTTTATTTTCTTTTAGCTTGCCTAAAGCTACAATTAAACTAATAATAAAATTTGAGCTCGATCCCATACCACTTCTTGATGGCAAATCAGATAAATAATTAATATCAAGACCAGTTTTTACATTAAAATATTTAAGCAATTCTTTAACTGCTGGATGTTTAATAGAATTTATTTGATTAACAAGTTCTACCTTTGAATAGGAAATTCTAAACTTTTTTCTATAAAATGGTGCCACAAAAGAATTTACATTTTTAACTTCTCTAATACATAAAAAAGAATATTTATCTATGGCGGTTGAAATTACTTCACCACCATACTTGTTAAACCACTCGGGGTAATCAGTTCCACCTCCAAAAAATGATATTCTGAGAGGAGTTTTAACTATAATCATTTTATTTTTTTTTTATTTTTTTTAATATTTCTTTTTTATTGGTAACAAAAGATATTTTTTCTATATCTTTATAATTTTTATATATCTCATATAAGTCATTTTTTGATATTTTTTTATTTTGAACATCAACATTTTGATCAATTTCTCGAATACTCATCATTCCAGGTATTACATAATCAAAATTATGAGATAAACAAAAACTTAATGCAAAATCAGAAAAGCTCTCAAATTTATATTTAATCTTAAATGATGAAAATTTATCTTTTAATCTCGTCCAAGCCTTAAACTGCGAATTGGGATAATATTTTCTATGATCATGTTTATATAATTTTTTTTTTTTTATTGTATTATCAGATAAAAAACCAAAGCATAAAGGTGTTCTACATACAGTAATTATTTTTTTTTGTTTAATTTTCTTAAAAATATTATTGTCTAAAACTCTTTGATCTAAAAGGTTAAAATTTAATTCCAGAACATCAACTAAATCAAAAATTTTACTTTTATTAAAATCATAAGGACTTCTCATTGAGATACCAAATTTTTTTATTAATCCTGTTGATTTTAAGTACAAAGATATTTCTTTGATATCTTTAATTCTTATTTTACGAATATTTGGGCTATGTAACAAAAAATAATCTAAGTAATCCGTGTTTAATCTATTAAGACTTTCGCATAAATCTTTCAAAAGATTATTAAAAGAAAAATTTTGTTGCCAATCAAACCCCCTATGAGGAAGCATTCCTCCTTTAGATGAAATTATTATTTTTTTTCTATTTTTGTTTTTCAAAAAAGATCCTATAATCATTTCTGATCTTCCATTTCCATAAAGAGGTGCTGTATCAAAGAAATTAATTTTTTTTCTATAAGCATGGTTTAATAAGGTTAAAGCTTTTTTTTCTTTAATAGGACCATAATCCATCCCACCTAACCCCCATGTACCAAATCCAATCATTTATTTAAATATCTTAAATTCCAGTTAATTGTATTTTTTATACCAGTGCTAATATCTATAAATTCTTTTTTTTTAAATTCTATGCAATATTTTTTTGAACTGATTTGAACCTTGCTAGCATCTGAACCTATGTGTAAATCTTTTTTTCTCTTAACCCCTTTTTTTACTTTAACATTTAAATTTTTTCCAATTAAAGTTGCAATATTTTTTATTGAGGAAAAATCTTTACCAACTGTATTATAAGTCATTGATTTCCCCGATTGAATAATATTTAAAAACATTTCTGTTATGTCAGAAATGTAACCATAAGTCTTTATTGCTCTTCCATCATCTTTTAGTCTTATTATCTTGTCTTTGATACCCTTCTTCATAAATTCAGACATCGCTCTTTTATCTTTCAAACTAAGACCTGGTCCATATGTATGAGCAGGCCTTACGACAAATATATTTAAACCAAATTTTTCCCTATAAAATTTACATAATGCTTCACCTATTTTTTTTGATTTTCCATAAGCTGATCTAAAGTTAAATATAGAGCTTTCAATTGAGTGATCTTCAGTTATTTGTTTTTTATATCTTTTAATACCGTAAACATCTACTGAGCTAAAAAACATGAGTTTTGAATTATTTTTTTTTGATAAATCTAAAAGAATCTTAAGGATATTTATATTCAAATTTATTGTTGAATTTATTTTTTTCATCCATAATGATGGTTGTGCATAAGTTGCACAATGAAAAATATAATTATATTTTTTTTTGAAAAAACTTGGATTTTGAATTTTGTTTAAGTCTTTTTTAAAAAAATTAACTCTTATGTCACTTTCAATAATATCTTTTGAAATTCCTCTAGGTCTATTAAATGAGTAGCAGTCAATGTTACATTCTAAATTCAACAACTTATTAGACAAACTTAAAGTAGCGAGTATATAACTTCCCAACAACCCATTTGATCCTAAAATTAAAATGTTTTTTTTTTTAAATTTATTTAGATTTACATTTCTTATAATTCTTATGCAGTCTAATTTTACAATATGGTTAAACATATTTACAAGATAATTCTATTTTCTTTTCGACCAACATAATTGTTATCAAAATATAAACTTTTTGAAATTTTAGATGAAAATCTGAACACATTTAAATTTAATAAAGAAAATACATTATCTGAAAAGTCTGTGTTAATAATTAATTTCCTACTGTTAATAAGTTTACTATTTTCTAAATCATTTAAAAAATTTTTTATTCCTTCTATAATTAATTCCTTATTCCTAAAATTTTTTTGGTTAGTCATTTTCTTATCATTTGTAAATTTTTTATTAGCACAAGATTTTAAATATGTTCCATATGGAGCTGTAAACACTGTTTCAAACATAAAATTCATTTTTTTAAAATTAGAATTATTGTAATCATAACATCCTTTGATAACCCTTTTATTATTAGTAATATTTTTATAACTGCAAAGATAATATCCAAAAAATTGTCTTTTTAAGATTTTTTCTATTGAGTGTTGGACTGTTCCATAAAAACCTTGATCAGATATAGCAATTCTATCTTTTTTTTTAATTATACTATTTAAATAATTAATATAATTTTTTCTCTCTATTTTTGAGTTATCAATTATTTTATTTAAATTTTCAGAGATTACCAATTTGAGACCTTTGTAGTTATTTTCACTATTAATAATTTCCTTACTTTTATTTTTATTTGGATATTTAATTCCAAATCTATTTTGAAAAAGTGTTTTTTTATCTCCAAAAAATCTATGTCTTTTAAAAGATTTCAAAATATCATCGATATTAAAAAAAGAGGGAACTACAGCAGTTCTTCTTGAAGTTTTGAGATAGAAACTTTTTGAATTATTAGAGAGATTAAATAATTTAATAATAAAGTCATAAATTATTTTTAAAAAATATCCATCTCTTGCACAGAATAATATTTTTGAAATTTTTGAAGATTTAGTATTTTTTATTAACCAAAAAATATAATTAAAAATTAATGGGCCAAAAAAGATATAACCAAAATCCTGATAATCATTTATTAAAATTTGCTTATCCTTACCAATCAAATTTAAAGGAAAATTTTTAAAAATTCTGTTAACTATTAATCCAGTCATTAAAAGATCAATTGGATTTTTTTGAGTTTTTTGAATTAAACCTAATTCTGAATTGTAAAATAATTCCCTATTACTTGGAAAATAAACTGTATCCATTTTATATTTAACGGGAATTAAATTGTCGGAAATTTCATTGTCTCCAAAGTGAAGATAATTTTTCGCAGGATATTTAGATTTAAAATATTCAAACAAAGATCCGTCAATTTTACTTTTTTTATATTTTGATGAAAGTAATATTCTATTTGGTAATGGAATATTATTTTTTTTTAAAATTTTCTTGATTACATTAGAATCAAAATAGATATCTGAAATAAAGAAAATCTTTTTTTTCAAATTTCTACAATACTTATAAATCTTGACTATTTCATTTCTTGGCTCAGAAAATTTGATTTCAAAATCTATTTCAATTTTTCTTATTTTATTTAAAAGATTTCTATTTATTTTGTATTTTCTATGAAAACTATCATACACATCATCTAGATTGTAGGTGTTTTTTTGTTTTTCAAATAATAGATTTTCAATTCTAATTCTCTTTGAGGCAAAGTCTATTTTTAAATTTAATTGATCAATTATCTTAAACTCAATTAAATGAAAAATATCATGAGGTCTTATTACTCTTCTATTTAATATTGTATCAAATATATCAAATGAAACATATGATGATTTTCTTATTTTTCTTTTAATTTTCTTAATATCAAATTTTTGAAAGTTCTTAATTTGAAAATTATTTTTTTTTTAAAAAAGCAGATTTTCCATTCAAATAAAAAGTTTTGATATCATTTTTATCTACAAAATCTTTAATTTCCCTGTAAATTTGGAAAGAAGTATTTTCTTTGGCAACAATAATAATTATTGGTTTCGCCTTAACTACATTACCAAACGTTAAAATTTTTTTTTTATAAATAATTTTATTTTGAAGAGTTCTACTGGGATCCATGAGACCTATGATATTGAATTCTTTTAATCTATTCACTAAAATCTCTGTTACAGGACCAATCCCATATAAAATAATTTTTTTATGTTTTAATCTGCCAAAATTTTCAACAAAATTTCTACAGATTTTTTTTGAATTAAAGTTATTAAGTGCTTTTTTGATCAATTGTTGTTCCTAAGACTGGATCTGGTCTAACACCTTGATTAGCTGGACTTACTGGAACTTCAATACCAGAGTAGCATCCATTACAATTCTTACAAAATGTTAGATAACCTTTTTTAATAAATCCAACGTCAAACTTTATAAGTTCCTCTGGAGTCGTATTTTCTAAATCTAAATAATCATTTGGATCATCTTCAAGAATTTCTGATAAAACAGCACTTGTATTTAAATGGCAAAAATACAACTTTTTATTAGAAAGTCCTCTATAAGGAGCCACACATTTGTTAAAATGACTAATCATCTCCATATCAGATAATTTTTCATATTTGCTTACTCTTGGATCACCAAAATCCGACCAAAGAATATCCTTTCGTGTAAAATAATTTATTTTTTTTTCATTTAATTTTTTGATGAAAATATCAAACCTTCTTTTATAATTTATACCATCAGTATAATCGCTGATACTCACTAAAAATTTATGCTTTTTAATTAAATCCAAAACTTCAGGTTTTGGTAAAAGAGTCCCATTTGTTGTAATTAAAACATTATCAATCTTATCTCGGTAATTTTTACCTATATGCTGAAAAACTTCTTTATGATTTGGATATAAAAATGGTTCACCTCCTACTAAATGAAGTGTACTTATATAATCAACATTTTTAAAAAGAATGTCTATATCTTCTTTTATTTTATTAATATTTTTATGTTTTGGATTTTTGTAATGAGGCATATACATATTACAGAAAGTGCAATTCAAAGTACATTTTTCAGTTAAAAGAATATCTGTTCTCCAGATATGTGTTTTTTTTTTTAAAATGTAAGGCCATACCCCAGCAATTTTACGATATTTTGTAAAATCTAAATCTTCAATTTTATTATTTTCAATTAAAGTATCTTTGATTCTGTTATAATGAGCATCTGAAGTAATTATTATTTTGGGCTGCTCTTTATCATTTAAGTAATCTTGAAAACTTTTTACCTCAAATATTTTGTCATTCAGGATATCAGTATTAATTTCTGATTTATATGCGGCCTTATTTATTTCATATAAACTTATGTTATTACCCAAAGCACTCTCGTCTAAATCAACCAAATATTTAATCTTAAAATCATATTCTGGTAAAATGATTTTTATTGTTCTAATAAGTTGTATGCATTCTTTTGAAGCTCCAAATAATACAAAATTATTTTTAGATAAATCCCAATTATCAAAATATTTTTTAAAATTGTGTTTTTTTTCGTTGTAAATCATTAACTCAAATAACTCTACACTCTATTCCTTAGTTTTTCAAAAATTAAAATCATGCCTATTCCACACCAAGAAGCCATCAAACCAACTTTTTGTTTTAAAAGTTTTGAATAGAAAATTTGGGGCCTTAATAAATAAATTTTTGTTTCTTCTACATCATTTGATGTAGGTTTAGTGAACTTATAAGCTTTTTCTGCAAGATAAATATGGGCAGTTCCACATCCGTAACTGCCACTACCCACTACACTTCCAATTTTTTTCCATTTTTTTGCTTTAAATCCTGTTTCTTCTAGAAATTCTCTTTTTGCAGCTGATAAACTTGTTTCTCCTCTTTCTATAGCACCTTTTGGTAAAGTGTATGTAAAAGTTTTTATTGCAGGTTTATACTGTTTTTCAACAACCAATTTGTTATCTTTTGTTAAAGCATAAATTATAACAAAATCATTTAGTTTAATTTCATGATATTTTTCAATAATTTTATTGTTTGGGAGCTTTATTTTTTTTGAAAAAATAGAAATCCAAGGTTTTGCCTCAAAAACTTTTTTTTTATCTAAAACTTTCCAGGTATTAAAGCTTTTTTTTGACAATATTAGTTTTAAGCTACTTTATCTTCTTCAAGTAATTTTCTTTTTAAAGGAACCTTCGGTTGCGAAATCATATGGTTATAACATTTTTCACCAAATTTACTCTTTACAAGTTTAAGATATTTTTCACTAGCAAAATAAGTCTGAAAAGCATGGTCTCTAAATTTTAGAACTTCCTTACCAGAAACATATTTTGTATCTAAAGGTGTCGCCTCATAACTATATTGAGAGTAAGCATTCCAATCTTTTGGTAATTGTTCTTGAGTAAAATCATTATACATCGGGGCGCCAGGGAATGCATTTACATATCTCATCTGAACAAACTCAGTATTCAAGTCTAATGCTAAATCCAGCGTTTGTTGCATTGTCTCAATAGTGTCATCTTGAAATCCAAACATGTAATTTGCATGAACATTTATACCTGTGTCCTGAATAGCTCTTACTGTTTTATGTATATCACTTTTAATAGGGAATTTACCTTTTTGAGATTTTCTTACTGCTTCGTTTCCAGCTTCAACACCTACACTAAGCCAGGTAAAACCTCCTTTATACATTTTTTCTAATAGTTTTACCCTAGTAGAATTCAACGCTGTATAACCATAAATATTAAGATCATAATTTCTTTCTATTAATCCGTCACAAATAGCATTTACTCTAGTATTATCCAGAACGAATAATTCGTCATCAAACCTGATATTTTTTACATTATGATTTAGATATAATTCATCTATCCACTTTAAAACGTTTTCTGCTGACCATCCTCTGGATCCTTGACCTCCAAAAATACCATTCGTCATACAGAAGTGGCATTGATACGGACATCCTAAAGTTGTATATATCGCAACATAAGGACTTCTAACGTCATGAAAACCGTTGTCCTCCTCATTACTATTCTCAAATTTTTGTAAACAGTGAACCTCAGAAGCTCTATAATTTTCCAAACCTGGAAGTAAGTCAAAAGCATATGAGCTCATATCTTGATCTAAATTTTTTACATTTTCTGCAGGAAATGTTTTGACAATTTCACCATTCAAACGATACCATAATCCTGGTATGTTCTTTAGGCTTGTCTTTCCATTTAAAAAATCATTCAATCCTTTAATTGTATATAACCCTTCTCCTTGTATCGAGTAATCAGCCTCACACTCCTCTAAAGTTCTTTTAGGTAAAGCTGATACATGCCCTCCTCCTATAGCAATATTAAGATCTTTATTAGTTTTTTTTAAATCATTAACAATTTTTATTGCAGCTGGCATATTTTCAGTTGAACCAGTAGGATTATGACCATGAACCATTATTACTATCAATTTAGGTGAATAATTTTCTAACACGCTTTTTGTATCCCAGCCTTGTATATTTGAGTCATATATTGCGACTTCTGAAAATTTTCTTAATGCGCTAGCCAAAAGCATGCACCATGATGGAGTGGATAAAGGAGTGTGCTTTTTAGCAAGACCTTGAAAAGTTTTTTTTTGGTCACCTGGGTTAATAAATAAAATGTCTGTTTTTTTCATTTTGTCTCTAACAAATTTTTACTTCATTTAATATTAAATCTCAATATATTAATTCTTTTTAAAATTTAGTTGATAATCTCCATAGCTCCGCACTTTGCAAAAACTCTATTTTGCATTTTAAAATATTTCCATATATTTTATCTAGTAGGCGATAAACAATTTTCTTTTTTTTCCAAATAAATTGAATAATTTCCTACTAACATTTTTAGTTTCTTTTTTTGAATTTCTACAATTTTAGAGACAAAATTCACAAAGGGCCCTTTACTAAATTTTATATTCATTCCTTCAGATAAATTAAAAAAATCAGAGTTTACATATCCAGAGGTATCTTGATTTTTTTCACATTTTTGAGCAAACTTATATATTTCATTTTGACAACCCTTAAATCCATGAAGGCAATAATCTATTCCCCTCATATAACTTATCTTATTTAAATAAAACTGATTTGATAATTTATTATGATAAATCAAAATATACCTCTCTAGCAAAAATGTATCTTTGTTAGTATTTATTTTACTATTTACACTTATAGTTTTCACTTTTGGATTACATAACTTTGGTGATGACCCAAATAAATCAGTTAATGATTTTCTAATAATATTGAGTTCTGAATATTTTTTTATTTTTAAAACTATCCACATAATTAATCTAATTTATCAAC
>MDTG01404697.1_pt1 | contig 19056 bp, 19 predicted proteins | sample 811421 | NCBI WGS metagenome assembly MDTG01 (sample SAMN05326645, study PRJNA326480) | marine metagenome | isolation source: seawater | place: Pacific Ocean: South East | collected 2011
TCATTCATTTTTGATTGCCATTCTGCATGTTCTATAGATCCTAATTTAGGTTGTTTACGTTCTAAATAATAAGCTTCTCTGTAAACAAACATTACAACATCAGCATCTTGTTCTATGGAACCAGACTCTCTAAGATCAGATAATTGAGGTAATTTATCATCTCTTTGTTCCACAGCTCTTGATAATTGTGATAATGCTAAAACAGGTACCGATAACTCCTTTGCTAAAGCTTTTAAACCTTGAGTTATTTCCGAAATCTCTTGTACTCTTCCGTCAAATTTATTTATATTTGATCTCATTAGTTGAATGTAATCAACTACAATCAAACTTAAACCAAATAATCTTTTAATTCTTCTAGCTCTGTTGCTTAAAGTAGCAATTGTTATTGCAGGTGTTTCATCGATAAATAATGGTAAATTATAAATATTTCTTGAAGTTTCTATATATCTATTTATCTCTTCTTCTGTAACTTTACCGCGCCTGATATCATCAGATTTTATTTTAGCCTGTTCTGATAAAATTCTAGTTGATAATTGTTCAGAAGACATTTCTAATGAAAAAAAAGCTACAGAGGATTTTTCTTGTCTTTTTAAAATATGCTGAGATGCATTGTATGCGATATTTGTAGCTAATGCAGTTTTACCCATTGATGGTCGACCAGCAACAATAATTAAATCTGATTTATGTAAGCCACCTAATTTTTCATCAAGATCAGTAAGACCAGTAGGCACACCTACAATCCCTTGGTCATTTTGCATTGCCTGAGTAGCCATTTCAATTGTTTGGTCTAATGCTTGATTAAATTTTAAAAAGGACTGTGAAAAAGTTCCTCTTTCAGCTAAATCAAATAAAGATTTCTCTGTGTTTTCGATAATATTTTCTGCATCAAGTTCTTCACTGTTAGCATTTAAAGTGTCAGCAGATAATTTATCAGAAATCATAACCAGTTCTCTTCGAAGATACATTTCATGAATTATTTTAGCATAATCTACAGCTTGTTTTGATGATCCGGAAAATCTAGTAAGTTTAACTAAATATTCAGTTCCGCCAACCTCATTTAACATATTGTCCTTTTCAAAAAAATTTTTTAATGTTATTGGGTTTGCAACCATTCCTTTATTATTCAAACTTTCAATTACTTCGTAAATTTTTATATGCGCAGGATCATAAAAAATTGAAGAGTTAACTATTGTAGAAATCTCGTCAATTATATCATTATTTACTAAAATTGAACCAAGTAGTGCCTGTTCAGCTTCGATATTAGAGGGTTGTTTATTTTCCTCTTTTTTTTGGATTGATTTAAATTCTTTCACTTAATTATAATAAGCTAACTAAAAGCCGATTAAAGAGAAAAGTTACACACCTTTTTTCAAGTTGTGTGGAAAAGTTATTTTGATTTGATCTTATCTATTTTAATTGAGATAGTTGCTTTTACCTCAGAGTGGAAGTTTACATCTGCTTTAAATGTACCAATTTTATTAAGTTCATTTTTTAAAATTATTTGAGAAGGACTTACATCAGCGTTTACTTTTTCTTTTATCAAAGAAGTTATCTCTTTAGGTTTTATTGAGCCATAAAGCTCACCATTTTCTTTACTTTCTCTATTAAATTCAAACATTTTATTATTTATTAATTTTGCTATTTCCTTGAATTTATTTTTTATTTCCGTATTTTTTTTATTAAGTTCGTCTTTTTTTTTATTTACAAAGTCTTGATTTTCTTTGTTAAATCTTAATGCTTTTCCTTGCTTTAGTAAAAAATTTCTTCCATATCCATTTTTAACTTTAACTTTGTCACCGATATTTCCTAAATTAAGTATATTTTCTAGTAAGATAATTTCCATTTAAATTAAACCTAATATTTTTGCTTTTTTAATTTCTCTAGTAAGTTTTTTTTGTTTGTTAAATGAAACAGAAGTTATTTTAGAAGACATAATTTTACCGTTATCAGATATGTACCTTTTTAATAAGTTAATATTTTTATAATCTACAACTGGGGCATTTTTTATAGATAATGGGCATTTTTTTGAAAATTTACCGTCATTTTTTTGAAATAAACTTAGTTTACTTAGCGAATTGTTATTCTTTTTTAAAAATTTTTTATTTTTTCTTTTCATTTAAAATTATTTATCTTTTTTGAAAAATTCGTTTTTGGTGTCTAATTTTTTATATTTTACTGTTAAGTATCTTATAATTGAACTATCAACTTTAATTTTTTTTTCTATTTCAATCAAGGTATCTTTATTTCCTTCAAATTTAAAATGAATATAAAATCCCTTTTTATAATTTCTGATTTTGTTAGCTAAATTTAAAAGACCCCATTCTTCTATTTTAACCACTTTGCCTGATGAATTATTTATCAATTCATTATACTTTTCTTTAATACCTTTTAAATCTTTCTCAGCTAAATCCTGTTTAGCAATAATAGTATTTTCGTAAAAAGCCATATTTATCTGTTAATTAAGTCTTATTATTTATTTATAAAGAGTGGTTTATACTATAATGGAAAATTATAGCAATACTAATAATTATTGAATAAAATATACAAAATGAACGCATTATTGTTTCCAGGTCAAGGCTCACAAGTTGTAGGTATGGGTAAGGAATTCTATGAAAAATTTGAGTTAGTAAAAAAAATATTTAATAAGGCCGATGAAAAATTAAATTTTCCAATCTCAAAATTAATATTAGAAGGACCAGAAGAAAAATTACAATTAACACAAAATACTCAACCGGCAATTTTAACAGTAAGTTACTCAATTTTTAAAGTTTTAAAAGAAGAATTTAATCTTGATTTTCAATCATTTAAATATTTTGCTGGTCATTCTTTAGGTGAGTATAGTGCTTTAGTTTGTTCAGATTCTCTTGAGTATTCAGATGCATTATATTTATTAAATGAAAGAGGAAAGGCAATGCAAGAAGCGGTGCCTTTAGGAGAAGGAAACATGATAGCAGTTCTAGGGTCAAGTTTTCATGAACTAAACGAATTAATTAAAAATATCGATCAAACAAAAAATATTTGTGAAATAGCAAATGACAATGCAGAGGGTCAAGTAATAATTAGTGGAAAAAGAAAGTCAATAGACTCCTTAAGATTAATACTTAAAGAAAAAAAAATTAAGTCAATACCACTTAAAGTAAGCGCACCATTTCATTGTTCATTAATGAAACCAGCCGCAAATAAAATGAAAGAAAAAATAAATAAGATTAATTTTTTACAACCAAAGTTCGAAATTATAAATAATGTTACTGCCAATCCAGAAACAAATCCTAAAAACATTAAAAATTTATTAATAGAGCAGATATATTCAACTGTGAGATGGCGTGAAACTATTATTAATATGTACAGAAACAATATAACTAATTTTATAGAAATAGGCCCAGGAAAGGTATTAACAGGTATGGTTAAAAGAACGGTCAAAAATGTAAATACCTTTTCAATTAACTCAATAGTTGATATTAAAAGTTTATTAAATGAACTTAAAAAATAAAAAAATATTGATAACAGGTGCAACTGGTGGCATTGGAAGTTGTTTAGTTGAAAAATTCAAAAAATTAGGCTCAATAATTGTTGCAACCGGAACCAATGAAGAAAAGCTAAATAAAATAAAAAATAAATTTCAAGATATTCATATTGAAAGGTTTAAGCTCGATGAGCATGATAAGATCGAGGGATTTGTAGATAAAGTAGAAAAAAAATTAGATGGTTTAGATATAGTTGTAAATAATGCAGGTATCACTTTAGATAATTTATCAATAAGACTTACCGAGGAAAACTGGAAAAAAGTAATTGACGTGAATTTAACTTCAACTTTTTTAATGTGCAAGTATGCGATAAAAAAAATGCTCAAGAAAAAATATGGTAAGATAATTAATATAACATCTATAGTTGGACACACAGGTAACTTAGGACAAGCAAATTACGCTGCTTCAAAATCTGGAATAATCGCCTTTTCTAAAAGTTTAGCAATCGAATATGCTAAAAAAAATATTAATATCAATTGTGTTTCTCCAGGTTTTATAAAAACAGAAATGACTGATAAAATTAGCGAGGATTTTAAACAAATACTTTTAAGCAAAATACCCTCAGGGAGTCTAGGGACTGGGGAAGATGTTTCTAATTGTGTAGCATTTTTAGCTTCTGATATGGCAAATTATATAAATGGGGAAACAATTCATGTTAATGGTGGAATGTATATGGCTTGACAATTCTGATTAATAATCTATTAAGAAATCATATACACGAAAGGAATTCATGTCAGACGATATTAAAGGAAAAATAAAAAAAATAGTTGCAGACCATTTAGGTATAGAGGAAGAAAAAGTTACAGAAGAAGCAAGCTTTATTGATGACCTTGGAGCTGATAGTTTAGATACTGTAGAACTTGTGATGGCTTTCGAAGAAGAGTTTGGCTCTGAAATTTCAGATAGCGAAGCTGAGAAAATCTTAACTGTTGGTGATGCTATAAAATTTATTGAGAGTAAATCTAGTTAAATAAAATTTCTAAATTTCTATGTCACATGATAGCGAAAATATCATGGTAATACTTTCCTCCCCATCGGGAGTAGGCAAAACAACATTAACAAAAAAAATTCAGCAAAAATATCAATCTTTCAAAATATCGGTTTCCCATACAACTAGGTCACCACGATCTAATGAAGTAGAAGGTGTAGATTATTTTTTTGTATCAAAAGAAAAATTTGAGGAACTAATAAAAAATAACAAGTTTTATGAATATGCTAAAATTTTTGAAAATTATTATGGAACTTTAAAAAAAAATGTCGATGAAATAATTGTAAAAAATGATATTATTTTTGATATAGATTGGCAAGGAACTAAACAATTATCTAAATTCAAAAATTTAAATTTAATAAAAATTTATCTAATTACAGATAATAAAGAAGAATTGAAAAATAGACTTCTAAAAAGAAATCAAAATACAAATGAGGAAATAGAAAAAAGATTTAATTCATTTGATGAGGATATTAAACACTGGCATGATTACGATTATATAATAATTAATAAAAATTTAGATGTATGTTTTAAACAAATTGAAAATATAATTCTGAGTCATAAAAAAAATAATTTATCTGTTCTCGAATAATTCTGTAATTTTATAATATATTTCTGGGCTAATTTCAGCAGGCCTTAAATTTAAATCTAAAGAAGCAATTTTTTTAATTTGTTTTAAATTTAAAATTTTCTTTATATTTTTATTAATCATTTTTCTTTTATTCGAAAAAATTATGTTTGTCACCTTTTCTAGATTTTCAATATTCCTTATTTTAAAAGAAGATCTTTTTAAAGGTCTAAAATGTATTACGATTGAAGTAACTTTTGGCTTTGGAAAAAAACAATTATTCGAAACAAAAAACTTTTTCAAAAAACTTATCCTATAATTTGATAAAATTGACAATCTACCGTAGTTTTTTGATTTAAATTTACCAATAATTTTTTCTCCTAATTCTTTTTGAAACATAAATATTAAATCATTCAATTTCGGGGGCCATTTTTTAAATTTTAATATTTTAACTAAAATTTGAGAAGAAATATTATAAGGCAGATTCCCAAATATAGCTGAGTCTTTTTTAATAATTTTTTCTAAATCAAATTTTAAAATATCAGAGTTGTAAATTGTAATTTTTTTATTTCTAAAATATCTTTTTTTTAAATCTTTGAATAAATTGTTATCTTTTTCTATTAACGTTAAAGATTTAGGATTTTTTTTTATAATTTCGTCAGACAAGGCCCCTCTACCCGGACCTATTTCAATGACATGTCGGTCTTTTAACTTAACTGTGGAAATTATTTTAGCAATAATATTTTTGTCAATTAAAAAATTTTGGCCAAGAGATTTTTTGAGGAAATTCATTTACCAAATTTATCAATAAATTTAATACAATTTAACATACTTGTAGAATTTGAGATATTTTTTCCAACTAAATCCTTTGCAACGCCATGATCTGGAGAAACTCTCAAATATTTTAATCCTAAAGTTAAATTAATCGCATCAAACTTATATATACTTTTAAACGGTGATAGAACTTGGTCATGAAACATGCCAACTATTACATTATAACTCTTATAGTTATTAATAAAAATTGTATCTGAAACGAAAGGCCCGTTTACATTGATTCTAAGTTTTTTTAGTTTATTAATCGCAGGAATGATAACTTTTCTTTCCTCAGAATTCTTGCGCATTTCACCATTATGAGGATTAAGACCGAGAACAGCAATTTTTGGTTTAATTTTAAATTTAGTTTTGAAAAAGTTATCTATCGTCTTAATTTTCTTAATTATAAGATTTTTTGTTATTTTTTTTGAAACATCTTTTATATCAATGTGAGTGGTAATAGGACTTACCGATAATTGTTTGTTACTGATAAGCATTACCTCTGAATTACTTTTAATATTACATTTTGAAGCTAAAAATTCGGTAATACCACTATTTTTCTTTTTTAAAAGATTTTTATTAATTGGACAATTTATTATTCCTTTTACATCTTTATTTAAAGCTAATTGATGAGCATAGTTGAGAGAATTCAAGATAAATTTTGAAGCTGATTTCTTTGATACATTGAAAGGATTATCAAAGTTAAGTTTAAGACTTAGAATTTTTAAATTATTACTTTGATATTTATCAGTAATATTTTTCACTTTTTGAATTTTAATTGAATAATTTAATTTTTTAAATTGATGCTTTAAAAGGTCATAATTTGAAATCAAATAAATATTTTTTTTTGTTTGATTTTTTAAGTTTTTCCAACATTTAAAAATTAATTCAGAATTAACACTATTAGGGTCTCCACTAATGATTATAATTTTTTTTCTCATTTGATATATTGAATTAAACTGTTATTTTTTAGTTTAGAAAGATAGCTTCTTGAATATAAATTAAATAATTCATTTTTCTTTTGATTTATTAAGTTTTTTTTTAATTCATCATAATTAATATTTTCTGCCTTAGAAATTTTCTTGTCCTCAAGCTTTAAAAATAAAGCGGTATCTTTTTTTTTAATTGGTTCACTAGTTTCTCCAATTTTTAAATTACTAATCACTTTGTAGATATCTTTAGATAGAGATTTTGAGTTAATCCAACCTAAATTTCCCTTTTTCGTGGCGGTTGATGAAACACTTAATTTCAAAGCAGTTTCCCCAAAACCCTCAATATTTATCTGAGTTAATATGTTTGAAATTTTTTGATCATCATTGATATCGTTGTTTAAAAATATCTCAATTTCAGAGATTTTAAATTCTACTATTTCAGATTGATCCTTCAATATACTTTTAATTTCTTCATCTATACTGTTTTCATCTATTTGAATTTTATTAGAAAAAATTTTGAAAACTAATTTTTGCCATTTTAATTGTATCTCAATTTCTTCTAAAAAAAGTTCGTAACTAATATTATTTTCTATAAATTTTTCTTTTAAATTTTCTACGTTATTTTTTGATATTGACTGAAGATAAGAATAAATTTCAGCGTCATCTTTTTTAAAAGCGTGTTTAGCAAGTTCTATTTTTCTTAATTTATTCTGGATCAAAAACTCAAGTGCTTGTTTTTTTAATTTGTCTATATTAATTTGATTAATTTCCTGGTTAGATAAAATCAATGTTGTCAAAATTTTATTTTTGACTTCATAATTTGTAATTATTTCATTTTCTACTTTTAAAATAATCTTATTTTCAGCTTTTGAGTACAAAGAGGGTTCAGCAAAGTAAAAAAAAACATAAAATATGAATAATAATAAACTTATTTTCATTGACTGAATGAAGGAGAGTTAATATTTCCAAACGGAGTAAGTGTAATTTTAAACATAAGAGAATTCTCGGGCTCTAGTTCAGAGTCATTATAAAATTCTCTTCTGTAAACTAAGCCTGCTCTTAAACAATCGTTAATATACTCGTAGCTTAAATTATAAAACTCTGAAGAATTAGTTATCAAATTTCTTTTGTTTTCAAATGTAAACAAACCGCTATTGTCATTCTTTATCTCCAATTTTGTTTTGAAATAATCTTGGTTTCCAATATGCTTTTTTTCTTGTAAATAATTGAAATTTAAATTCATTATTCCTAGATCTAAATCTGTTCCAACTTCATTATAATTTAATTCACTATAATTTTGATCCAAAGAAAAGTTATAATTTAAACTAAATTTATCATTTATTGCATATTTTGTTGTTCCCACTAAGTCTGAAAGCTTTTCATCCATGCTAGTCTTGCTATGCATTTTCTTATTTTCTTTCTCGTTAATGACTTGTGCTAGTGAAAAATCAAAGCTTTTCTTTTTGTTTTTTAATTTATAATCGAAACCTAGAGTACCACTAAATCCAGTCTCATAATTATTTAAATTATCTAATCTATTTAAACTAAATGCGTTAATTGGATTTAGTCTATTTCCATTTTCCTCTTTTCTCATACTTCCGGGTGCATATCTAATGAGTATTTTTGGTGTAATTAGATGGTTTGTATTATTTTGAAATTTTTGAAGGTTGACTTCTGATAACATACCCAAAGCACCAAAAAATTCAGATGTCGGGTCTTGTTTGTAAATATCTACATTTTTTGCCTCATAATTAATATTTTTTAAATTTCCCAACAATTTAGTTTTGATCCCTACGTCAGAAAAAATCTCTTTTGAGTTCCAATTAAAATCATTCACAATAAATTTCGTAAGTTTATTTGTATCATAATTATGTACCTTAAGGTTTGTTTGTAAATCAAGGTTACCAATTTCTCCTCCGCTAAATAAATTTTTATTTATTGTAAGTTCAGGTAAGATATACTCATATTTGTCATTGTAATCATCTTTTAAAGTTTCGTATATGCTTGCGTTTAGTCCAAAAAATAGATCATTTTTCTCGTGAACAAAATTAAGAGAACTTTCTAAAGTATCATTACTGTAATCTACTAAATTAGATTTAATCTTATATAGTTTTAAATATTTATCATTTGAAACATTTTGAAATGATATACTAAGAGAATTATCTGAGTTATTTCTACCTTTAAAATTTTTACTAAATTTTGAAAACAAGTGTGATTTTTCACCACTTCTTTTTACTTTGTTGGTATTTTTATAACCTTCGGTGTAACCAAAATCGGTTAAGAAAAAAGAGTTTTTAAAAGCTTGATGGTACTCACCCAAAAATAGAGGATTTTCAGTGTTATATATTCTACTTGTAAAGGTAAAATTTTTATCATTATTAATTGCGAAAAAGTAGGGGATGGAAGTTCCAAAACCTAAATTTTTAGTATCTGTAAAAGTTGGCGGTAAAAAACCTGATCTACGATCAACAGTTGGATCAGGATGCGATAATCTTGGAAAATAAAAAACTGGTATATCGTAAATTTTTACAACTGCATTCTCATAATAAATTGTCTTTTTTTTATTATCATGCAACATTTCAGTAGCTTGAATTGACCATGGTGGACATTTATCATTTTTTCTATAATCACATAAAGTAAATATACTTTTTTTAAAGGAACTTTGACTATTGTCCTTTTTTAGCATGTTAGCAAATATTCTAGGTTTATTTTTTTCATTAACTTTAAAACCATCATCATTTAAAAAAGCTTTGATATCAGTTCCTAATATTTCCTTTTTTATTGTATCAATATATACTTGAGAAAATTCGTATTTATTTTTAGAGTTATCTATTATTTCTACATAGCCAATGGATTTAAAAATATTATCCTTAGTTTTGTACTCAAAATTATCTAAATAAATTTGATTATCATCAACATCGGTAATTAAAGATTTTTTATCCGATACAATAGATTTTTTGTCATTATTAAAAATAATATCTTTACCATTAATAATATAATTTTTAGATGTAATTATTTTTGTGTCACCTATGGACTTAAATATCTTTGTTTTATCATTATATTCAGCATAATTGGTTTCAATAATATTATTTTCAACGTCTATAGCTCTTATATTGTTTTTTAAAATTATCAGTCCTGTTTTTTTGTTATATTCTGCGAAATTACTAGTTATTAATTTACCATCTTGTGTTTTAATTTCTACGTCATCTTGAAAAATTGTAGTTTCTTTATTTTTGTCTAGACTAATATTTTTAGACTCAATTAGTAAATTTTCACAATAAAGATTTGTTTTGAAAAAAAAAACTAAAAATATAATAAAAATTTTATTTCTCATTTATTTGAAGTACTCCAATAAAAATAAAAAAACTTAAGGCAATAACCGGTGCCCATACAGATAAAATCAATGGTATTCTATCTGTTTGTCCAAGAGCGATTGATAAGTCTTTAAAATAAAATATTAATACGGTTATTATTAAGCCTAAAATTATGAATTTAAAATTATCTGATTTTTTCAATGTTCCCATAGTTAAAACCGATGATAATGCAGTCATAAGGAATAGAAAAAAAGGTAATGATAACATTGAATGTAAACTCTCATTTAAGAAAGCTTCATTATAGCCATTTTTTAACAAATTTTTATAGTCGGTAACTAAATCAATAAATGACATCGTATCAAAGTTTTTAAAAAGACTATTAATTTTTTCATAATTATAAATGGACTCTATTTCGTACTTTTTAAACTTTTCTTGGACTAATATACCCTCACTTGGTCTAAAAATTGTAACATCATGTAAAATCCATAAATTATCTTTTATGTCAGCTTTTCTGGATACGATTTTTTCTAATAAATTAGATCGTTTATCTAAGTGAAAAATAGTAACCTCTATTAAATTAAAATCTTCTGGTTTTGTAGCGGAAATTATTCTTTGTTTCTTGGGTAAGTTTTCTTTGATCCATAAACCATTTTTATTAAATGTTACTAAGTGGTCAATATCTCTTGAGTAATTAGATTTCGTTTTTTCATAGTATTTTGACATAGATGACGTGATAGGATTTATAATAACTAAAATAAGCCATCCTAAGAAAAAAGATGTAAAGGCAAGAATAAGAAAAATTTTGATATTTGAATAACCAAAAACTTTGAGAGTTAGTAGATCTTTGTTGTTTCTAATTTGAAGCATAAACCACATGCTAGATAAAAAAATTATAAAAGGTAAATATTTAATAATCATGCTCGGTATAAATATACTAGTAAGCATTAAAGGTGTAAGAATACTTACGTTAATATTTTTAAAAAATTCAATTTCCTCAAATAAATTTAAGATCATTCCAAAACAATAAAATACTAAAACAAATATTATAAATGTTTTAAGAAAATTTTTGAGCAAATAATTAAAAATAATCTTATTCATTTTTGTTTAGACTCATTTAGGAAATTAAAAATTAATAAAAAATAAAAAATTAGCATTAAAAAAAAAGGCAATATTAGAAAAGTAAGCATAACTATATTATTTATTCCAGTATATCTTACAGCTAATTCAGTAAATAATAAGAGAATGAAACTATAAATAAAAATGAAAAATTTATTAAAATAAATTTTTCTTGTTTTTACTAATAATAAAGCGCAAATCAAAGCTATTGCAGGAATGTAAAATGGAATAATTATTCTTCTATTAAGCGTAGGTAGTATTTCTTTTTTAAAATCTTTTTTATTACAGTATGCATCGTTTTTTTTTTCAACTGAAAAACAATTTAGTAATTTTAAAGTGGAAGTTTCTTGGATTTTCGGCTGCTTTATTGTAGTCGTGCTTAAATTATCTAAATTTATGTTTAATTGTTCAAACTTAATAATTTCATTATCTTGATTTTTTTTTGAAGATATAATTTGACCATTAAGTAAAAACATTTTTTTTCCTTCAATAATTCCATTTTCAGCAGTTATTGTTGTTTCATTCGTTTCAGAGATATTTGAAGATAAATTTTTCAAATTATTTCCCTTATCATGTAAAAAAATATTTTGAATTTTGTTATCAATTTTTTTTTCAACTAAAAAAGTAAAACCCTTAAATGAATCACTAAACTGTTGTGTTTTTATAGTCGGTAAAAATGAATTTAATTGATCATTGCTCAACAGCTGTCTTGATTTATTTAAAGCGAATGGAGTTAAAATTGTAGAAAGTATTAAATAAAAAATTAAGATTACTATTGATATAAAGAAAAATAAATTAGTAAGCTGTATTTTTTTTACCCCAGAGGTCCATAAGATCACAAACTCACTATCTTGTATGTGTTTGATAATGAAAATAGTAAGAGATAAAAGAAATGCGAGTGGAACAAATTTTGGAGCTATTCCAAATAAGTTTAAAAGAGAATATTTAAAATAAATTGCTATAGAATACCCATTTTCTACTATAAGATCTAAAAAGCTTACAGCTCTTACTGTAAGAGCAATTAAAGACAATCCAAACAATATCATTAAAAATGTTTTGCAAATCTCTATAAAAAAGTTTTGATAAATTTTGTTTTGAAGCATTTCTTTATAGTGTATATAATTAATTCATCCGTTAAATAAATTCAACTTAAGAGTGAACAATGATAAATTTATCATTGAAATATGATATTTTTGGTCATATATACCATCAAATCTAATAAGTTAATAAAAAGATTATGACTATAAGTATAAATTACTCAAATAAATCGAAGAATAAAATAGCTTCGAATGACGTTTTTTTTGTTAATGAAAATTTCAATATTAATCATTTAAAAAAATTTATAAGCAAAAGCGAGTTTTCTTTTGTTAGTGATTTACTTAAAACAAGTGATTTAAAAAAAAACTTACTAGTTTTTGAAATTAATTCAAAGAGAAAAATAATATTAATTTTAACTAAAAAAAATTCAAAATCTTTTGATATAGAAAACTTGGGAGCAGAATTTTTTAACAGCGTAAATTATGGAAAAAAAAATGATTATTTTATCAACTCAGATAGTATAATAAGTAAGAATAAGAATTTTATAGGTCATTTTCTTCATGGGCTTAAATTAAAATCCTATGAATTTAAAAAATATAAAACTAAAAAAGAAAATAGAAGTATCTCAATTAATTTATTAGGTAAAAATAAAGTTTCGACTGAGAGTCAACTAAGATTTAAGGCATTAGAGGAAGGAACTTTTTTTGCACGAGATTTAGTTTCAGAACCAGGAAATATTTTACATCCTGATGAATATGCAAGAAGATTAAAACTTTTAAGTAAAAATGGTTTAAAAGTAACTGTATATGACCAAAAAAAATTAAAAAAATTAGGGATGAATGCTTTGCTAGGTGTAGGGCAGGGAAGTATTAGAGGGTCTTACTTAGTAATATTGGAGTGGAAAGGTGCGAAAAATAATTCTAAGCCACTTGCATTTGTTGGTAAAGGTGTTTGTTTTGATACAGGAGGTTATTCATTAAAGCCTGCAAGATTTATGGAAGATATGACTTATGATATGGCTGGTTCAGCTACGGTAGTTGGTTTGATGAAAAACTTAGCTATACGAAAAGCAAAAATAAATGCTGTTGGAGTAGTTGGTCTTGTAGAAAACATGGTAAGCGGAAACGCTCAAAGACCAGGAGACATTGTCAAATCGTATAGTGGAAAAACTATAGAAGTTTTAAATACAGATGCGGAGGGACGATTAGTTTTAGCAGATGCATTAACTTTTACTGAGAAAAAATATAATCCAAAATTTATTATAAATTTAGCAACTTTGACTGGCGCTATAATTGTTTCTTTAGGATCCGAATATGCGGGTTTATTTTCTAATGATGACAAGTTATCCAATCAAATTTCTAATGCTGGTGTAGAAGTTGAGGAAAAGGTATGGAGAATGCCTCTACACAAAAATTATGATAAACTTATAAATTCTAAAAATGCTGATATGCAAAATATTAATTATGTAGGAGGCGCTGGATCAACTACAGCTGCACAATTTTTACAAAGATTTATAATTAATAAAACTCCTTGGGCTCACCTAGATATTGCAGGTATGGCTTTCTCAAAATACGGAGGCGCTTTAAATTCTGGAGGAGCAACTGGGTTTGGAGTTAGACTTTTGAATAAACTTGTAGAAGAAAACTATGAGTAACTTAGAGCAAACTCTATCAATTATAAAACCAGATGCCGTAGAACGAAACTTAATTGAAGATATAAAAAATATTTTTGTTAATAATAAATTAATTATCAAAGAGAGTAAAAAAATACATATAAGTAAAGATGAAGCCGCAGAGTTTTATAAAGTTCACCAATCAAAACCATTTTATAATGACTTGTGTGCATACTTATCGTCTGGACCAATAGTTGTCATGATTCTTGAGGGTGAAAACGCAGTCTTGACTAATAGAAAACTTATGGGTGCTACCGATCCAAAAAAAGCAGAGGAAAAAACTATTAGAAAAAGATTTGGCATTTCAATAGATAAAAATTCAGTTCATGGTTCTGACTCATTAGAAAATGCTAAAATAGAAATAAATTTTTTTTTTAAGAATTAATTATCTCTAAATATCTTAATAATTGCCTCAGGAAACGCCAGATATTCCAGTTTTTGAGTTTTGAACTTTAATGTATCCTCATTATCGTAGGGACTTATGTAAAAACTTTTTTTAACTATTATATTTCCACTGTCTAATTTATCATTCACATAATGAACAGTGCATCCGGTCTTTTTTTCTTTATTATCTAATATCCTAGAAAAGGTATTTAACCCCTTAAATTTTGGAAGTAAAGAAGGATGAATATTAATAATTTTTTTTCTATATTTATTTAAAAATTTTTTTGAAATTATTTTCATATACCCTGCTAAGCATATAATTGAAATATTATATCTTTTTAAAAATAATAAAATTTTTTCTTCATAATTTCTCAGTTTGGTATTGATAATTAAATACGGGATGGAATATTTTCTTGCATATTTAATTCCAGGTGCATTATCTTTATTGCTTACTACTAAAGTAATATTGATTGGAAAACTGTATTCTCTTGATTTTTTTATCAAATTTTTTAGGTTAGAACCTTGTCCAGAAATAAATATGCATGAATTTTTTTTTACCATTTCAAAGTGTTTGATAAATAGACTCTATTTTTGTCGTTAGAAATCATCCCTATTTCGTATGGCAAAAATTTATTAGAAAAATGATTTTTGATCAGATTTATATTTTTTTTCGGTACAATTAAGCAAAATCCTACTCCACAGTTAAAAGTATTCAGCATTTCTTTGTCAGTAATATTCTTAGATTTTATCCACTTAAAAATTTTAGAAATTTTAATTTTTGATAAATCTATTTTTACTGATAGATGATTAGGAACTGATCTAATCAAATTTTCAATTAGTCCTCCCCCGGTTATATGTGCGGCAGAGCTAATTAATTTTTTATTTACAAGTGGAAGAATTTCTTTGGTATAAATTTTTGTTGGTTTTAAAAGTTCTTTTCTTAAATTTTTTTTAATCGTTTTTCTTTTAATTATTGATCTAACCAAAGAGAAACCATTTGAATGTAGACCATTGGAAGGAACAGCTAAAATTATATCATTATTTCGTACTTTGTGTTTTCCTAAAATTTGCTTTTTTGAAACTATGCCTACACTAAATCCAGCTAAATCAAATTTATCTTTTGAATAAATACCTGGCATTTCAGCAGTTTCACCTCCAATCAATCTACAATTAGATAAAGAGCATCCTTTAAAAATTCCTTTTAAAATTTTTTTTGTCTTTCCTAAATTAAGTTTACCAACGGCAATATAGTCTAAAAAAAAAAGAGGTTTCGCTCCTTGAACTATCAAATCGTTAACGCACATAGCCACAAGATCTATTCCAATTGTATCAAATTTCTTAAATTTATTTGCTAAATCAATTTTTGTACCTACGCCATCTGTACAGGATACTATTACTGGGTCCTTAATTTTTATTTTACTTATATCAAAAAGAGATCCAAAACCTCCGATTAAATCTTTATCAAGGGGGTTTTTCGTTTTTTTGACATCTTTTTTGGATAATTTTGAAATATGTTTAACTAATGTATTCGCTAATGAAATGTTTACGCCACTTTTTTTATAACTATTTTGTATTTTTTTCATTGGTAATAATGATATTTAACTTTTTATGAATTGTTTAAAATTAATAATTGTTATTTTAGTTATTTTTTTTAAAACAGGAAATGTTTTATCTGAAAATAATATATTTAATGTTAATAATATTGAATTAACAAAAAAGGCAAATTTATCAAATAATGAATTAGCAAATCAAGCTATTCGTAAAGGTTTTAAAATTCTAATTAACAAAATCTTGCTCGAAAATGATACAGAAAAACTCTCAAAATTAGATTTTAAAGAAATTAAAGAATTAGTATCCTATTATCAAGTCTCAACAAAGAACAGCGAAAATTTAGGTGAAAACTTAGTAAATTTTAATATATATTTTGATAAAGAAAAATTTCATAAACTATTTTTTAAAAGGGAAATATCCTATTCAGAGATAAACAACAAAGAACTATATCTATTACCTATATTAAAAAAGAACGACCAAATTTTTGTTTACACCCAAAATTATTTTTATGATAATTGGAATTCTATTTTTAAAAGTGATCTAATCGAATTTATATTACCGATAGAAAATATTGAAATAATCCAAAAGATTAGAATGAACAACAACGATATATTCAACTTAGATTTAAAGGATTTATTCATAGAATATACCAATGAAAATCTTGCTTTGATTTTAATCGAAGAGGGAAAATCTAATGAAAAAAAAATATATCTTAAGACTAGAATTTTAGAAAAAAATATAAACAAGAATTTAAACATTAAAAAAAATAATTTAATTCAAGAAAAATTTAACGAAAAAATTATTATAGAAGTAAGCAAAGAGATTTTGAACATAATAAAATCTCAAAACTTGATTGATATAAGAGTTCCCTCCTTTTTAAATACAAAATTTGTTCTTAATAAGAACAATAATTTGGTTGAATTAAATAATAGATTAAAAAAAATTGATGTAATAGATGATATATACGTTCAAGAATTTAATAATAAATATGTTCTTATAAAAATGAAATATTTAGGAAAACTAAATAAAATAATAAAGCAATTAAAACAACAAAAAATTATTTTAAAGCTGGATGGCGACGAATGGAGCTTAAATTTAATATAATGGGTCAACTAGTTTTTAAATTTCCTTTTAAAAAACAATATTTTGAACAAGATTTTTATGTTTCAAGTAATAATTTTTCAGCTTATAAATTAATTGAAAACTGGCCAAACTGGCCAGGTAAATGGTTAAATATTTTTGGCGCAACAGGTTCAGGTAAGACTCATCTGTCAAAAATTTTAGAGAAAAAAATAAATAAAACAAAAATATTAGATGAAAATAATATAAATAATCAAACAATCGAAGATTTAGATAATTTAGATTGTTTAATTATTGATAATTATAGAAATACGACTGATGAAAAACTTCTATATTCAATTTTAAATCAATCAAAACAATTAGATAATTATATTGTTATTAATAGCCAAATATCTATAAAAGAGTATAAATTTAACTTAATAGATTTAAAATCAAGATATAATAGTTTTGTTAATATAGGTATAGACTTGCCCACAGATGATTTACTAGAAGTGATTATTTCGAAATCTTTTTCTGATAAACAGATAGAAATTAATCCTAAAATATCTGATTATATTATTAAAAATGTAGAAAGATCTTATGAGAAAATGTTTAAGTTTCTGAAAGATATTGATGAATTGTCTTTAACTTCAGGAAAATCTATAAATATAAATTTAATTAAAAAAGTTTTAAGAAAATGAATAAATATAGAACTCATACTTGTTCAGATTTAAGCGAAAAAGATATAGAAAAAAAAGTTTCGTTATCAGGATGGTTACATAGAAAGAGAGATCATGGAAATTTATTATTCATAGATTTAAGAGATCATTATGGTATTACCCAATGTGTAATAGAAAATAATAGTAAATATTTTTCAATTTTAGAAAAAACAAAACCTGAATCAGTCATTAAAATTACTGGTAGCGTTATTAAAAGAGAAAAAAATACTGAAAACTCAGCTATAAAAACCGGCAAAATTGAAATCTCCATAGAAAAAGTAGAAATTCTCTCAAATGCTAAAGATCTTCCCATACCCGTGTTTGGAGAACAGGACTACCCAGAAGATTTAAGACTAAAATTTAGATTTTTAGATCTAAGAAGAGAAGAGATGCACAAAAATATTATTTTAAGATCTAAAGTAATTTCTTTTATTAGATCTGAGATGTTGAAACTTGGTTTTTTAGAATATCAAACTCCAATTTTAACTTCTTCCAGTCCTGAAGGAGCAAGAGACTTTTTAGTTCCTAGTAGATTAAATCCTGGTAAATTCTATGCTTTACCTCAAGCCCCACAACAATTTAAACAGCTAATAATGGTATCTGGATTTGATAAATATTTCCAAATAGCTCCATGTTTTAGAGATGAAGATGCAAGAGCAGATAGAAGCCCAGGAGAATTTTATCAATTAGATTTAGAGATGTCTTTTGTGGAACAAGAAGATGTATTCCAGGTAGTTGAAAAACTAATGATAAATTTATTTAAAAAATTTTCATCAAAAAAAATAACATCAGAAAAATTCCAGAGGATTCCTTATAGAGAGGCAATGTTAAAATACGGAACCGACAAACCAGATTTGAGAAATCCTCTTGAAATTAAAGATATTACAAATATTTTTACAAGAGATGACGTAAACTTTGAAACCTTTAAAAGATTAGTAAAATCTGGCTCGAAAGTGAGGACGATTATGACCAAAAATACTATAGGTAAAACTAGAAGTTTTTTTGATAATATTGATAAATGGGCAAAAGAACAAGGAGCATCTGGCTTAGCATATTTTTCTCTCGAGAAAAATAAACAAATTTCTGCAAAAGGACCTATAGGAAAATTTTTTAGTGAAAATTCACTTAAAGAGCTAATGAAAATTTGTGATGCAGAGGTAGGAGATAGTTTTTTTCTAGCCTGCGGCAAGGAAAGCGAGGTAGAAAAAATTTTATCTATTGCTAGAAATAAAATTGGAGAAGATTTAAAAATTATTGATGAAAATCAATTTTCATTTTGTTGGATTGTTGATTATCCAATGTACGAAATAGATAATAAAACAAATAAAATTATATTTAGTCACAATCCTTTTTCAATGCCTCAAGGAGATATTGAGAA
>MDTG01203063.1_pt1 | contig 19054 bp, 16 predicted proteins | sample 811421 | NCBI WGS metagenome assembly MDTG01 (sample SAMN05326645, study PRJNA326480) | marine metagenome | isolation source: seawater | place: Pacific Ocean: South East | collected 2011
CGAGGAGGAAACCGCACAGTAGCATCAACGAAGAACGCAGCGGTCAAAACCGGCCAAGGAGGTTGTCGGTGGCGGCCAAGAAGGTTGACGCTCTACACTGGTCGCCCTTCCTGGCCGCCACCAGCGTGAGAATAGACCTGAGTGACGCCTCGCGAGGGCTTCCTGGGCCAGTTGACACAACGCTACCAAGGAAGACACTGAGCGTCGCAGCTCTGGGAATAGAGTGATGGCTTTAAGCGGCCATAGACACCGCTCGCGTCCGGCGCATGAAGGCGAACTGACCTGGCTCGAAGGGCGGAGAGCCAACGTTCGCCGCGGTCACGAAGGCACCCCGTCCGCACCGCGGAAGCGGACATTTAGGCGAGAACCAAGACCGGAGCCCGTTCGATCGACACCAAGAAGGGCGGAGAGCTGACCTTCGCTGCGCTAAGAGCGAAAGCCCGCTTGCAGGCAATACCCGTAAATCAAAAACTAAGGTAGTAGGTCTGCTTCCCTTCAGCCAGGTAATACCTCTGCAGACCTCCTACGCTTTGTCCAACGCTTCCAACAGGCGCTTTGCGTAGCTCTGTGCCGCTTGGCGGACAGCTTCGTCGGTCACGGTTGTGAACCACCCCAGAAGCATCAAGATTCCTGAAGCGGCTACTGCAAATTCAGCACCATCAGGTAGTTGCAAATTTGACACGAGGGCTCGATCGAACCACAGGCCAAGAACCACGATGGTTACAGAAAAAGCGCAGCCGATTGGCTTAACTCCACGCAGGTTTCGCCAGAACCCGTAATTTATATTCTCTTTGAATAGTAGGGGATATTCGTTGACATCTCGAGTCTTGGAGAGCAACGCAGACGTCACCGCCCGATAGCGTTCATCAGCATCGGTTGGGTCTATTTCTTCTTCTGCGTGGTCGGGCAGGGGAATATCGGCCAGACCGGCGGCCGCTTTATGATATCTTTCTGTCGTATAGCGGTCCAGTACACTGTCTCGATGACGTAGCAGTGTCACCGACGGCATCCCTCCCCATTTCGCTACTAGCCTATTTTCAACGGCCTTTCCCAGATTTCTGGTTTTTCCAGACAACCAAAATAGACCAGCCGCCACGATAGTGATGTAAAGCGCGTTCTTGATATCAAAGGTAAACCATTCCGTGTAGATCGAAACGAAAACTATGACCGGAAGCGCGGCAAGGAGAGCGGGGTAGAGGCGTGCTTTTCGTTCATAGGGATCGGTGAACTTCTTGAAGATGGCTTCCATCCTCTATTCCTCGTAGCTGGTAGGGTAGCTAAGCGGGGTCGTGGGCCCCCATCCCTTGCGACCCGGCGCTGCCCCACCGGAGAAGCACAATGTCTTACCCTTTGTCTGGCTGACTTCAGCCCCCCGGTGTATGAATGCGCGAACGACCACCTGACGTGGGTGGTCCAGATCATCTTTGCCCGCACTGACAATGGCATACGAACGTGTTTCCTGATGCTCTTCGCCGACTTCCCCAAGCCATCGATCCAAGGTTTCGGTGGAGACATTATGACGAGAACCGTGATGAGGCACCTGCATTAGACTGTTTTGGTCGGCGGGAAGGGGGAGTCCAGCGACGCGAACGAAGTTTGCTGCTTCATCAAGCGCGGCACGACCGGCATCCGCTGTCAGAACCACCCGCCTTCCTGAAAAGTCCGCAAACTGCACTATGCTCATGTTGTTGCGTGGTGAGGTATCTTCAGCGGGGAATTTCTCTGCGCCCCATGCTGCCATAATCAGCCGCACGCCTTCAGCGATCTTCCGGACTGCGGCATCGAACACGCTACCATGAGTCGCCGTCGCTGGGGCGGCCTTTGGTGTTTTATCATCTTCAACAACGTAGCTGAAGAACGCCTCACGAGACGGCGCGAGGACAGTGAATGCACCAATCTTAGCACCTTGGAACGCGTCCGCGATTGGTATGCCTCGGTTGGTCGCAATCTCCTCAAGCTTGGCGAGGTTAGGAAACACGCTTTTGAGCGCCTTCGCGAGGTTCTCAGCGTTGGTATACTTCGCGAAGTAAGGGAGCAGTTCTTCAGCATATGCCCAAGGCCGGTTTATCCAAAGCATACCGACATTTGCTTCCTCTAGCACCGTCCTAAGACCCATCGCGTGGTCACCATCGGGATGGGTTGCCACGACATGATCAACTGACGTGCTCCCATAATAGGTAGACAGATGATTGAGTAGTTTCTGCCCTTCTTCCGCATAGCCCCCGTCGACCACATGAACATAGTAATGGCCATTAATCTCATAGCGAAGGCAAATTGCATCGCCGCTCTTTGTGTTCCCAACAGGAAGAAAATCGATCTCGTAGAAGTCAGCCATGAGGCCCCCTTTAGAAAAAAATATTTAAGCACAGGCGTAGCGTCTGGAGTATTGGGATTCAATATATAAGACGCCTCAGCGGTTGAGACAGCCGCAGCGAGCTTCATCCGATGTCTACTTGGGGCTTAGTCCGCTAATCACTGCACGGGTCTCAAGGGCCGCCATGGGCCGAAGTAATTAAAGCGGCAACCTCAGAGAGACAGGCCAATGGAGGCTACTTGCGCATCAGGTCTCCTGTGCGATCAGTAGAGGTTCGGCGTCCTTCAATTCCTTCGTGAGCCGGCCGAGCTCCGTCATCGCTTTTCCGTAGTCGCTGCTGATCCCCTGTTTGGAGACTTGCAACAGCGCCTTGAAACCACCTTCGCTGATCATGGCGATCTCTTGGAAGAGGCAAATCGGCAGCTGCCGGTTATCTTTGAAGCGTCGATCCGGGCTACCGTTCTTATTTACATATTTCCAGGTTTGACCAACCACTTTTGCATCTGAGGGGGCGGCCTCCACGATCATTCGCTGGTCACGAATGGCTGTGCGAAGAGTCTCGTAGCGAACCGCTCCGAAGCGCATATTCTCCTCAATTAGAATGCAGTCAGGGAAGAAGTAGCACTTCTTTCCGTCGATGAGGATCATGGGCGGCGTCACGTTCGACGCGATGCCGGGCGGCAAAGCATAGGATACGGAGGTTTCCGTCGTGTCGACCAAACTCGTAGCACCTGCGTTCTTCTTCCACGCATGGAGCGTCGTAATGTCACCGCTCGCTTTCACATACCAGAGCTTGCTAGCTCCAGCGATCCGGTCAATAGCTCCAATGAGCGCCTTGTATCTCTCTTCGGCGGCGGGTTCGAGGTTATAGGCGAATACGACGTTGCGACGCGGGATGTCTAGCATGTGTCCCACAGCATAGGCGATCCCGAAGAGCGCCGCGCACGCCATCATCGCAGCCGAATTCTGCGAGATGAGGGTGAAGACGAGGCCCAAGGCCGCCGCTCCGCACAGTATGAGCGTATAGGAAGGCTTCTCGCGCGCCCGATTCAGGCTATTCAGCGCTTCTGAGTGCGTTTCGGAAACAAGCACATCCGCCTCAGCGGAGATGATCCGGCGCATCATTACACCGTCTTCAGTCATGTAGGTTGGCAGCTTCTCGTCCGGAGCGATCTTGGCGAGCTCCGACGCGTAATCCCCCTGCTTCTCCGAACCGGGTCGTTTAGGCCTTCGGCCAAGGGTGCCAAGCGTCTTCCGATAGTAAATGCCGTTCATCCCAGCATGGATGTAATGGCCCTTCGGGCCGGTCCCGACCCGGAATCCCTTTACGCCGGCAGAGAAGCCCTGACCTGATTTTGAGAGATTGATCCTAAACGGTCCGAGGGTAATCGAATCCCTGATGTAAAACGGCATGATCGACCTTTTAAAAAATGCCAGTGCAGACTGGCACAATTCTTGTCGGTCACGCTAGATTTAATGTTTCAGTTCAGGAGGCAGATCCTTGTAGGTGCTTCGACGTTCGCTCGGTCGACTTCAATGGACCGAGCCCCAATGTCCGTTTTCGGACCCGACCGGCCATCCTTTACGCCTCGGACGAAGGTCGGCTATGGGCCGGGAGCAGCGGCGCTTCCGGCTGGTGTCTCACACCTGCGCATCACGCAGCCCCTAGCTGACTCGCAAAGGTCCCGAGGCGAAGTCATTTTGCCGCTGTATCGTCAGCCGCTGTCGAGAGAAGTGCTTCAAGGAGCCCTGTTTCAAGCCAATCCCGGTCTTCCAGAACCTCTGCCTCGACAACGGTCGGTTGACGCTTCAGCTCTTCCAGGCCAGACGCCATGATGCGTGACATGCGATATCCGCCGCGTCGGCATAGATAGACGGAACCTGATCGACCAAGGAAGCGGTATTCGAGGTCATCCGCATGAACGGCCTGGATGCCTGAGTTTATGCGCCATGCATCCCCACTGAGATACCCGCCGCGCCAGCCGCCCAACACTCTGAGTTGAGTGAAAGCTCTGTCCCGCGTCGCAAACGAAACTTTCAGGATCACCCAGTCGTCAGGTGAATAGTCCATGTGCGTCGTCTCCATAGTTCATTTTCGGTATTGCGATGTGTGGGGGCGTGACACCGCTGGCCAGGGTTGAAGCCCGATGCAAGGAGTGCATCGAGGTTTGCGCTCGGCGTGCCGTGAAACAGGATGGCCGAAGGCTCTTGTGGGGCCAGTCTTAGATCGACCGCAGTGCTGGCCAAGTGGCCTGGCCTGTCTCGCAAGTGGTCTGCCTCGCGTGGCGTAGCCGCTGGTGACCTACTTGTCGTCGAACGGAGCCAGGATCGTTCTCAAGAATGCGTATGTCTGTTCCGCCACGTCCTCCGCAGCTGAAGCAGGAAGGTCGTGGTACCAGAACGACATTGGCAGGGTTTCCTGAATCCGAGCGGGCTCCGCGTAGGTGTTGCGGAGACGAGCGATAAATTCCGCGAACTCGGCCTCATGGGCTTCGAGGGCTTGGCTCCGGGGGCCGGTAAGTTTTTCGCAATGGACGAAGACAGTGCATTTTTCGCCCAGAACCAGCGCGTAGATGCATGGGATTTGATGCGCTTCGCAGTAATTGGCATGATCCGTCACATCATTGCGGTCATATGTCGTGATGAGGTATTTCATTCCCCGCCTTTCTCTTTGTTTTGATGGGTTCCTGGTTTCGTGGAGGCAAGGTCAGCTGCGGCAGCGGCATCGCGCTCGAAAACCGCGCCGTAGTCCTGCCCGTCCGGGCTGAAGGGCTCGATCCCTGCAGCCGCCAGCTTGGGTCGGAGTGCTTGCCAAGGCATGCCAAGCTCGACGGCCAGGCCGCGCAGGGTCACGAACCGCTCATGGAAAGCGGCGAGGTCGCCTGGCGCCAGGAAGCGCTGCCGCGCATTGGTCTTGGGGTGTCGGCCTTCCGTGGACGGGACATGTCCCTCGCGCACCAGCCGCATGGCGGCGGAGCGTGTCAGACCGGACTGGCGGGCGAAGACATCGATACTGAGACCCGGCGCCTCGGGGCGCTCCAGAAGACGCTCGATCTCGCCTTTTGTGACCACGATGCTGGCATAGCCATCACGGTTGGTGTGCCGACCGATCCGCTGAACCTTGCCGCCCTCGAGAAGCTTCAGGACCGTGCCGGGGGAGACCTTCAGGCTTTGCGCGGTCGTCGGGATGTCATCCCAGCCGTGCATGTTCACGTAGATCGGCTCGGCCCCGGTCAACAGGCTTTCCAGGTGCAAGTGCGCGGCACGGACGTTCCAGAGCGGCTTGTGATCTCCGCCATCGATCGCGGGCGGGAAATGGCCCTCTTTTCGTAAAAGCTCGAACTGCGAGCGGGACATGCTCAATGCTTCCTGGAAGTCCTTTGCGGACACCAGGGTGTTGATCCGGTCGAGATGTGGCTGCGCTGCCTTGGCATCGAACAGCTCCCACTGGTCATCGCGGCCGGTCTCGGCGGGCTGGACGAGATCGACATCGACCAGCAGCTTGCGCAGGCGCCGGGGATCCATGCCAAGCTCGCGCGCGGCGGTCCGGACCGAGTGGACCTTTCGCTCCAGCACCGGCTCCCCCATGAGGTCGTCGCCCGGACCTAGCGGCCAGGTACTTGCTATGTGGTCGCGCAGAAGCTCCCGGAAGGGGGCGTAGGCCTCGCCCAGGAGGTCGAAGGCGAGCCGGTCATAGAGCGCGCCGTACTTCTTCTTGGGGCCGTCGGTCGGCTCACCAATCGTCTCCTGCAGCTGCATCAGGGTATCGCGGACTGTCGCTTCCCCTTGGGTCGCGAAGCGGAAGCCCATCTCGAAGGACATCCAGGCACGTTCCGGGCCGAACTTCTTCCACTTCGGGAACCTGACCGCCCAGATGGCGCGCCCGAGCAACTCGCAGAAATGCGCTGCGGCGTAGAGGTCGAACTGATCCAGCCAGCTCTCCGTGGGGGTGCCCGCCAGGCGGGCCTCGATCCATTCGTCGAACGGGTTGGGGGCGCGAAGCTCCTTGTCCAGTTCTCCGGCCCACACGCCGGGCGCGATCTCGGCCAAACGGGCGAAGGCGTCGTAGCGCCGGCTGACGTTGGCCTCGGTCCAGAGTGGAACGAGGGGATGGTGATGCTTCAGGCAGAGCGTCACAGGCCGGAAGAGCCAGTGGCCCCTGATGTACATGTCGCCTTCAGCGCGGCCAGGAGCGGCGGCCGCATCCTCTCGCAGACAGGCAGGGCAGCCCCGGACGGTGCTTTCCTTGATGGCCTTGGCATGAAGGCGATTGCCGCGGAACTCGTGCTCTCGGTTGCCCAGGTAGAGGGGCGACCACAGCCGCAGGTCCTCGACCTCAGTCGCGCTGAGATCTGCCAGACGCGCCAAGGCCTCAGGATTGCCGTCGATCACCTTGCTGAAGGGCAGCCCCATGTCGGTACAGAAGCCCGCAGTATCCACGCCGTTCATCGCGGCGAGGCGAGATACGAAGGAGAAGGCCGTTTCCCGATCCTGGAGATCGCGCGCGAGGGGGAGGGGTGTGGTCAACGCGGCGCCTCGTGGTCTTTTGCGTATTCCTCAGCAGGCTCGGCCTTTTGCGCGCGAGCGGGCCTCGCTGTGGGGCATCGATCCTGATGAGCGTAAAGCAGGTGGCCGGGGATCGGCGGGGCGCTTTCGACGAAGCGTTTTACGCGCTGCGGATCAGGTTCAGCCGAGCGCGTCGTCTGCCGGTAGGCGATGACGACATGAACAAGGCCAACCAGACAGACCAGTATCCCCGAGATCGAAATGATCGCATCAAACGGCATCATTCAGAACCTGGCCGTGTCTGGCCGAGCGCGACGATGACATCGGTTGCGTAGTACGCGTCTCCTTCCGGCACGACAGGGCAGGCGCACCCCCTCAAAGCGTGGCGCAGAAAGGCGCGCGTTGAGGGGGAGAGCTTGTCCACCAGGACAGGAATGCCGGTTTCGCTGCACCGAAGCGCGTAATCGAAGTCCTGCTGCAATGCCTGTCGGTCGGCCGGAAGTTCCCTAACCTCATTCGAGGACTGCGTTTTCAGCGCCGCCGCAATGAAGCAGACCTCCGCCAGATCATCCTCGTCGTCGCCGTGATCCTCGTCCGGGTAGCCGATCTAGATGTTCTGAATGCGTGTCCCAGCAATCACGGAAGACAGTCGTCGGTGTGAATGACCGAAGAACCAGGTGTCGATGTCGCTCCGCTCGATGACTCCGGTCAGGTTTGAGTGGAAGGCTGGTGTGAGACCATCGATTGGGCCTGCGGCGGACGGGTGCGGGCCGTGGTGCGTGACGACAAAGGTCCTGCCATTGCCGGCGAAATGTGGGGTCGCCAGCCTTTCTTCCAGCCAAGCGCGGTGTTCCCCATGCACGGCGATTATGTCCTCAGGTGTAACCGGGACAATGCGGCGCGGCAGCACCTCGTCCGGATCAAGCCACTCATGACCAGACGCTTCGGTGGAGATCATGTCGAAGTCGCGCATGAACCGGCGTGCGTAGTTCTTGGCAGCCTCCTGATCCCCCAGTAGCTCGAAGTCGGTCCAAAGCGTGGCGCAGAGATACCGGTCGCTACGATGGCGGAGTTCGGTCTTCTGCGCGAACCAACTCCCGCTTGCGTGAACCAGGTCACGCAGCCGGTTCTCGTCGTCCAGCCGCCCAGAATAGTAGTCATGGTTTCCGGGGAGGAGGTGGATGCGATCGGCGGGAACATAGCGGCTCAGATATGCGAGCGCGTCCTGCAGTGACGGGCCGAAGGTGTCAGACAGGTCACCCGCGACGATCAAGGCATCAACGTTTTGCTGGAGCAGCCGATCTTGCAGGCCATGGAATTGGAATGGGTCGTTGTTCAGCCAGAAATAAGATCGGAGATGCAGGTCGGCTATTACTGCGACCGTTCCGCCATTGTCCGGGATTTCGATAACGGTGGGGGCGGCCAACATGGCCTCCGATGAATTCGAGTGAGTTCTGACCTACAGGGAAGGCAGGCCGCGACACGGCTGGTCGGGAGGAGTTGGAATGCTCACCTAGCTCAGCCGAGGGTACAGTACATGCCGGCGAGGAGGGTCACAATAGATTGATAACAAAGGGTTTTTTCGCAAATTATCTAGCAGCCCCAAGCCCCTGAATTCGCTGGGCATAAGGCGTCGACAAGTTTCTTTTTCGCAAAAGACTCGAAGCCGTCATTCATCCAGACCGCAGAATTCTGGACGGCTAGACGTCAACGGTGTGGAAGGAGCTGCCGTTGGCGGGGCGCTCGGTCAGTTCTTCTCGGAGCCACGAGAGCAGGGCATCCGTCTCCGCGTGGTTGCCGCGCCTCGCGCCGCGGAAAACCGAAATTTCGGTCGGGCGGAATACCGCCTCATCGCAAAGCCTCAGAAGCTTGCCGTCGGCGATGAGCCCACTCACCGTGTTGCGCCAGCCGAGCGCGATCCCCTGACCTGCGACCGCCGCCTGTAGTACCAAGGGAAAGCTGTCGAAGCCGGTGATCCGCGCGCTTTTCGGCATGGGGTGTCCGACGGCCTGGAACCAGTCCGGCCAATCCATCCAGTCTTGCGGCAGGACCCGATGCGACAGCAGCGGGTATCGGGCCAATCCCGCGGCAGGAAGCGGTAGCGCCCCGTACGGCACGAGGCCTGGGGCGGCCACGGGAAAGATCTCGTCCGAGGCGGTGAAGGCCAGACGCGCCGAACCCGCGGCCCGGCCGGTCGTCTGGATCGCCACGTCGAAGGGCTCGGGCGCCGCTGTCAGCGGCGCCAGGGCGCTGACGACCCGGACCTCCAAACCGGGGTGGCGTTCATGGAAGCCCGCAAGGCGCGGCATGAGCCAGTAGAAGGCCTCGCAAAGCTGGCAATGCAGGACCAGTCCCGTGCCGGAGGGGCCGCCGCGCAAACGCGTCGTCTCGGCTGCTATATCGGCCAGGGCCGCGCCGACAACCTGTCCGTAGGCGCGCCCGGCCTCGGTCAGGAAGACAGCCCTGTTGCGACGCTCGAAGAGCCGCAGGCCGAGATCTGCCTCCAGGGCGGCGATCTGCTTGGTCACAGCGGTTTGCGTCAGACCGAGTTCCTCAGCGGCGGCGGTGAAGCTTTCATGTCGGGCGGCCGCTTCGAAGGCAGGAAGCCGAGACAACGGTGGCAGCGAGTGGCGATCCATTCCAAATCCTCATGCATTGGCGACCCATTCTCATTTTGTGAGGGAAGCAGCCCGTGGTTTCCATCGCGTATGGCATGGAAATCCGATCACATCCCACCTCTTGGCGGGACCACACGCGGCATCATCGCGATCCTCACGGCGGTTTCGCTTCTGTCTTTCTCCGACGCACTGGTGAAGATGAGTGGAGACAGCTTCGGGCTGGCACAGCTGGTCCTGCTGCGATCGACCGTTGCCGCAGTGCTGCTCGCCGCCTGGCTCCTGCCCATGCATGGCCGGTCGAGCCTTCGTCTCACCCGCCGCGGCTGGGTCTGGGCGCGAAGCCTTTGCCTCGCAGCCATGTGGCTGAGCTATTACGCGGCGCTGCCGGCCATGTCCTTCGCTCTCGCCGCAGCCTGCTACTACACCGCGCCTGCCTGGATGGCGCTGCTGGGGCGCGTCTTGCTGGGCATGACCATCGGCGGGCGCGGATGGACGGCCGTGGCACTGTCTCTTGCCGGGGGGCTACTGGTAGTGTCGCCCTCGACCGACACGTTCACTCCTCTGCTGCTGCTCCCGCTCGCAGCTGCCGCCTTCTATGCTCTGGCGGGCCTCATCACCTGGAGCCGGTGCCAGGCGGAAAGCCCGGGCGCGATGGCCATGACGCTCAACCTCTGTCTCGTCTGCGTGGCCGCCGCAGCGCTCCTGCTTCTCTCGCTCTTTCGGCCGGGCGGCACAGAGAGCTTCGTTCTGGCGCTCTGGCCAAGGCTCACGCTCGCGGACTGGAACCTCGCGTTCGTGCTCGGATGTCTCTTGGCAGTGATCGCCACGGCGGTCGCGACGGCCTACCGGGTAGCCCCGACGCCGGTCGTCGGTGTCTTCGATACCGCCTACCTGGGCTTCGCGGCCATCTGGGGCGCTGTCTTGTTCGGAGACGTCCCCACGGCCCGAGAAGCCCTCGGGATCGCCCTCATCGCGTGCAGTGCAATCCTCATGAGCGGCGGGCGACAGGAACGGAAAGACCATTTCTCCTGATCTCGACGCTCAGTTGGGTTCGAAGCGGGCCTGCGCCACCGCAGCCGGCCAACTCGCTCGGTTGAGTCGGCCTGCCCGGCAGAGGCGGCCCTATCCGGACATTCGCTAGGTTGGGCCTCGCTGCGGTGCAGCTTCCCCAATCCGGTCCTTGGGGCAAAGCGCAGCATGATCTTGCATCCCAAGATCAGCAGTGTGGACAACTGCTGACATCCGCGTAATCGCGACTATAAACGGGCTAGAGACCTCAATAAACCACGCGTCTGGATGATCGACATGCTTAAGCTGATCTACACTTCGACCAGCGCAAAGCCACTGCGCATTGTCGTGCGCCTGCACTGGCCACCCTCCTGGGCGCCGTTAGGTTACTGCCCCATGATTTCGGACTTCAGCGTGAAGCTGATCATCAGGACATCCTTGCAGGTCTGGTCATCGATCTCGTGGTCGGCCAAGGTGGTCATGATATCGTCCAGCGCTGCCATGTATTCGGCCGCACTGATGTTCATGCCGCGATGCGCCGCCACCATGTCCCGACCGGTGTATTCCTCCGGACCGCCCGACCCCGCCCCGAGGAAGTCGCAAAGATGCGCCTTGGCGGCGTCCAGTTCTGCGGGCTTCTCCCGATAGGGCAGGAAGCGCGGGCCCAGCGTGGGATTGTTCATGTGCGCTTCTATGATGTCGTCGACGAGCCCCTTGATGCCCGGCTGACCGCCGAGACGGCTGTATAGTGTCTGTTCCATCTGTCTTCGCTCCTGGCTGACGTGGTTCGCATGGGTAAAGGGACGCAGGCCCGCGACCGGGCCTGCGCGGGATCATTGCGCTGCCTGCTCCGCGACCATGGGCTTGATGTTGTGATTGACCCGGAAAAGGTTGCCCGGGTCATAGCGCGCCTTGATCGCCTGCAGGCGCTGCATGTTGCCGCCGTAGGCCTCGACCAGGCGATCGGGTTCGTCTTCGGGCATGAAGTTCACGTAGACGCTGGGGGCTGCATCTGCCGCAGTGTCCCGGAACAGACGGCGCGCCCAGTCAATGCAGGCTGCGTCCTTTCCGGGGTCGTCCCAGCGGGTGTGGACGTTCATGACGAAGTGGCCCGTCCGCTGCGGGTAGGCGGTGGCCTCTGGCGCCACGCGGGCCATCGCCCCGCCGACATGGGCGATGAAGACCTCGCACTGCGGATCCGGCACATCACCGACGGCCTCCAGGATGGCCCTGATCGTCCCGGCGCTGAGCCCCATGAAGTCACGGCTTTTCCAGTAGTTGCGCGCGCCGGGCGTCAGCAGCGGATCGAAGGCGGCCTGCCAGCCTGTGAAGGGATGCGGTCCGATGACGTCGACGATCGGACTGCCGAGCGCACGGAGATCACGCATGGCCACTTCGCCCTCCGCCATGCCACCCGAATAGCAGGCGGCGAAGATCAGAACCTCGCGTCCATGCCATTCCTCGGGCAGGAACGGCAGCGGAGGGGCCTTGCGCAGGACCGACCAGATCGTCAGGTCGTCCGGTGCCCGGTCGCAAAGCTCCTGGAACTTCGGCAGCAGTTCCGCTGCCGCCTCGAACGGGTGGATGACGAGGCCGGACAGCACTTCCGGGCCGACGGGATGGGCGCGGAACTCGAACGAGCTGACCACCCCGAAATTGCCCCCTCCGCCGCGCAGGGCCCAGAAGAGATCCGGGTTCTCCCGGGGTGAGGCCCGGACACAGTCGCCACTGGCCAGGACCACATCGGCGGAGAGCAGGTTGTCGATCGTCATGCCGTACTTGCGGGTGATCCAGCCGAAACCACCCCCAAGAGTCAGCCCCGCGATACCGGTGGTCGAGTTCACGCCGACCGGCACGGCCAGGCCATGGGCCTGTGTCTCGTGATCGACATCGCCGAGCGTCGCGCCCGGCTCCACCCGGACGGTGCCGGCGGCGGCATCCACCCTTACTGAACGCATGGCAGAAAGATCCAGCATCATGGAGCCCTCTTCGACGGCAAGGCCGGCGATCTGGTGCCCGCCGGCACGGACTGCCATCCGCAACCCTTGGTCACGCGCAAAATCCACCGCAGCCCGAATGTCGGCAGGTCCTGCGGCCTGGACGATCAGGGAGGGCTTGCGGTCGATCATCCCGTTCCAGATCGTGCGCGCAACGTCGAAGCCCGGATCCCCCTCCAGCATTACGCAGCCGCGCAACTTCGCGGCCAGCGACTCCAGCTCCTCGGCACGGATCGTCGTGCGTCCTCCGTCCAGGTTGTTCACATCGATATGGTCTTTCATCTTCTCCTCCCTTGGACATGTTGGAACGGCAGTGTCGGAAAGGGCAGCGCCTCCTTCGATTTGCCCCATGCGGCCGCACGGGAAGAGGATGACGGGTCCCACCCCATCGGAACCAGTGACGGGACTGGACCGGCTGGTCCAGAAATTGGACCCGAGACTCATCCATGCAAATTTGCTAATCTGTTGCCAAGCCAGTGAGGAGGACACCGATGTCCAACGCCAGCTATTTCCAGTTCTGTCCTGTCGCCATGGCCGCCGAAGTACTCTGTACGCGATGGACGATGCTCGTCGTACGGGAACTGGTCGCTGGCTCGACCCGGTTCAACGACATCAGGCGCGGCGTGCCGCGCATGTCGCGGTCCCTTCTGGCACAACGCCTGCGGGAGCTGGAGGACGCCGGCATCGTCAAACGGCAACCCGTGCCGCGCTCCCAGGCGGTTGAATACCTTCTGACACCCGCCGGAAGAGACCTGTTGTCGATCGTCCAGGCCTTCGGGATCTGGGGGCAGAAATGGGTCGAGTCCGAACCCTCCCTTGAACGGCTCGATGTCTCTCTCCTGATGTGGGACATGCGCCGCAATCTCGACCCATCCCCACTGCCGGCCGGGCGCACCGTGCTGAACTTCCGCTTCCCGGAGCTCTCTGCCGGCAAGAGATCCTGGTGGCTGATCGTCGAGGAAACCGGCGAGGTGGACCTCTGCTTGACCGATCCAGGGTTCGATGTCGATCTCTACGTGGAAACCGATCTGCGGACCATGACCGCGATTTGGATGGGGCTGACAACGGTCGCCCAGGCCGCGGACAAGCTGGCGCTTGCCGGGCCCAAGGCGGTCGCCGGGGCAATGCAGAGCTGGCTGGGTCTGAGCCCCTTCGCCAAGGAACGCAAGCTGGCGTACTAGGCATGGTCTGAGCTCCGCCGCCCGACGCAGGCCGCATCGGTGAAACATTGGCCATGGGCCCCTCTACCGCTTCCGCCTAAGCGCCCTCGTCCCTCGTCAAGTGTCGCCTGTTCCCCGCCCACTTGTCCGCAGGGCGAACGGCCGTTTCCTGCGCATCGCTGCCATTCGTCTTGGATGCAGCGAAGGTCGGCTCTCCGCCCTCATGGTCGCTTCTTGGGCTGCGTTCCCCCGGGATGAGTGGATGACGGCTTTGACTTAAATGCTGCAGCCACCATGTCGCTGGGTCGCAATTCGGCTACCCGCCATGATGTACGCCGCTGTCTGCCTCGATAGCATCCGGCAGTCGATTGTAACTCGTGCTTGGCGAACGGTCGCATCTTACGGTCTCCGCGGCCTGTCAGGTCACCTCGTACGAAGCGCATAGGGCGTCGGGTTTATCCCCAAGCGAGTTTGTTGCCACCATGGGTACAAACTGCCCAATCTTCAAACCTCCGGGTTTTCCTCACTCATAGCTTCGCCCGTCTTGGGTACCTGAGTATGCGACTTTCTGTGTACGCGTCGACACCGGCACGGCGGCAACCAGAGCGAGATCTGGTCGCCGCCTTATTGCGCTCTGGCTGATTGCTCGATGTGGCGTGGCGAATTTCTTCGCGCGATATCCTGGCCATCACCTTGCGAGAACATGTCCACCATCGTCGCGCCGGCCCCGGGAACGTGACGCTGATGGCTGCTGAAGTGGTCGCCTGAAGAAAATTTGGAGGATATTTTTTCGCATTTTCAGGGGGTTGACTCAGTTTCGGCAAGGGCCTTCAAGGCCGGGCGCATTTTTCTGTTTTGGATTTTCAGCGGATTCGCGGACCTTCTCCTTGTGCAAGGTCGGCGCTCTATGACGCCCACGTCCTGCGCAAAAGAAAACGCGCACCCTCGGGTGCGCGCCTGGAAGTTGGGGCAAAGATCGCCCGTGTATCACTTGCCACGCTAGAGGCCGAGAACGGCCCGGGCAAGCGCGGTCTGAGCTCCAGGATGAAAAGATGACTACCCCGGAAGCGCCTCGTTTCCGGGAACGGAGACGGCATGTCGAACTACGAAGACTGGTTGCAGGACCAACCGGCACCCAAGAAGAAACAGGCAGCCCTGTTGGTGGCGCCGATCCACGGGGTTCTGCCCTATGCAGGTGACCGCAATCCCCTGATGCGCAGCGACACGGTCAAGCGGGTGTCGACAGCTCTCGCAACGCCGATGACGGGCGGCATCCGGCAGGTTTACCATTTCGATGGCGAGTCCGAATACGCCGTCGCCTTGGATGCCCTTCGCAGCCCCGAGCTCTATGGGCTGGAGGTGCAGCTTCCTCCACTCAGCTTCTACTGTCGGCAGAAGCGCAAGGTGCGGACCCATCGGTTCGACTTGCGGCTGACGTTCAGGGATGGGTACCGGCGTGCGGTCTTCGTGCGCAATGCGACGAGCTTGGCGAAGCGCGAAACCCAGGACGAGATCGACGACATCTTCGCCGCCGTGACCGAGGACTTCGCTGACGACGCCATGGTCGTCTGCACGGATGACTACACGCGTGCCTACCGCGATAACCTCCGCCGTATCTGGGACTACCTGCAGGTGAAGGACGACGAAGCGGATGCGACTGTCGAGGATGCTGCGCGCACTTCCAGCTACTGGTACCTGAGCGACCTCATCGCGAACTGCGATGTCGAGCCATGGCGCGGCTACCAGTCCGCGCTGCGGCTAATCGGGCAGAATGTGCTCTGGACCGACATGCATGGGGTCATCGACTACCCCTCGCGGGTGGTGCTGAACGCATGACCGCGAAGCCGCTCTACAACATTCCGAAGGGATCCATCCTGAAGCTGGATGGCCGCGAACTGCTGGTGTCGGTTCGCGAGGAGAGCGGCTATGCGGTGGAATGCAAGGAAACCGGCGAGTGTTTCACGCTTTCGCTGGAGCGGGTTGAGACTGCAATCCGACACCGGGATTGCGAAATCATCAAGCCTGCCGATGTCGAAAAGCGGAAGGCATTGCTCAAGTACGCCGACGGGTTCGAATGCGTTGAGCAGCTTTCGGAGAAAGACCAGCGGATTGTCCAAGCGCGCCTCGCCCTTGTTATCGCCCAGGACGAGCTACGCGCTGAGGGCGTGAAGCTCACCCAGCGCAGCATGGATAAGAGCGGCATTCATCGCCGTCTTTTGCTGACCCGCGCGGAAAAGATCGGTTCAGGATATGATTTACTCGAACCTCGTCGCGGCGGCCAACCATCAACCCGCTTAGAAGTCCCGCAGGGGCGGACGTTGGCCGGCCTGCGCGACGTTTACCATCGCTTCGATCAAAACCCAGTTGTCTTGGCGAATCGATTCCACATGAGGGGACGTCGGGAGCCCAGGCTCTACGAATGGCAGGAGCGATTTATCGACTACGTCCTGAACCAATGGCATGATCCTAAGCAGCCAAAATTGGCATCTGTTTACAAGCTGGCGACAAAAGTCTTCCGCCGCTCTCCCCGAGAGATGGCGCAAGACCTCAACTTTCCCTCGATCACGACGATCCGCACGCGTGCGAAGGCGATTTCCGATGTCGTCACCGTGCTCGGTCGCGGTGGGACGCGGCACGGGACCAACACCAAGGGAGCTGGGTCGACCGACGTACGTGCCTTGGCGTTTGGTGAGAAGTTCGAATGGGACCAGTGCCTGCTGTCGATTTTCAGCTCCGGCGACGGTGTCGTTCGTGCCGAGGTCATCGATCCCAAGGAAGCCCCTCAGGAGCTTGCGGACAATGAGATTCGCCGCTGTTGGCTCCATGTGATCCTTGATGTCGCGACCAGCGAGGTGCTGGGCTGGGTCATCTCGGAGACGGTCGATGCCGATCACAGCAAGGCTCTGCTTCGCATGGCGACGCGGGATAAAACGAAGGAGAAGGTGCGATACGGCTGCAAACAGGATCCCGTGCCGCCCGTCCGCCTGGGGCTTGCGCTGGCGGACAATGGCACGGCCACCCGGAATGCAGACGTTTATGCGGGTCAGCTCGGAATGGGCATGACCGTGATGACGGCGCGCGCGCACCAGCCCATGGACAAGCAGATGATCGAGCGGCTTTTCGGCGCGACGCAATGGGACGTGCTGAATTTCCGGCCCGGGTATACCGGTAGCCGCCCTGGCGAACTGACTGGCTACGAGCCCAAGCCCTCGGCCGAAATTAGCCATGACGACCTTTATGGCACCCTCACGCGATACTTTATCGATGAGTATCCCTTCCGGCCGCATCGCGGCACCGGGATGTACGGTGCGACCCCTCGTCAGAAGCAGGAAGAGGCCCTGAAGCTTTACGGCCCGATGGAACCGCCGTCGCAGCGCGACCGGTGTCTGCATTTGGGCGCGAAGGTCCAGGCAACCACGACGTCAGAAGGGGTAAGGGCGTTCAATATCCCGTTCAACTCTACGGAACTCCAACGCTTTGCAGCGGGGAGCCCGAAGCGGGTCACCGTTCACCTCGATCCCGACGACCTGCGGAAGGTCCATGTCACTGCTGAGGGGGAAGACGCCGTGATGGAAGCCCGTCTTAGCATGACCGTCTTCAAGGACCAGACGCTCGAAGAAGCCATCGAGATCATGGAGGCTGCGACGAAGTCCAATCCGAGCTTGCGGGAACTCCATGATCGACACCTGGGCGAAGCGATGAAGCGCCGTGCGCTTGAATCCGGTTTCTTCCCGGATTCTCGCGATCCGTCGAGCTACCAGACGCTCGCTCAGCTCGAGGCTCGCGCGAGCAAACTGCTTCAGGTCGAAACGCGACCTGCCGCCTATGTCGGTGCGACTGCTGCCCCCGGGCACCTCATGAGCAGGGGCCGCACGTCAGGGGTGGTGCCAGCACGCCCCGCCGGCGCGGCACCGTTCAAACCGCCGTCCCCATCGACGCCTCCCAGGGCAAGCGCACCTCCGCCGCAGTCCGCTGGACCGACGGATGTACCCCCAGGGGAAGTGAGCACTTCGGCGCCAGACCCTGACGACATCAAGACCATGACCTTCGTCCGCATCAAGGATAGCAAACTGTGACCAACCCCTTCATCATTCCCTCGTTGGCAAACCTGAACGCGGATCTGGCGCAGCGGCACTTCCCGCTCGCCAGGGGCGAGGAACTTCAACAGACCTTCGCTCAGCTCTTCAGTCGCCACTTGGGGCGTCTGCAGTCCGGGAAGGGCTTCGAGGCGCGCAGCCTCCTTGTGACGGGGCTGTCTGGCTCGGGTAAAACGGCCGAGATCGCGGACATGCTGAACCGCTTCAACGAGAGCGCTGTTCCCATGCCGGACTGCAAGGATGCGCGGTTTGCAAGCTGCGTGCTGGAGGCGAAAGGGAGCTGGAAGGACCTTGGCCGCAAGACGCTGCACGCCTTGGGCTATCCCATTATGAACAAGACCCGCCGGACACAGTTTGAGATCTGGGATCTGGTCATCAAGCGGGCCAAGCTCCAGGGCGTCATCGGCATCTACTACGATGAGGCCCAGCATATCATGCGCGGAAAGTCGGATGCCGAGGTCCTGAGCGTCCTGGACGCGTTCAAGACGCTCATGAAGTCACACGACTGGCCCCTCATGTTGATCCTTTCGGGGGTTCCGGAACTGGGAGACTACGTGCAGCGCGAGCCACAGCTCGATAGGCTGATGACCAGGATCGAGTTCCAGGAAATTGATCTGAGCAGTGCGCCCGGGCATCCGGCACAGGACTACGAAATCCTCAACGAAATCGTCGGCAGCTACGCCATCAGCGCGGGGCTTGATGTAGATGCGAGCCTACCGACGGGAGATTTCCTGCACCGCCTCGCGACTGCCGGCGCATTCAGGTGGGGCCTGGTCATCGACATGGTCGTCGATGCCGTGGCACTTGCCGTTGCCAGGAGGGAAGGGGTGGTTGAGCGGTCGGATTTCGTGGCGGCCTGGTGTGAGAAAACCGGAATGAACCAGCTGGCGACGCCGTTCACCCATGACAGCTACGAGAGGATGTTCCGGAGGGACAAGCCGTTCCGGGCTGCCATCGGCACCTGATCTTCCAGGACAATTCAGTCTTCGAGAAACCCGCGCTTCGGCGCGGGTTTTTTCATGCCTAGATGCTAGCGCCCGGATGTCTGCGCCAGCTAAGCCTCTGATGTTGCGCAGTTTTTTGGTTTCTGCGCAGGCTTATGCTTTCACTTTGGAAATCGCGTCCGGCAAGTTGTTGAAAATATTTATGGATTCCTGGCGCCGAATCGGAAGTGATTGATTTTGCGCATTCATCTGCTCTCCCTGACTATGAGAGTCAGAGCAAGCATATGAGTGCGCAAACGGAAGCATAAGTCTGCGCAAGGGGTGTCAAGTGTGCAGCGACACCGCTGGTGAAACAGCGCGACATCGCAGGTGGTGATTTTGGGGGAAGCGGAAGCCGGGCGTAGCCCGGA
>MDTG01400533.1_pt1 | contig 19053 bp, 20 predicted proteins | sample 811421 | NCBI WGS metagenome assembly MDTG01 (sample SAMN05326645, study PRJNA326480) | marine metagenome | isolation source: seawater | place: Pacific Ocean: South East | collected 2011
ATTTGAAAATTCAGTATTTACGGAAGGGTGAATAATATTAGGGAAATTTATTTCATACTTTTGTAATTTTTTATGTACAATACTTCGTATATTAATATTTCTAGCAACAGTATTAACAACAGATATTTGTTTATGTTTTTTCAACCACTCTATGTTATCAATTACGGGGTATCCAAAAATTTTAGTATTTTTTAAAGACAAATTATCATCCAAAAAACCTAGAATATTAAATAATTTATTTTTTTCATTAATATCATTAAGAGTTTGAATAATATCAGGAAACCCCACTCCTATTATAACTAAATCTTCCATATAAAGACCTAATTAAATTTTATGTAGTGGTTTTTACCACCTGAAGCAAAAAAAGTTTTGTTTTGAATTAATTTGTTACTTGGCACTAATCCAAATCCAATGGCAAATCTAATTTTATCGGAGTTATTTTCAGCGCCACCATGAATAAGCATAGACGAAAATAAAGCATATTCGTAATTTGAAAATTCCATATTAGTTGTACTTTTTAAGTCCACACCCTCTATTATTTTTTTTGGCATCCAAAAAAAACCTAATTTATGCCCATTAGAGTGTTTTTTTACTGTGCCAGGCCAATCTTTATCTATTTCTGTTTTTATATTTTCATCGGCAATAAGATGTGATTTAGGTACATATTTAAGAGTGTTTTTAGAATTTACATCTTTAATTGGAATCCAAAGATTTAGTACATAAGGTGTATGTGAATGATCAGAGTAAAAAGTTTCTCTATGCATATCAGGATGTTCTATATTTTTTGAATTTTTTGAAGGCCTAACAGCTCTTAAGAATACAACACTTTCGTGAAGTAAGTCTTCATTAAAGAACAGTTCATCAAATACATTTCTTTCAGACAAGTAAAATTTTTTTTGAACTTCTAATTTATTAACTTCATTCTGACATTCTACAGCTATTTTTTGAAACTCTTCTTTTGATAGGGAATTATAGTAATTAATATCTTTAGAAAAAAAATTATTAATTATGATTTTAACATCATCAATAATATTTTTATTATTTATTTCTTTAATTATTAATCCTTCTTTATCATATTTGTTCTTAAACATTGCAGGCTCCAAATTTTTTAAAAAAAATTCTTTAGTTTTATACTACTTTTTTCAATTTTATCCCATTTTTTTGTCAGTTTCTCAAACTGATCTATAAATCTATCAATTACTAAGTCTAATTCTTCCCATGTAACTATTAAAGCTGGTGACATACTTATGCGATGCCATTTTCCACTTAAAATAATATTATCTTCAGTTTTCATTTTTTCAGCAAGAGTTAAGCCAAAAAGATGTTGGTCTTTGCAACTATATTCTATGGAATTTCTTAAACCCCTTCCTCTAACATTTTTAAAAAAAACATTATTCTTGAGTGACTGCGTTATCTTTTCTCTCAAATGTATACCCTTTTCATAGACTGTTTTTAAGAAATAATCATCATGAATTATTTTTTGAACCTCTAATGCGCCAGCAATTGAAGCTGAATGACCTTGATGAGTGTTAGAATATTGAATAACCCCATGATTTATTTTTATATTTTCTTCTATTCTAGAAGTAGTAATAACAGCGCTTAATGGTGCGTATCCAGCACCAAGGGTTTTGCCAATAAAAACAAAATCAGGATCTACATTATCCCAATCAAAACAGTGAACTTTTCCTGATGTTCCAGTTCCACACCAAACCTCATCAAGAATTAAATGAACATCATATTTTTCGCAAACCTTTTTAATCTTTCGCCAATAGTTTTTAGTTGGGGGGACATCTCCGACCAATCCTCCACATATTGTTTCTGCAATAAAAGCACAAACTTTTTCAGGACCAATATTTAAAATTTTTGTTTCTAAATCCTTTACGCATCTATTTGTATAATCGTCTTCTGTTTCATCATGAAGTTTATTTCTATAAACGTTATGTTCTGGTATCTTAGCCATGTTTTTAGGAAACAAAGGTTTGTAAAAATCTAAGTTTGGCCTGTCACCAGCTGCCATGGAATGTGTCGTCGAACCGTGGTATGATTGTTCCCTTGAAATAAACCAACTCTTTTCTTTGTTGCCTCTGCAACAGTGGTCCTGATAGCTAAGTTTCATAGCAGCTTCACAAGCTTCTCCACCAGAACTGCCAACGAAGAAAACTTTGTCTAATTTAGATTTTGTTTTAGATACAAGTAAATCAGCTAGAGAATCTCTGTTTTTGTCAGAAAAAGCTTTATAATCGATATGAGGGATTTTTTTAAGTTGTTTAGTTATAGCCTCTACAACATTATTTTGAGACCAACCGAGAATAGCATGGGATGTAAATCCTGCAGTAAAATCTAAATATTTTTTTCCGTCATTAGTATAAAAATTAATACCTTCAGCCTTAGTTATCTCTATAGGTTTAGGTTCATTTAAAAATGTATTTATTAATTTAGAATTTTTCATTTATTTTATTCTTTGATTGGATTGCAGCATATAGCAAATAAATAATGTGCCATTTTATTATGACCAGTGTGAATAATTTCGTCATTCATAGAAAAAATAAAGACATTTTTAAAATATCTTTGAAGTGTAGTTGAGAGTTCGTTTCCAGTTTTACAATTAATATGTCCAGGATCTCTACTTTCAATCGGAATTAATGCTTGAGATTCAAGGCTCGGTACACCTATAATTACTGTACCTGCTTGATTAATAGATTTAATAAGATTTTTTAAAAAATTATCTTCTTTAAGAGGGCTTATATGCTCAAAAACATCTATCATATAGATTGCATCGTATTTTAACTTTGAATGCTCTTTAGTTAAATCCAAAACTAAACATTTAACTTTCCATTGTAAACAATTTTGTGATTTAACATGAGAAACAAACATGGGGTCATAGTCAGAAAGAGTTAAATTTTTGACATTTTGCCTTACTATTCTAGATGCCCATCCATCACCACAACCAATTTCTAGAACATCTTTTTTACCACTAAGCATTTTGGAAACAAATTTGTATCTAGATAACACAAAAAGAAGACGTTTAGGATCCCTATTCCAAACGCTTTTCATCATTGGACCTAAAGTAGAGCCTGGAATTTCTTCTTTCTCTTCGAATAGATAACTATATTGAATATCTTTAGTTAAATGTTTTGTCATGTTACACCCTATTACTATTTAAATGCCAAATTGTATCCTCATCTTTAAATGGCCCTGAACATGTTTCAATAAAAATAAAGTAGCTAGAATGACTTTCAATAGTTCTATATTTTGTTGCGTCAATTCTACAAAATTGATTTGCTTCCTTATCAGAAGATATCATTATTTTTTCAATAATATTTAATTTATCATCATATTGCGTTATGGTTGCAAAACCATCAATTGCAAAATAACTTATTGAGTGTTTATTGGCTTGTTTAAGTGGCCCAACTTTATGTGGAAAAGAATGAACCATTAGCATCTCATTAATATTTTCATTGTCTTTTTGATGTAAACATATTCTTAATATTGGTTCATTTTTTATTTTAGCAATTTCTCTTAATGCCCTAGCCTCGTAGTAAGAGAATTGTGAAGGCAAGGTTTTAGTGTAGTATACACGTTCATTTTTTTTATCAAGAGAAAAATGTTCTAGAAAATGTTGCTCTAATTTTTCTATTTTATTTTTATCTTTGGTTACAAATTTAAAAATTGAAAAAAAAACACTAATTGTGGACAAACTTAATGGAATTGTTATGAGATCAAGGACATCAAAGACTTTCATATTCTTTTTAAAAGTAATATTTTGTAGGTTTTCATTAAACACTTTGATATAAAAGTAATTATGTGAATTATATATTTCTTTATCTATTAATTTAACATTATTAAAAGAAAGTTTATAATTTAATTTAATATCATCCATTAATTCTGTAGTTTTAAAATTTCTAGTTTGAACTAAGCTCCACAGTTTAGAAAATAATGGATGAATATTAGTATTTTCTAAAACAATATTGCCAAATTGATCGTACAAAACTAAAAAATCATTTCCTTTATTTGAAATAGATAAATTCATAATCACCAGTATATTTGAACATCTTTAATAATGTTATCCATTCATCTTTATCAAAAAAACTTTCTGCGGTTAGAGCCCAGCATTGTAAGTTAAATAATTCAAGCTCATTTTTATAACTCTCAACCATTATATATTTATTTTTTCCAATTCTTTCAATTTCATGAATTGATTGTTCTAAATCCTTTAATTTAAAATTATGTAATAGACCTAAAGTTATTACTAGATCATAGGAATTATCTGAAAAAGGTAATTTTTTTCTTACATCATAATTTTTTAAAAATGGCTTTATCAAAGATGTTGAATTTTTAATAGCATAGTTTGAAATATCTATTCCTGTAATAGTTATTTCAGGAAGTAATAATTTAATTTCATGAAGAAGGTATCCTTTACCACAACCTAAATCTAAAAGTTTAGATTTATTATTTAGTTGATATTCATTAATTATTTTTTTTGCAACACCTTTCCATCTATCGGGTATATAAGTATATCCACCATATCCAAAACGTCTGTCACCATCCCAGTAATCATGGCCATATTTTCTTGCCACCTTCATGCATTTGACTTTGTCATCAACCATTCTTTCTAAATAGTTTCTTTCTGTAGATTGATGAAGTGGGGTAACAAAATTTTTTAATTTTTCCATATTATATTTCTTTTTTTGTGATTATTTTTAAATAGTTTTCTTTATTTGCCAGATCAAATCTATCTCATTAAAATCATTTATATTCCTAATTTTAATATTTTCGACAGCACAATGAAGTTGTTTTTGTTTATTGAGCAATGTCTTTGCAACTGTCAATCTATCATCTTTCATTTCTGGTAGTTGGAATAAGCTATATAAAACAATTCCATCAAAATTTTCAGATTCTAATATAGTTTGCCTTAAGACCATATGGCAATTTGGCATGGCGTATTCGGTGGCACTTAACAAATATTCATATCCATTATTTTGACAATAATTTCTTATAACTATATTTTGTACGTGTTGAGGAACACGTTCGCCCATAAAACTTCGACTAAATATATATCCTTTTAATTTTTTCATTTTATTTTAGGCATTTTATAATTCATACCAATTTGTGATGCTGCGCGTAATGTTACTGGCTCAAAAAATTCGCCTAATTTTTTGTCTGCATAAGGGGTAAAAATTCCTTTAAAACGACAATTCATTGACCACCTGGTTTCCTTTTCGACATTAACCCTATTGCCATGTGGAAGAGATTGATTAAAAAGTAAAATTTCTCCATAACTAATATTCAGCCATATTATATCTTTTTTTATATTTTGAAATAATTCCTCAACATTATCGCCAGCAACGTTTTTAAAGTTATTGTGTAATTGTTCAATCTTATTTTGCGGAAGGATAAACATTGTTTTCGTTTTAAAACAATCAACTAATGGGATCCAAGCAACAACTTCATATGCAGAATCTCCAGCCCATGTATCAGCATGAACGGGTAAGAGCGAGGAATCATCGTTAGGTAACTGTATACTTAGGTTAATTCTTTTCTGCATGGCCAGTTCATTGCCAACTAGAGTCTCTAAATAGGGCCTTGCTATTTCGAAATAAAGTTTTTTAAATTCTGAATCTGAATTTATTTGGTTAATTATATTTAATCTAAATTCATTAAGCAAATTTATAGATAATGACTTATGGATATTATTTAGCCATTCAGTTTTATCAACTTTAATTGTAATATCAGAAGCCTCAATTATTTCTATAATTTTAAATTGAACTCGATCAAGTAGCTCTTTATTCTTTACTTTTTTTATAATAAATCCTGTTTCTAAAAATTCTTTAGAAATATCTTTCTCATCTTTAGTTAAATAATTTGTCATTTTATATGTCCAAGCTCATTTTCATTTTACTTACAAGTGCTTCTATATTTATACCATTATGATTTAATAAACTTTCTTGATTTCCATATTTACTTGCAAATCTATCAGGCAGTCCCATTCGTTTTATTTTGTGGCTATGTTCAGGCATAAGGTCACTAAAATATTCCAAAATACTTGTCCCTAATCCTCCTATTATAGAATGTTCTTCTACAGATATTATAGATCTTAATTTAGGTCCCCAAAGTTTGAGAGATTGTGTATCAAGTGGTTTTATTGTGTGCATGTGCATAACACCACAGTTATACCCTTGGTCTTTTAAAATCTCAGAAGCTTCCATTGCTAATTGTGTCATAACTCCTGTCGTTATAAACATTCCATCACTAGCCTCTTTTAAAACGATGGATTTTCCAATTTGAAATTTATGATTAGATTGGCTAATAATTTTGTCTCCACCTTTCCCAAGTCTGATATATATCGGATGAGGCCAATCTAAAGTGCATAACATTAATCTTTCCATCTCGTCAGCATCACAAGGGGCGACAATAGTCATGTTTGGAAGAGTCCTTAAAATTGCGATATCCTCTACGGCTAGATGCGTTGGGCCTAAAGGTGCGTAAACCAAGCCACCGCCATTGGCAATCAATCTAACTGGGAGATCATGAAGGCATAAATCTACTGCAATTTGTTCAAAACAACGCCTTGTAAGGAACGTAGCAATAGTATTTACGTAGGGAATGAATCCTTCCAAAGCCAATCCAGCAGACATTCCAATAATATGCTGCTCCGCAACACCTTCCATAAAAAATCTTTCAGGCATATTGGATTTCATTTCGTTTAATGTTCCTGCACCTAAATCTGATCCTATAAAAACCACTCTTGGATCTTTTTTTGCAAGTTTATATACTGAATTAAGGCTAGTTTTTCTCATAAAAAATTCCTAATCATTTAAACATTGCTTCATTTCCTGGATTATATCTGACCCTAATTTAGCTTTATGATGCCAATCTGGATTATGTTCCGCAAATGGAAATCCTTTACCTTTTATAGTATGACAAATAATAGCACTGGGCTTATTGTTATTAAAATTTAAATTTATCAAACTTTTTTCAATCATATCTATATCATGTCCATCTACTTCACTAACATTAAACCCAAAACTACTTAATTTGTTATTTAGTGGTTCTAAATTAATAATTTCTCTTGTTTCCCCATATGATTGGAGTTTATTATAATCAATCATCCAAATTAAATTGTTTAATTTATTTTGAGATGCAGACATTGCGGCTTCCCAAATAGCACCTTCATTAATTTCCCCATCTCCAGTAACAACTACAATTTTATGGTCTTTTTTATTTATTTTTGCAGAAACTGCCATTCCAACACCAATAGATAAGCCATGACCTAATGCTCCAGTAGAGGCTTCTATACCTGGTATTTTTGAATGTTCAGGATGCCCTCCTAAAATACCATCTATATGACAAAAAAAATCTAAATCACTGAATTTAATAAACCCTTTATCAGCTAGCAATGCATATTGAGCAAGGCATCCATGACCTTTACTAAGAATAAAACGGTCACGATTTTCCCAATCAGGCACCATTGAGTTATAATTTAAAAAACTATCATATAAAACTCTTAAAATTTCTATTAGTGACATTGAAGAACCTAAATGGCCTCTTGATCCACCTTCAAATGCGCGTATGACAAGTTTTCTTAGATAGAGTGAACGTTTGTCCAAAACTTGATTATCATATCTATTTAAATGTTCATCAATCATATTTAAATTCCATATTATTTGCAGTAATTTCTTTGCAGATTGTAGATGCTTTTTTTAATTGTTTTAAAAATATTATTTCTTTTTTACTGTTTTTATCTTCGTTTGCGTGAACTCTGATTAACCATTTTTTTGGTAAAAACTCATTTAAAATTATCAAAGCCCATCTTAACCCATAAAGAGAGAATGCGGCATTTAATCTTTTTTTTATAAAATTATCCTCTTGAAAAATATTAAGCAACAGTTTAGTGCACAAACTCTTCTGTTTTTGTGTAATTTTCATTGCTGGGTGCCAAAGTATATCAGAAATTAATTTAACAGGATCATCTAATCCAAAATATTCAAAATCTATAAATTTAATATCACTATTTGTCAGTTGCAAAGCATTATGAAATCCAAAATCTGATGGACTAAGTATTAAAAATTTGCGATCTAAATCTCTATTTATATTATTTGCAGGCCAATTTTCTAGAGAAAATTTTTTTGTTTTATTTAGTAATGGCTGGAATTCTTCAACCAAAAAATTATTAAGCTTTAAATTTTCTATTAAAAGTAGTTGATTTAATCTCTTATCTATTTGATTGCATAGATCTATATAACTTCTACATGATTCTGCAGCATAAGGCACTTTTAAATTTAAATTACTACTCATCATCCATAAAATTTTTGTAAATTCACATAATTTATAGAAATGATTATCAATAATGTTGTTAATATGAGATCCTTCTATCCAATGAAAAATTGCAATATTTAAATCTTTATCCCATTTATGGGGAACCGGGGACAACCCTGTTTTTAACAGTAGTTTAGTAGCCATGATCTCGGTTGCTAATCTTTTTTTCTTATCAAGAAAAGGGCTAGGGTATTGTTTTAAAGCATATTTATTTTTAAAGTCAGTTTCTAATTGATATACTGAGCTGTTTCCACTTTCATTTATTTTTTTAAAATGGACAATTTTTTCATTTGATAATAATAAATCAGCTAAGCTAGCAATAGTAGAATTCCTAGGTATACCTAAAGCAAAATTCTCAATTTCCCACCAGCTTTTGAATTTAAAATCAACTATACAAGTCTTATTTGATTTATTTCTAAATAATATAGTTGTAATATTTTTTGTGATTTTGTTTTCAAAAATTTCGGGTAAATCATCTATCATTAAATCTAGATTTAGATTTTTAATTTTATTAATTTTTTTCTTTTGTGTATTTAAAAAAAAAATTTTTTTGGCATCAATGTTAATAAAATCTTTATTAAAAAACTGTTGGTTTTTCATCCAATTAAGCGCGGCGGATCTTAGGTTTATATTCATAGAATCAAAGTGGCCATACTGGGTTTTATGACTTATTATATAAACTTCATGGTTTTCGATTGAACAGCGAACAAGAAATCTTTTTAATCCGTTAAATAATTTTGCTTTATTTATAAAGCGTCCATATACTTGACCCTGTAACTTTTGCCATTCTATTATGCTATGTTTTTCTATTATTTTCTTTTTTAAACTTGATTTTGTACCGTGCCATTCTTTTGGAACTAATTTATTTTCAATTGCGACAGATTTAAACGCATTATCATAATTTGCAATAGTATTGTCAAAATCTATACCAATTTTCATATCAAACCATATCTATAGAATTCATTCGCTTAATATTAAAGTAAAACTCATTTTGCAGTGGGTTAACTAATTTCTTTGTCTCAAAAGCTTTTTTCAAATCTAGTGCTGCATCTTCTATTGTAAACTTAGTTTCAAATTCTAATATCTTTTTTATTTTCTCAGATGAAATATGGTAGGATCTATTGTCCTCTGTTGGAATATTAATTACCGATACGTCATGTCCAATTACATTTTTTACAATCATTGAAATTTCGTTAACGGAATGATTAGTGCTACCCACATTAAATATTTCACCTGCTATTTTATTTTTAGGAGCTTCAATAAGGGCAATATAAGCATCTGCCATATCTTCTATGTGTATGTTTGGCCTAAGTTGAGATCCTCCAAAAACTTTCATTTTTCGTTCATGAAAAGCAAGATTAGTTAAAATATTTACGACGACATCAAGCCGTTGTCTTGGAGCAAATCCACATACTGTTGCAGGTCTAATAGTAACAGTAGTAAAGCTTTCATCTTCATATTTAGCCAAAATCTTTTCACATTTTGCTTTAAATATTGAGTAGTCGGTTAGTGGCTTTAAACTCATTTGCTCATGGACATTGTTTTCAGATTTAATTCCATAAACACTTGATGAAGAGGCATAGATAAATCTTTTAATATTATTTTCCTTTGAAATTTTAATTAATGGTTCGAATGCATCGTAATTAATTGATCTACCTAACAAAGGGTTCATTTCAAAACTTGGATCATTTGAAATACATGCCAAGTGTATCACTGTGTCGTGACCAGGAATATATTTTTCTAAAATAGATGTATTTCTGATGTCACCTTTTACTTTTATAAGGTTTTTATTTTCTGGTAAGACGTTTTCTCCATATATCATAAGATCAAGTACAGTTATTTGATTGCCTTCTTTTAGAAGTTTAGGTATCAGCACTGATCCAACATATCCAGCACCACCAGTTATAAAGATTTTTTGTTTAATCATTTTTAAATATCTCTTTTAGCTTTTCAGTTAATTGAATATTAATTATGGGGTTGTCACCTATTTTCTCGACTTCTAGAAATCATACATTATCACTTTATAGTCTGATTTTAGAAGTTTAAGAACCAATTCTGACCTAACATAACCCGCCACCAGTGATAAAGATTTTTTTATTCATATAATTTAATTCCTCTTATGTATTCAACTAATTGATCACTACCTACTGGCAAATTACCCATATTTTGGACTGCTATAGAAGCTATCATTGCTCCTATTGCGGATGACTCCATAAGAGACATTCCTGAACATAGACCAACTGAAAGTGCAGCAATTAATGAATCTCCTGCACCAGTAACATCTAATGGATTAACATTTAAAGCTGGAAAATATTGTTTGTTGATAAAACCGTCCTTTTTTGTTTCGTAGGTAATGAAGCCTTCTGCTCCAAGTTTCATTATCAAATGTTTTGACCTAGTTTTTTCTATAGTTTTATTTGCAACCCATTCAATTCCAAATTCCTTTGAATTTAACGCAATTCTTGCCTCTTTTTCCGTTGGACAAATTAAATCAAAATCATAAAATTTTTTAATATCACCTACTTGACTGCTGCATTGAAGATCACCAAAAATAAGTTTATTTTTTTTCTTGGAGATCAAAATTACTTGCTTTAAAATTTTAGGAGATATTACGCCATAAACAAAGTCACTAATCAAAATACCCTGCACTTTGTCAATCTCTTTTTCAATTGTTGAAATTATTAAATCTTCTATATTATTTGAGATTGTTTCTTCATTCAGTCTACTAACTCTAAAAACTTTTTGCTTGTCTACTAAATATCTAGTCTTAAATGTAGTTGGTCTGTTTTCATCTTGAATAATAAAACTGTTTATTTTCAAATCATCCAGCTGTTTTTTTACAAAGTTTTTAACTTCATCATTACCTGTAACGCTAATGAATTTACATTCTGCTCCTAAGGATTTTACGTGAGAGGCAACAATTGCAGCGCCGCCTAGAAAATTTTTGCTTTCTTTTTCTTGAACGACTATTACTGGTGCTTCTGAACTCATACCTAAGGCATTACAATCTATGTATTGATCAACTATAGTATCTCCTAAAACCAATAATGAAGATTTCGAAAAATTTTTTATTTTATTAATTAGATCTGAAAGATTTATATTTTGACTTTTACATGAAGTTAAGAAAGTCTTTATCCTGTCTTTTTCTATATTACTTATATTATCAAATAAGTACTCTGACTGAGAAATAGAGTGTGTTCCTGCAAAATAAATCATTTTCCCATTATTTTTTAATAATAACTTAATTGCTTCTTTCAATTCATGTTCGCTACTTTTTTCATGCTCTTTACCTAAAACAAAAATTTCTGGCTTTATGTTTTTAATTACATCTATTAGCTTCAAGTTTTTAAGAGGCAACACAAAATCAACAATATTTAAAGACGAAACACCTTTGACTCTTGCATCAAGTGAAAAATAGTTTTGATTACTTTCTTCACCAAATACTTCTTTTTCTTTTACAGCGATTAAAAGTTTATTACCTAATTTTTTGGAGTATTCTAGATATTGTATATGGCCAGGATGAATTGCATTGAAATGGCCAAAACACATTACTATTTTATGGTTATTTTTTGAGCTAAATTCTTCAATATTTTTAATTATTTTCAACTCTAAAGGCTCTTGACTAGATCATGTATTGGATTTTTTGTAAAATTTATATACCAATTATCTTTTTCATGCCAATAAATATTTGGTTTTAAATCATTTTGAGCAATCTTAAGTAAATCTTTTGTCCCGATATCTTTGTGAATATTATTATTTTTCCAAGTTGCTATTCTACCAATTAACTTTGGGATTATTTGTGTGCTAAAATCGTATATTTTTTTTGATTTGAACATGTCGTATATTTCATCAAATTCAATTAAATAAACGGCAGCATTTGCATTTTTTCCGGGTGGTCTTTTTATTTTCTCATGAAATTTCAATACAATCCCTTTTCTATCTGTTTCTACTATACCAGATTGCTCAGGTTTATCTGTTACAAAAGTCATCATTGTTATTGGACAATTTTTTGGTCTTTTATTACAATGGAAATTTATAAAGTCTTTAAGGTTAAATACACTCCAATTATCTGCATGAATTAATAAAATAGTTTTGTTTTTATAATGTTTTTTAAGATTAAATAAGGTGCCTGCAGTGCCTAATAATTCTTTTTCAAAAACTGGCTTTACCCAACTAGAAAATCTACTCCTTTGAAGATATTTCTCAACAATATGATAATGTGAATGTAGATTTACATATACATCATTTATATTGTTAATATACAAATTACTGAGCCAATACTCTAACAGTGGGTATTTTCCTATAGGCATTAGACACTTTGGCCAATTTTTTGTTAAAGGCATTAGGCGAGTACCATAACCAGCAGCCAACAAAAGGGCACTTACTTCAGACATTAGTAATCATCCTAATTTTTCAAACCATTCTTTAGTAGCTTTCTTAATTGTTTCTGGGGTCCAAACAGGCGCATCTTTCCAATAATCAATATTATTAATTATCTCTTTAACACCTTCCTCAATTCCAACTTTTGGTTTCCATTTAAGGTATTTTTTGATTTTTTTAATATCTGCAAATGTGGTATCTGGCTCACCTGGTCTCTTTGGAATATAAGTTTTTTCTCCCTTAAGCAACTCTGCCAAATGATTTACTGAAATCGTTTTACCACTACCAACATTAAAAATTTCGCCCGTAATACTGGATTGCATAGATACCAATAAAGCATCAACTATATCTGAAACATATGTAAAATCTCGAGTTTGATTGCCATCTCCAACAATGGTAAATGGTTTTTGTGCTAATTTTTGTGCTAAAAAAACACCGAAAACAGCACCATAAGTACCAGAAGTTCGTGATCTTGTTCCATAGACATTAAAAAATCTTAGAGACAAAGCAGGCAAGTTATATAATCTAGCCCAATGAAGTACAATTTCCTCTCCAAGTCTTTTTGTTAGAGCGTAGGGGTATTGGCAATCAATCTTTGCAGTTTCTTTAGTTGGATATTCTTTTGGAATTCCGTAACATGATGAGGAGGCAGAGTAAATGAATCTTTTGACACTATAATTTTTACTTGCTTCTACAACATTTAAAGTAGCTGTTACATTTGAGTTAAAGTATTCTTCAGGTTTTTGTATACTTGGTACTATATCTGCAAGAGCAGCTAAATGAAAAACCCAGTCTACTTTTTTAAACTCTTTAACCCATTTTCCTTTAATACTTAAGTCGCAATCTATAATTGTAACTTCATTTTTTATATGTTTGATGTTCTCTTTTCTTCCTGTACTAAAATTATCTAAAATTATAACTTCATGACCTTCATTAATAAGTGCTTCTGATAAATGGCTTCCTATAAAACCAGCTCCACCTGTAACAATTGATCGCATTAAATTCCTCTTGTATTTTTATATTTAAATTAAAACTACGATTTAAATAAAGTTAACAATTTTAATAATCTTACTTTTCTTATCTTTAGCTCTTGCTATCACATCTGCTAGTGGTTCAACAACGGTCTTCATATGATGTGCGTTAGCATGTAGTATCATTGATTTATTAATCATAACACCAACATGACCTTCCCAATAAATAACAGAACCTCTATGTATGTCACAAATATCTATGTTACGGACTTTTTTAAATTTAATTTGATCACAAGAATCCCTTGGGATTTTTATATTTACTGTTTCAAGTGATATTTGTATTAATGCGGAACAATCAATGCCTAGACTATCTCTCCCACCCCATTTATAAGGAGTTCCAACAAACTGCTCGGCAATGCTAACCCAATCCTTAACATTAATATTTTCTTCAATCATATCACTACACGGAACATATCCAATTGATTTTTCGCTATTTGGAGAAAATATTTTTACCCATTTATCATTAATCTCTTTTGCCCAAACTTTTGATCCCATTGGCAGATATTGAATTATTGTAGACTTTTCGTCAGGAAAAGAATAAATGTAACTGCGTAAAGCATATATTCGATGGGTAAATCTTTTGGGATTACCTAGGACAGAAGTGTGTATCCAGCCTTTATAATTATCAAACATAGTCTTGCAATATGTCCAGCTTTTTTCATAAAGTAAAGTTTGGACTTTTTCACCAAATAAACATTCAGTATATAAAGAACTTTTAAAATTAGAACATTCTTTTAGAGGAGCTGAAGAAGCGTATATTTGTTTTAAATTCAAATTAAGTTCCTTTTCATACACCAATCATAAACATCAAAATTTGGACATGTTTTATTTGTTTTGATTGCATCTTTATGCCCTAAAATTTGTGCGTTAATATATTTTTTTTTCCATTCTAATAAAATGTTTTCAAGCGAAATAAATTGCGTAACAGAAAAATTTTTTTTACCTATCAAGCAAACACCAAGACTAATGTCATTTTTCCCCTTTGTATGTGCTCCAATCCAACATTCAGGTCTACCATTTTCAATTTTGCCATCTCGGCGTATTATTTTATGATAACCAATTCCATCCCAACCAAAGTTAAGATGCATTTTATGAATTTCATAAAGTCCAATATCTTCTTTGTCCGGAGTGTCAGAACAATGAATTATCAAAAATTTTATTTTTTCAGGTGTTAGCATTTTTATTTACCTAGAATATGGATCGTCTAATCTAATTATATCGTCTTCACCAAAATAAGTTCCTAATTGAGTTTCAATTATAATTAAATCTCGATTAGTTTTGTTTTCAATAAAATGATTTGCTTTGATGGGGATGTCGACAGATTGCCCCTTTTTTAATTGAAGAAACTTACCATCCAAATGTATATCGGCAGTACCCTCAACTACCAGCCAATGCTCACTTCTATAATTATGGTACTGTAAAGATAATCTTTTTTTTGGATCAACTACAATTCTCTTTACTTTACAAAATTCATCTTCATATAAATTTGAAAATTTTCCCCATGGTCTATGTTCAAAAGAATGTTCTTTTCCTTGAATAATTTTTTGTTTATTTATTTTATTTACTATGTTTTTTACTTTATTTGTTTGGTTTTTTTTGCAAATTAAAGTTGCGTCATTGTTCTCAACAATTATTAAGTCTTTAACTCCAATTGTTGCAACTACTCTGTTTGGACTTCTAATAAAGTTATTTTTTGAACCAATTTGAAAAACTTTTTTATTAGAGTTACTTTTTTTAAAAATTTCTGAAATAGCGTCCCATGAACCAACATCACTCCATTCATCCTCAAAAGGATATAAATGAATGTTACTTTCTTTCTCCATTACCGCATAATCTATGGATTTAGAGGGAATTTGAGAAAATTGTTCAGCAGAAAAATTAAACTCAGTTAAATTTTTGTTTTTAATAACATTTTCATAAACAATATCACATTTTTTAGCAACAGAGACTTCATAGCATTTTATTGAATTTAAAATCATAGATGTATTTCCTAAAAATATACCTGCATTCCAGTAACATAAATTATTTTTAATTAACTCAAAAGCGGTCTTCTCAGGAGGTTTCTCAATAAATTTACTAACGTTAAAAAAATTATTATTTTTTTCTTTATTTACTAAAATATAGCCATAATCTTGGGCAGGTCTTGTTGGTTTAACTCCTAATGTTACCCAATGAGATTTATTCATACTTTTATTAATATTTGCGATATCATCACTGAATTTATTTTTATTAGGTATCAAATGATCAGAAGGCATAATGAGTAAATTCTCTTTTGTTTGACTGTGTTTTGCTGCAAGGTAAATTGCTGCACAAGTGTTTTTACCCTCTGGTTCTAAAATTAAGTCAGCATCTAATTTGTATTTATCAATTGATTTTTTTACTAAAAACCCATGTTTTTTATTAGAAATGAAAATAGGTTTCGAGTTTATATTTAAGCTCAGCATTCTCTCTATGGTTAGATCAAGAAGTGATTTTTCATTAAAAATTTTTATAAATTGTTTAGGAAGACTTTCCCTGCTTTCAGGCCACAGTCTAGTACCAGAACCTCCACATAAAATAACTATTTTCATTAATAAATATTGTTCATTAAGTTTCTACCTTCCAATATACTGGAAAATCCGGCTCAAATATTACTATATATTTTTTTTCACCGCACTCCAATTTGTTTTTAAAAACTAAAGGTTGATCTGATTTAATTAACTTAATTTTTTCTTCATTAATCTTTTGTCCATAGTGATTTGCTCCATTAATACTTACAAATTTTTCAAGCATTTCGATGGATTTTTCCTTTTCAAAAATTTCTGCTAAAATTGATAAAGTATAGGTAGCATTAAAAACTCCAGCACAGCCACATGAACTTTCTTTGTCTTCCCTCAAATGTGGTGCAGTATCTGTACCTAAAAAAAACTTATGATTTCCACTAGTTGCAGCTCTGATTAATGCTTGTCTATGATCTTCTCTTTTTAAAATGGGTAAACAATAGTAATGAGGTCTTATTCCACCTACTAACATAGCATTTCTATTCATAGCAAGATGATGTGGAGTGATTGATGCAACCAAGTTTTTTTTCCTATCAATTACAAATTGTACTGAATCTTTAGTTGTTATGTGTTCAAGAGTAACTTTTAGATCTGGAAATTCTCTACAAATAAAACTAAGTGTTTTTTCTATAAAAACTTTTTCTCTATCAAAAATATCAATATTATTATCAGTTACTTCTCCATGTATTAATAAAGGCATTCCTATATCAGACATTGTTTTCAATAAGTGAGTTATATTTAAAATATTTTTTACCCCCGAGTCAGAATTAGTAGTAGCTCCTGCAGGGTATAGTTTAGCAGCAAATACTATACCATCTTGGTAAGCTGATCTTAAGTCATTAACATCTGTGTTTTCTGAAAGGTATATGGTCATTAAGGGAGTAAAGTTATTTTGTGTAGGAATGGCTTTTACGATTTCATCTTTATATCTGATAGCATCAGCCCTTTTTAAAATGGGTGGTATGGTATTAGGCATTACCACAGCTCTTCCAAAATGATTACAAGTTTCAGGTACAACTGCTTTTAATATACTTCCATTTCTAAAATGGACATGCCAATCATCAGGTTTTATTATTTCTATAAATTGCATTTTAGACCTAATATTAACTTCTAAAATTTTATGTTTAAAATCTATATTTATGATAGCATAAGAAATTTAAAATTATAAAAATATTAATTTAAAATTAATGTTTTTGATAAACCTTAAATTATTATTTTACTTAAGAAAATTGATATTGAATAATAATTAGATTTTTTCATTACATACAGTTATAATTTGAAAATGTTGAATTCTATAAATTAATTTGGTTTTAAAATGAATATTTCAATTATTTCATCGAGTCATCAAGATGATTCTCAATCTTATCGTGTTTCTAAGATAATTTATGAAAAATTGAAGTTTTTGGATGCTAGCTTATCAATACATTTGTTAAATTTAGCTTCAGAAAAATTACCACTTTGGGAACCTAATTTAAAATCTTCAAATAAAAATTGGGACTATAAGTGGAATAAAATTTCTAATAATTTAGAAAACTCTAATGGTTTTATTTTTGTGGTTCCGGAATATGGTGGTATGGCAACACCAAGTGCAAAAAATCTTTTTTTACTTTGTAATAAGGGAGAATTTTCCCACAAACCTGGATTAATTGTATCAATTAGTAGTGGAAATGGTGGAGCCTACCCTATAGCAGAACTGAGATCTTTTTCTTACAAAAATACACACATAATGTGGATACCTGAAAACATTATAATCAGAAATGTTGAACAGTTTAATCCGGGATCACATGGTGAAGGTATTCCAGAGTGGTTGGATAAAAGAATTAACTATACTTTACAATTATTAATAGCATATTCTTTGAATATGAAGCCGTTGAGAGTTTTAATTAATAGAAAGGATTTTGGAAATGGAATGTGAAGATTTTAAGCAAAAAATTCAAGAAATACAAGGTTGGGAAAAAACATCTGATAGTAGAGAAGCCTATGTAAAAATTTTTAAGTTTTCTGACTTTAAGCAAGCTTTTTCATTTATGACCTCAATAGCCATGAAGGCAGAACAAATAAACCATCATCCTGAATGGGAAAATGTATATAATAAAGTCATAATAACTCTTACAACTCATGATAAAGGTGGAATTACTGAATTAGATTATGATATGGCGCTTTTTGCTGAAAGTTGTTTTGAAAATTATATTTAATTTTTAGTGAATTTGTTATGAAAAAAGAGATAGTTTCCAATCCTGTTTTATGGTCTCCATCTGATGAAAGAATTAAGTCTTCGCAGATGTATAAATTTATCAAAATTATTAACCAAAAAAATAATATAAATATTCAAAATTTTACTGATTTGCACGCTTGGTCAATTGAGAATAGGGCTGATTTTTGGTCATCAATTTGGGATTTTTTTGAAATTAGAGGTTCAAAAGGGGTTAAGCCATATATTGAACCAGTTAATCAAATGCCTGGAAGTAAGTTTTTCCCAAATGGTAAGGTTAATTATGCCGAAAACATGCTTTCAGGTGAAGTTTTTGGTGTTGCTATTGTGTTTAAATCTGAAGATAAAATTAGAAAAGTGGTATCTTGGAAAGAGTTGAGAGTTCAAGTGGCAGCATTGGCAAATTTTTTAAAAATACAGGGAGTTACTAAAGGTGATAGGGTTGCTGCTTATATGCCCAACATGCCTGAAACTGTAATAACAATGTTAGCAACTTCATCGATAGGAGCAATTTTTTCCTCTGCGTCACCAGATTTTGGTGTAGAAGGAGTTTTAGACAGATTTGGTCAAATAG
>MDTG01129685.1_pt1 | contig 19052 bp, 21 predicted proteins | sample 811421 | NCBI WGS metagenome assembly MDTG01 (sample SAMN05326645, study PRJNA326480) | marine metagenome | isolation source: seawater | place: Pacific Ocean: South East | collected 2011
ACTCGTCACAACTTGTTTCGAGGGATAAAATTATTGACATTAATGACTAGTTATCAATTAAGTTTAATATTGAAATCCTATTAAAACAGGACAACAAGAAGAAATTAGAATCATGAGTCGTCTTTTATCAATTTTGCTATCAGCATTTCTTTTTTTAGGAATAGCTCCAATAGCTAATGCAAGGCCTGGCCCAGCTCTAAATGCTGATAGAGCGCCCACAGATTTCACAGCTTCAGCTCTAGTCACTTGCTCTGAAAATGCACGTTTTCAAGAGAGAGCCAGTGCGGCTACAACTGACCAAGCTGTAAAAAGATTTGAAAGATATGGCAAAGCCTTATGTGGAGATGATGGGCTTCCACATTTAATCATTGGTCCGCCTATTGAACCCTGGGGAGCATGGTTTAACAGAGGTCATGAAGGAGACTTACTCATCCCTGGTGTGATGTTTATATATATTGCAGGAATTATTGGTTGGTCTGGGAGAGAATATGTAAGAGCCGTGAGAGGCAAGAAGAATGCTGCAGAATATGAAATAATTATTGATACAGATTTAGCTTGGCAATGTTTAAAAAGAGGAGCTGCATGGCCATTACAAGCCAATAGAGAAGGAAAGAATGGAGAGCTTAGAGAAAAAGACAATAATGTTTCCCTTAATGGCCCAAGAGGATAAAAAGTTATTTATTAATTTTAAAAACAACTAATTTTTTTCAATCATGTTTCAATTATTTCGTACAAAATGGTTCAGATCAGCCCCAGTTGTAGCAACAATTTGGATCTTTATTACGGCAAGTATTATCGTTGAATTCAATAGATTCGTACCAGACTTACTTTTCCACCCAATGTCTTTTTAAGTTAGTATTTTTTATTTAATCCCATCAAGCTCTCAATCTCTCTAAAAGCTGTATCTATATTTTTATTAATCACTAAAGCATCAAACTCTTTCACCGCAATAAGTTCTCTCTTGGCAATTTCCAAGCGAGCCCTTATTGCCTCTTCAGATTCTGTTCCTCTTTCTCTAATACGTTTTTCAAGTTCAGCTAAATCCGGTGGAGCTAAAAATATCTGAAGCGCTCCAGGAAAACTTTTTCTAATTTGCCTGGCTCCTTCTAATTCAATCTCAAGAAGGACCTTAGTGCCTTCTTTAATTTTTTGAATAACGGTTTCCTTCGGAGTGCCATAAAAATTATTTGAAAATGAAGCCCACTCAAGGAAGCCATTTTTATTGATTATTTTTTTAAAATCTTTCTCTTCTAAAAACAAATAATGCTGCCCGTGAATTTCTCCTGATCTTGGTTGTCTAGTAGTAGCAGAAATAGATAGCCAAACATCACTATGATTATCAAGGATTTTCCTAACAATTGTTCCCTTACCAACTCCGCTAGGGCCAGTGAGAACAGTAAGATTTCCTAAAGATGACATAACTTAATCAGATTTAATTTACCAAGCGAGATTAATTCCGGTATTTTTTCAGCCACAAGGATGATATATGAACAAAGTTCCAATTCAAGTAATGGACATTACAACCATTAAAGCGGTTGTTTTTGAACTTCGGCAAAAAATAGTCCCAAGTCGATTTGAGAAGGCTCAACAACTAGATTCATACACTCTTCAATTAGGATTTAGAACACTTGAAAATCTTACTTGGATAGAGGTCAGCTGGCTTGCTGAGTGTCCAAGAATTGTACAAATACCTCCACCAAAAAAAAATGGTGAGAGCAGCACATTAGCTAAGCAATTAAAATATTTACTTACTAATTTAGCTCTGGTAGAAATAGAACAAACTGGATTTGAGAGAGTAATTAAGTTTAGATTTGCTAGTAGGCCTGGCAAAGAAATTGAGAAAGAATTTATAGCAGAATTAATGGGAAGGCATAGCAATATTTTATTATTAGATAGATCAAAAAAAATCATTACTCTTGGGAAACAAATAAAAGAAAGTCAATCAAGATTAAGACCAATAGGCACTGGAGATATCTATAAATTACCGCCGCCACTTAAAGGCTTGATGCCTAACTCCTCTGAGTCAATCAATTCATGGAAAAGAAATATATGCTTAGTACCCTCAACTTTTAAAAATTGTCTTAGAAATACTTATCAAGGTATTAGTCCAGCTCTAACATTTCAAATTGCTAGTGATAACTACGATGAAGCAATTAATATAATTAATCAATCTGTAAAAAATATTGACCCAAGCACATGGGAAGCAATATATAAAAGATGGAAAAATTGGCTATCAGATATTGAGCACAATAATTACTCCATTAATTTTGATAGTTCTACGGATTTCATGGTATGGGGAAAGCTGAAATCAGTCAATCAAAATACAAAAATAGCTCTTCAACTAAGCTCATATTATTCAAATAAGATTTTAGAAAAAAAGCTAAATTCAATCTGGGAAATATTAAAAAATAATCTCAATAATTTGAAAAGTAATGAATTTAGAAAACTAGAAATTCAAGAATTACTTATCAAAAATATTTCTGAATATCTAACTATGCAAAACAAGGCCAATTATATTCTTACTTTACAATCGCCTACGAAGACGCAAATAATCGAATCTCAAAAACTTTTTAAAGAGGCAAAAAGAAAAAAAAGATCTAGAGAATCAATCTTGAGCAGAATTGAGTTTCACAAGAAGAAAATATTAGATATTGAATATTGCGAATTATTTCTTGATTCATTGATATATAAAGAAGGCGAAGATAATAATATTAAATTAAGCTCAATTCTTGAGCTTAAAGAAGAGATAGAAGATTATATTTACCTCAAAAAAGCTAATAAAAAAATCAAATCAAAAAAGAAAAAGGAGCATTCATTAAATATAAAAGAGATCGAAACTTTAAATGGGCTAAAGATCCAAATAGGAAGTAATCACAGGCAAAATGAATTGATAAGTTTAAAAAAAGGTAAGAAAGGGGACATTTGGTTTCATGCGCAAGAAACACCCGGAAGTCATGTTGTGCTCAAATCATCCAATGGATTGGTAGACGATAATGATATTCAACTAGCTGCCGATCTGGCCTCTTTTTTTAGCCGTGCTAGAGGGAGCAAGCTTGTACCAGTAATCATGGTTCCAATTGAAAATCTTCAAAGGATTTCTGGATCCTTACCTGGAACGGTTAGCCACAGAGGAGGAAAGGTCATTTGGGGGAACGCTGAAAGAGCAGAGAAATATTTCCACCAGAAGTGAACTTCAATGAATTAATATTGGCTTGTTAAGACCAGTTTAAAATGATTGACTTTTTGCTAGGTTCACATGAGTTTCTAGGAAATCACACTTTCCCAGAGTTTTTAATTGGATATTTATTTGGTGCAGCATTAATTATTGGAGCTCCTACAGTTTTTCTTTTACTGGCGTTTACAAGCGCATTAATGAAAACCAATGGAAAAATGGGAGGATACAAAGAATATGCAAACTATGGAGAATCCTCACTAAATGATTGTCCTCCTTTCATTTTACCCGATCCAACAAAAAACAATTAAAATTCGATAAAGACATATTTAAAATTAATTTTCTATTAAAATAAAAATATTAATTTAAACTAAACTGGCAAGACCAAATCAAAAAAAAAATATTCTCAAAGCTCCTGCTCCCATAAGGATAGGTAAGACTGCTGATTCCATGAATGCTTCTAAAGATCTTGAGATGCCATTTGTTGATCATTTAGAAGAACTGCGTCAAAGGGTCCTCAAAAGTCTTATTGCAGTATTACTTTCATCAGGTTTTTGCCTACTTTTTGTAAGAAAACTCGTTCAAGCATTAGAGATTCCAGCAGGAAACATACATTTCCTACAAGTAGCTCCAGGTGAATTTCTTTTTATTTCTATAAAAGTTGCTGGTTATGGAGGACTTACTATTTCTCTCCCCTTTATTCTTTACCAATTTTTAAAGTTCATCCTTCCTGGCCTAACTAAAAAAGAAAAACTTTTAATAGCGCCCTCCGTCGCAGGCTCAGCTATATTATTTTTTTTGGGAATCTTCTTTGCTTGGAAAGCTTTGATACCAGCAGCTCTGGGATTTCTAATAAGCTACGGTGCCGATGTAGTTGAACCACTGTGGTCAATAGAAAAATATTTAGATTTTGTACTTCTTCTCATGCTTTCAACGGGTTTAGCATTTCAAGTCCCGATACTTCAATTAATCTTAGGTTTTTTTGAATTAATTTCCTGGAGGAAAATGTTATCCGCCTGGAGAGTGGTGATATTATCCTCAGCGATTGCAGGAGCAATAATAACTCCATCTACTGATCCAATAACTATGATTCTTTTATCATCATCAATAACTTTATTATTTTTTATTGGAGTTGGATTAGTAGCACTAACAACAAATTTCAAAGAACAAATTCGTCCATCCTTTGATCCATAGGCAAAGGTAAAGTTATCGCTCTTCCAAGTCTTGGCTTTGCTTGTACATTCTTTAACCAATTTCTAACAAAATCCGATTGACCTGCACGGTTAATAATTTCTAAAGTTCTATTCAAATTCTCTTTAAAAGTCTCTTCATCCAAGGGAAAAGATTGTTGCTCTAAAAATCCCCACATCATTTGTAAATATATTCGGTCTTTTTTGATTAACAATTTTAAATCATATGTGACACCCCATCGCCTTCTTAAGCACCCCACGACCTCTTCTACTTCCAATGGAATTGAAGAAGAAAAACTATCAGAATTTAACTCATTAGATTTAAGACTCATGTCAAAAGCCAGTCTTGGCAGAGATTAATAATCTTTTCGTGTCCATTCTGGTCTAGTATTAGAACTCAGGTGAACATCTGTAATGACACAAATGAATGCTGCAGATGTGCCCTCAATGGGCAGAAGGCAGTTTATGAACTTGCTTACCTTTGGCACCGTTACAGGAGTTGCCTTAGGAGCCTTATATCCAGTAGCTCAATACTTCACTCCCTATCGAGCTGGTGGTGGTGGTGGTGGAACAAATGCTAAAGATGAACTAGGGAATCCAGTCAAGGCAACTGCCTGGCTCTCTAGTCATCCAGTTGGTGACAGAAGTTTAGTCCAAGGGCTTAAAGGGGACCCAACCTATCTAATAGTTGAGGGTGAAGATGCAATCACTAGTTATGGAATTAATGCTATTTGTACCCACCTTGGTTGTGTCGTTCCATGGAACAGCGGGGCTAATAAGTACATGTGTCCATGCCATGGAAGTCAATACGACTCAACAGGGAAAGTGGTTCGAGGTCCAGCACCTTTATCACTAGCAATTGCTCATGTATCAGTGGAAGATGATCAGGTTCTAGTGAGTCAGTGGACAGAAACTGATTTCAGAACTGGTAATGCACCTTGGTGGGGATGATTAATCAATGAACAAAAAAAACTTCCACAACGAAATAAAAATCATGAGTCGTCTATTTAAGCTTTTAATTTGTTCATTTATTCTTGGATTCTCATTACTTATAGTTCCTAATCCAAGTTGGGCTTATCCATTTTGGGCTCAACAAAAATTTGAAAATCCCAGAGAAGCGACTGGAAAAATTGTCTGTGCAAATTGTCATGTCGCGAGCATGCCAACAAGGGCCGAAGTCCCTCAAGCAGTTGCTGCAGACAGTGTTTTCAAGACAGTCGTAGAAATACCTTACAAAAAAGATTTACAAGAAATTGGAGCCGATGGGAGCAAAGTTCCTCTTCAAGTCGGAGCTGTAGTAATGCTTCCAGATGGATTTAAGCTTGCGCCTCAAGACAGATGGACGGACGAAATAAAAGAGGAGACTCAAGGTGTTTACTTCACACAATATAGTGAGGAGCAAGAAAATATTATTTTAGTTGGCCCGTTACCTGGTGATCAAAATAGAGAGATTGTTTTCCCTGTACTCTCACCTGACCCTAGGAAAGACAAAAATATAAACTTTGGGAAATATTCAATTCACGTAGGAGGCAATAGAGGAAGAGGTCAAGTTTACCCAACCGGTGAAAAGAGCAATAATAATTTATTTACCGCAACAAATTCTGGAACAATAACTTCAATAGAAACAAATGAGGATGGATCACAAATTATTAATCTAAATAATGAAGCAGGAGAAAATCTTTCTGAAAATGTCCCTGCGGGAACTGCATTATTAGTAAAAGAAGGTGATTCAATAGAATCAGGTGCAAAGTTAACTGAAGACCCTAATGTTGGGGGTTTTGGCCAACTTGACAAAGAAATTGTTTTACAGAGTAAAGCAAGAGTTATTGGGATGATAATTTTCTTTATAGGAGTTGGTTTATCACAAATAATGTTAGTTCTTAAAAAGAAACAAGTTGAGAAAGTACAAGCTGCTGAAGGAATATAAATTAAAATAATTGATGGAAAATATTTTTTTAGCGCTTAAATCACCTGGATCAGAATTAATTCAAATAGGTCCTCTATCACTAAGATGGTATGGCTTATTAATAGCTATTTCAATCTTATTAGGTCTAAATCTATCAGGTGAAATAGCTTGTAAAAAAGGATTAAAAAAAAGTCTAATAAATGATTTACTTCCTATTTTAGTTTTTGCATCTGTAATTGGTGCAAGAATTTATTATGTTGCATTCGAATGGAGAAATTATACAGGTAAAAACTTCTGGAGTTCATTAAATTTTCTAAGCTTAAATATCCCTATTCCTAGGGCAATAGAAATATGGGGAGGTGGAATTGCAATTCATGGTGCACTCATAATGGGAGGATTATCCGTAATATTCTTTTGCCGATGGCATAAAGAATCTTTTTGGGAAGTGATTGATGTTTTAGTCCCATCAGTCGCATTAGGACAAGCAATAGGTAGATGGGGTAATTTTTTTAATAATGAGGCTTTTGGGATCCCTACAAATTTACCTTGGAAATTATTTATACCTTATCAATTTAGGCCAGAAATATTCTCAGCAGAGGAATATTTTCACCCTACTTTTCTTTATGAATCAGCATGGAATATTTTTGTTTTTATTATTCTGATGTATCTTTTTAGAAAATCAATTAACAATCAACTCAACTTGCCCTCAGGCGCCTTAAGTTGCATCTATTTAATAAGCTACAGCTTAGGAAGAGTTTGGATAGAATCTCTAAGAATAGATCCCCTTTGCTTTGGTGGAATACCCCCATTTTGTGAAGGTGGTTTTCGAATAGCACAATTAATCAGTTTAATTTTTATGAGTGCTGGTTTGTTAGGAATTTGGAGAATTTATATATCTAAAAAATCTCTTCCCGATCCTTCATTAAGTATTGAGAGAAATCAATGAGTCCAATTTCTATTGTAGGAGCAGGTCCAGGAGCTTTAGACTTGATGACAATAAGAGCCCAACAAAGGCTAAAATCAGCTGAGGTTTTGATTTGGACAGACTCTTTAATTCCGGTACAAATAACAAAACTAGTTAATAATGATTGTGAAAAAATAAAGACAAGTTCATTAACTCTCGAAGAGATACTTTTAATCTTAATTAGTAAACACAAGGAAGGTAAAAAAATTGTTCGTCTCCATGATGGTGATCCTTGTTTGTATGGCGCCATCTCAGAACAGATATGTAGATTAAATGACGAAGGAATTGAAGTAGAAGTGATACCTGGGGTAAGCGCATATCAAGCCACGGCCGCTTCTTTAGGATTCGAACTTACGATTCCAAATCTAACCCAAACGATAATACTTAGCAGAGCAGATGGAAGAACGGGTAAGCCAGAAAGGGAAAGCCTTCAAAAGCTTGCTTCTATTCAATCATCTTTGTGTCTTTACTTAAGTGCAAGACATGTAGATGAAGTTCAATCCATCCTTGTAAATTATTATCCTGCAAATACTCCCGTAGCTATTGCCCATAGGGTAACTTGGCCAGATGAGTGGATAAAACTTGTGCCCTTAAACCAAATGGCAAAAACCTCAAAAGAACAAAAATTAATCAGAACAACTTTATACATAATTAGCCCAGCATTAAAAATCGGAAATAACAGATCCAAGCTTTATGATCCATCTCATACTCATTTGTTCAGGTCAAGCTAAATAAAAAAATAGAAAGATATCCTACAAAAGATAAAAGAAAAATTCATATGATTTTCCAAGATTTACTACTTTACAGGCCCTCTAGAATAAGCAAAATAATCAATTTTTTTAATTGGAACAAAGTGAAACCAGAAAAAGCGATGATTCACGTGTCGCAAATAAAAAATCCTCTCTAGAAAAAGTTGGAGAATTTCTAAGAGAAGCTCGACAAAGCAGAAATCTTTCAGTTGAGGATTTGTCCTCATCACTTAGAATTGGAAAAGAACAATTAATTGCACTTGAAGAAGGAAATGAAAACTCTCTACCTGAAAAAGTTTTTATTAGAGCGATGGTTCGAAGAATTGCAGAGAAATTGAATTTAGATACAAGTTTTATTTTGGAAGAACTTAATGAGAATAGGAAGAATGATTCTAAATATATCCCTTTAATTAACAAGGAGCATTCAAAAAAATATCAAAAATTAAATCCATTAAGTATGATTATATTTTCAGGTACTTTAGGATTACTTTCTTCAATTATGGTATTAAAATATATTGAGGATACTCAGAAAAACTCAATCAATAACCAAACAAGCGAGGTATTCTTATCAGATAAAAATATATTGTCTTAAAGTATATTTATATCAACATCTTTTATTTTCTGAACTAGTAAAATAACTTTATTTAAGCTCCATTTCTCAAGGTCTAAATTCTGTCCTAAATCATTAGGAATTAGCTCAATATCAACTTTTTTATTATTGGCTTCAATAACTATTTTCGATATCAAAGGTTCTGGCCTTCTATCTAGAGCACTTGAGAGTCGAAGAAGCAAAGACATATCACTTACTAAACTTTTTTGACTTTCATCCATCAATAATTGCCAAGATTCATGTCTTTTCTTTGGAAGACTTTTTCTGTGGTACCTTGCGATAGAGGCAACCATTAAATGCTCAGCTTGTGAATAACCTAAAAGCTCTCCATGCCTGATTAAATACCATGAATGTTTATGATAGGAATTAATATTTATATGCTTACCACAAGCATGGAGCTTAGCGGCTGCCCACAATAACTCTCTACCTTCACCGTTATCGTTGTGCAAAATTCCTTTAGTTTGGTCATAGAAAGTAAGAGCAAATTCTGATACTCTTTTTGATCTTTTTGAATTAACACCAAATCTTCTTGATTGATGAAGAACTGTTCTCTCCCTAATTGAGCCTTGGAAACTCAATTGATCTTTTAAATAATTATTTCGACACATCCAATCAACAACAAGTCCCTCGCGAAGAGCTCTTTCACTTAAAACAACTTCATCAACAGAAACCATAGTCATTATGGTTTGTAGTATCAAAGCTCCTGGGACAATGATCTCAGACCTCCTTTCACTTAGTGAGGATAATTCACTCCTTTCAGTAGGTGTCATTTTGATTAACTCACTAACAATATTGTCTAAATGATTCTTTGGAATCTTGTATCCCTGTAATTTTGATTGAATATGGTTATTTTTGTTAGATATTAACCCTCCAATTGCCATAGCAGTTCCGCTAGTAGCCACTAATACAGGTCTTTCACCAGCTTCAATTCTTTTAGATACTTTATCAATTGCAGACTCCATAGAGCCCCTTATAAATGATCTTAAGAACAATTCTGTCTCAGAGGATATTGGGTCTTTTTTAATAAATTCTCTTTGTAATCTTACGGCTCCAATTTTTGTACTTGTTAATGCTCTTGCCTCAGAGCTATCAGCAAGAATTAACTCTGTCGATCCGCCTCCGATATCAAGAACCAGATGAGGTTTATTATCAAACTGCATTCCTGAAAGTACACCTAGATAAATTAATCTGGCCTCTTCAGCTCCACTTATCAATTCAACATCTAAGCCTATCTTCTTTTTTATTTCAGATAAAAAGATTCTTCCATTAGATGCTTCTCTTACTGCACTTGTAGCTGCAATGATTAAGCTCTCAACTTTATAACTTTCTGATAAATCCTTAAACCTTTTTAACGTTGAGAAAGCTCTATTCATAGCAAGAGATGTAAGTTCACCAGTATCAGGGTCTCTTTCTCCAAGTCGTGTTGTTGACTTCTCTGCTAGTTCAATACTAAAAGTGTTTAATTTGGGCTCAAGCTTTGCAATCAACAAATGAGTGGAATTGGTGCCAATATCAATTGTTGCCACACGACAGAACTCAGCATCTTGATTTTCTCCAAGATCAAATTCAATAGGCTTCCTTTGAAAGGAATTATTTATTGAGTCACCTAACATATATAAGTAGGTTTAACCTCAATACTCTGACACTCTCAGCGCCCCATTGAGAAGACCTTATCAAGGATTATCATTTTGATTTTTCGTAAATTTATGTTTATACAAAAATGAGATATTTTTTGCAACTTCTGAGATGGAACAAACCTAGCGGAAGGCTAATACTACTTATGCCTGCTGGATGGTCTCTTTGGCTAGCGCCCTCAGCCCCCCCCTCTATCTTTATTTTGGCTTTGGTAATTTTAGGTGGATTATGTGTAAGTGGTGCAGGCTGTATTGCTAACGATATTTGGGACCGAAACTTTGATAAAAAAGTAACAAGAACCAAAAATAGACCTTTAGCAAAAGGAGACGTATCACTAAGGAATGCATGGGTGTTATTAGTTTTGTTTTTATTTCTTAGCCTTTGTGTTGTTCTTCAAATCCCAGTAGAAAGTAAAAGTTTATGCATTCAACTTGCCTTATGCTCTCTCCCTTTTATTCTTTTATATCCATCGGCAAAAAGATGGTTTAAATACCCTCAACTTATTCTCTCTTTTTGCTGGGGATTTTCAGTTCTTATTCCTTGGGCAGCAATTGAGTCTTCCATAGCAGGAGGGCCAACATTACTTTGTTGTTGGCTTGCAACAATATTTTGGACATTTGGCTTTGATACCGTTTATGCAATGGCAGATGAAATTGATGACCAAGCGCTTGGGTTGAATAGTAGTGCCATAAGTCTCGGAGAAAAGTCAATAAAAACAGTTTCTTTTTGCTACTTTTTGTCAAGTTTTTTTCTAGGCATTGCTGCTTTCAATGCAAGTTTAGGCTTTTCATATTGGCCTTTTTGGTTCGTATCTTCTTTAGTGATGCAAAGAGAAGTATTCCTATTAAAATCAAGACCAAAAGGAATTAAGACTTCAGGTTTGCATTTCAAAAATCAAGTGTGGATTGGCAGTTTATTACTTTTTGGCATGATCATTAGCAAAATCATCTAACTAATCCTTTAAGTAAGATTAGAAAATGAATAAGCATCTAAAAAAAGGTGATTTTTTCCATATAGTTGCAGCAAGCTCTCCAATTCTTCAAAAAGAAGATCTTCACGATGGGATCACAGTTCTTAAAGAGTGGGGATTGCTATGTGACAAGATTGATTCCTTAGATAGATCATGGGGATATTTAGCTGGTAGTGATGAAATTAGATTTAATGAGTTACACCCAAATAATCATTTTCCCCTAATAGCTTTTGCTAGAGGTGGTTGGGGATCAGCAAGATTATTAGAGAAGGAACAACCTTGGAAAGAGGGTTGGATGATTGGCTTCTCTGATTTAACTTCAATCCTTCTCGCAAGGCTTGCTAATGGCTTCCAGGGAGGAGTTCATGGTCCACTCATTACAACATTGGGAGCAGAACCAGACTGGAGCAAAGACAGGCTTAAATCAATTTTGTTTGGGAAATGTGTCCCAGATATCATGGGCGATCCATGGGGAGGAGGAATCTCCAAAGGGCATCTAATTGTTGGGAATCTCACTGTTCTTACTCACTTAATTGGTACTAAATATCTACCAAGTTTCAATGAGGCAATCTTAATTATAGAAGATATTGGAGAAGCACCCTACAGAATTGATAGGATGCTTACTCATTTAAGGCTTGCTGGCATCCTGCAACAGTTATCAGGATTGGGATTTGGTTCTTTTAATGGTTGCGATAATGGTACAGACGTCGACATGAGGAAGTCATTCGAACTTCTTGATATTTTTAAAGATCGAACTCAAGACCTAAAAATCCCAATCGTTTCAAATTTACCAGTTGGTCATTGTATTGGTAATGCATCACTCCCACAAGGTTGTGAAGCAATTTTAAATGGAACCAAAGGGACACTTAGACTTTTGTAGTCGATAGTAAAGACTCTGCAATCACAAGATCAAATGGGGTTGTCACTTTCATGTTTGAGGGCCCTGCGTCATATATTTTCACTGACAAACCTAAACGCTCAAACAAGGACGCATCATCAGTAACATTCCATTCTTTGGCAATCGCTTCTGAGTGAGCATTCTTAAGTTGATCCACTGGGAATCCCTGAGGTGTCTGCGCAGCCCATAGATTTGAGCGCGGAGGACTGTTTATAATCTCTCCATTTTTATCAACCATTTTGATGGTATCTGTAACTTTTGTCGCGGCGATAACAGCTTGACCATTGGCGACAATTTTTGCAATATCGTCAAAATCAGATGCTTTCACCAAACATCTTGCTCCATCATGAATCAGCACGTGCTGGGCATCATCGGGAAGGGCAGCTAATCCCAGTTGAACAGATTGCTGTCTTGTTGATCCCCCATTGATCCATTTCACTGATTTTCCCAAGTTATCAATAACTGAACCGATAGAATTTTTGTCACCAGGTTGGCCAATAATTCCAATCCAATTTAATTCTTTAGAAGCAAAAGCTGCTTTCAAAGTCCACTCTAAAATCGTCTTACCTGCAATCTTCAACAAAAGTTTATTTCGATCAGCACCCATTCGCCTGCCACTACCTGCCGCAGCAATTAATAAATGCACAACTGATTCCTCTTCCTTAAGTATGGATTTAATATATTCGACCGGTAAAAATAACTATTTTTCATATATGAACTTAAAAGCTTTAAAAAAACTAGTAGCTAAAGAGTAAATTAAATAAAAAATAATCTGTTTAAAAGATTTAAAAAACCATAAAATTATGACATTTTCAAAATTACTTGAGGGACAGACTGCAATCGTAACTGGAGCCAGTAGAGGAATTGGTAAAGCAATTGCACTATATCTAGCAAAGGAAGGTGCAGAAGTAATTATCAATTACTCGTCATCCATAGAAAATGCAAATAAGGTTGTTTCAGAAATAAACTCTTTTGGAGGCAGTGCATATGCTCTTCAAGGAGATATCTCAAATGAAAACTCTGTAAATGAATTGATAAAAACTGTACTAGACAAAAATAGTAGAATTGATGTTTTGGTTAACAACGCCGGAATAACTAAAGATGGACTTCTTATGAGAATGAAAACGGACGACTGGCAGAAAGTGTTAGACCTTAATTTGAGTGGTGTCTTTTATTGCACAAGAGCGGTTTCCAGACAGATGTTAAAACAAAAAAAAGGAAGGATCATTAATATCACCTCTGTAGTTGGCTTAATGGGGAACGCAGGTCAGGCTAATTATTCTGCAGCGAAAGCTGGAGTAGTTGGTCTAACACAAAGTGCCGCAAAAGAGTTCGCAAGTAGAGGGATAACTGTAAATGCAGTAGCACCAGGTTTCATTTCCACTGATATGACAAAGGATCTAAATAGCGAGTCAATTCTTTCAGCTATTCCACTTGGACGATTTGGTAATCCAGAGGATGTTGCAGGAGCTGTAAAGTTTTTAGCAGCCGATCCATCTGCTGCTTACATCACTGGTCAGACCATCCAAGTTGATGGTGGGATGGTAATGGGTTGAGAAAAAATCAATTTTGAATCGGTTGACCTAATTCATCCCTCAATCTACGAATACGTTGTAAAAGTTTTAATCTTCTGCTTCGTGCTGTGGCAGTGAGAAATATCCTCAAAGGGAAATAAATCAAAGTCATAGTGCCGGCCAAACCAGCCATGAGGATAAAAAATAAGGCTCCTGGATCATTCATAAGTTGACACTAACTACCTTCTGGAAAAATTGGGAAATTTTTCTTAATTGCCATTCGGCTTTCCCCACTTATTTAGGCTCCCCTAATGTGTGTTTCTTGTGGGAGATTAAGTTTAATTCAACTCAGATATGGCCAAACTTCTAAGTTTCTCAGATGAATCTCGTGGTTCACTTGAAAAAGGCGTAAACAATTTAGCGAATGCTCTAAAAGTAACTATTGGTCCAAAAGGCAGAAATGTAGTTATTGAAAAGAAATTTGGTGCACCAGATATCGTAAATGATGGGGTTACTATTGCAAAAGAAATAGATCTTGATGATCCCTTTGAAAACATAGGAGCAAAACTTATAGAGCAAGTTGCATCAAAAACAAAGGAGAAAGCCGGTGATGGCACAACTACAGCAACTGTTCTTGCTCAGTTTATGGTTCAAGAAGGACTTAGGAATACAGCGGCAGGAGCGAGTCCTATTGAATTAAGAAGAGGAATGGAAAAGGCAGTTGCTCAAATTGTTGAAAATTTAAAAGAAAAAAGCAAGTCAGTAAGTGGTGATGCCATTAAACAAGTTGCTTCGGTTAGCGCAGGGGGGGACGAAGAAATAGGACAAATGATTGCCGATGCCATTGATAAAGTAAGTTTTGATGGTGTTATCACAGTTGAAGAATCTAAATCTCTTGCCACTGAATTAGAAATAACTGAAGGTATGGCGTTTGACAGAGGATATAGCTCGCCATATTTTGTAACCGATGAGGATCGATTAATCTGTGAATTTGAAAATCCATCAATCCTAATAACTGATAAAAAGATTTCATCAATTTCCGATCTGATTCCAGTTCTTGAAACTGTTCAGAAAAATGGAACACCCTTGATAATTCTTGCTGAAGAAGTTGAAGGTGAAGCACTTGCAACACTAGTAGTAAATAAAAATCGTGGGGTTCTCCAAGTCGCAGCAGTCAGAGCGCCCTCTTTTGGGGAGAGAAGAAAAGCAGCATTGGGGGACATTGCCGTACTAACTGGGGGGACTTTAATAAGCGAAGATAAAGCGATGAGTCTTGAAAAAGTTCAATTATCTGACTTAGGACAAGCAAGAAGAGTGACAATTACAAAAGACACTACAACAATCGTCGCAAATGATAATCAAAATACTGAACTTTCTAATCGCATTGCCTCAATTAAGAGAGAATTAAATGAAACAGATTCTGAATACGATCAAGAAAAGTTAAATGAAAGAATTGCAAAACTCGCTGGTGGAGTAGCTGTTATCAAAGTTGGAGCACCTACAGAAACTGAGTTAAAGAACAGAAAACTTAGAATTGAGGATGCTCTCAATGCAACTCGTGCAGCAATTGAAGAAGGAATTGTTGCAGGTGGAGGTACCACACTTCTTGAACTAAGTGAAGGGCTGGAAGGTTTAGCTGAAAATTTAGAGGGTGATCAAAAGACCGGTGTAGAAATTATTAAAAGGGCCTTAACAGCACCTACAAAACAAATAGCTATTAACGCGGGCTTCAATGGAGATGTTGTTGTCTCAGACATCAAACGATTAGGTAAAGGTTTCAATGCACAAACCGGAGAGTATGAGGATTTACTTGAGGCAGGAATTTTAGATGCCTCAAAAGTGATTAGACTTGCTCTTCAAGATGCTGTATCAATTGCTTCTTTACTAATAACTACTGAAGTTGTCATAGCAGACAAACCTGAACCACCAGCCGGCCCTGGAGCCGAGGGAGGCGATCCAATGGGTGGTATGGGCGGTATGGGCGGTATGGGCGGTATGGGCGGTATGGGCGGTATGGGTATGCCAGGAATGATGTAAGAGGAATGTTTTTAAATTCTTAAATTTAAAAGTTAGCCAAACTGAAAATTAAAACTTAACGTTAAGAATAACTTCTAAACAACCATTTATTCAAATAACTATATTTCGGTTTAGGAGGTAATGGTACCAGGGCATCTATTTTTTGAACATTTTTATTCTCTATGACTTTATTATTGATTTTGTTTTTATAATTTTCTTTATTAATTAATTCATTGGATTTTATTTCAAAAAATTTTTCATTACCAAGATCATTTGGCCTAACAGCTTTCTGAGGTTCTTTTTTGGATTCTATTTCTTTACTATCATCGTCATTTTTAGAATTTTTTTCATCCACATCAAATAATCTATCCTGAGATTGCTCATTCTTTTTCTTATTTTGATCAGTAATAGGTGTATGTACAGGGGTTATTTCTAGATTTTGCAATTCTTCCAAACTTTCCACGCCAAAACGATGTGCCCATTGAGATTTTAAAAGAGAAAATAAATCATTATCTTTAGCTTTTAGAGCTTCTATAATTTGTTGTTTAAGTTGATACTTCCGAGACTCCAAAATTCTTATGAATCACTGAAATAAGATTATCAAGCAAGTTTGCGATTTAAAAGTGGTCTAATAAGAAAAAACAGTCCAACTGTAAGAATAAATAATATTGCGAGACAAGTATATCCATTTACTTCTCCATATGGAGCATTGATTAAAACCGATTTTAGATCAACAGAATTGTGGTAACCCATTCGAATTGGTTCAATAGCAAATGTCAATGGGTTAATTGAGGCTATCCATCCCAACCACTTAGGCATAAAAGATATAGGCGCTAAAGCTGTACTAGCAAATAAAACAGGAAGGTTAGTAATAAATATAATTGCAATTAGCTCAATATGGCCTGGCAAAAGAAATGCCAAGCCAAGACTTAAACCAGTAACTGCAAATACTAATAATAATAAGGTTATTGCTATAAGAAAAAAGCCACCAAGACTTGGCCATCCATAACCTAAAAGAGCAGAAGTCGCCATTATTGCAAAACTCTGCAAAAGGCTAATAGTGGTTATGTAAATTACTGAAGAGACAACGATGGAACTTCTGCTACTCAACGGCGCAACTAAAAGTCGATTTAGGAAACCAAATTCCCTATCAAACATCACAGGGAGACCAGCATTAAGGGCTCCACTAAAAGCAGTAAATACTATTAATCCTGCGCCGAGAAATTCTCCATAGCTACTGTTACCAGGCAAGAAATCTATCGGAGCTTTAGAAAATAAAGCAGCAAAAAGCAAAAGCCATATTAAAGGTTGCAAAATACCAGCAAATAATGTTGAGGGTCTTCGAATTAATTGAATAAAAAGCCTCCATGTCATGGCATAAGTCTCTTGCAGAATTTCATTAATATCATTCTCAATTTTTTTTCCCTGATAAGTTGCTGAATTAGTAGTAATCATTTTTCTAGTAATTTAAGAACAAATTAATCAATTAACGCATGGATTTCTTATTCTCAAGCTTAAAATCCCTTTTACCAGCCAATTCTAGTTCTGCATCCATAAGAGTTTTACCAGTCGCCTGTAAATAAACATCATCTAAACTTGGACGACTGTGAGACAGTGCAAAGACTTCAAAATTTTCTTTTGAAAGGTGATCCGACAAATTTGAAATAACATCATTGCTTTGTACTAAAAAATTTAGAGAATAACCTTGTTTTTTATTTACAACTACATTTGACACCCCGTTTAAATTATTTATTAATCTTCTTACTGATTCGGCTTCTATTTCATTACTGAACTCACGAACCCTAAGTGTAACTCTGTCACCACCAAGCTCTTTTTTTAAATCATCCGGTTTCCCACTGGCAATGACTTTTCCTTTGTCAATGATTGCCATTTCATCTGCAAGTTCATCTACTTCCTCTAGGTAGTGACTACTTAAAAGGATAGTAGTTTCATTATTCCTAAGTTCTTTCAATAATCCCCAAATAACTGATCTACTCTCAATGTCCAAACCAACAGTAGGTTCATCAAGAATCAATAATTGTGGTTCGTGCAACAATCCAGAAGCCAAATCCAGCCTTCTTTTCATCCCTCCGGAGAGAGAACCACATCTTCTATCGATCCATTCATGCATCTCAAGTCTTTGAATCAATTCTTCAATTCTCTCTCTCTTGTAGTTTTTATTTAAATGATAAAGATCCCCTTGAAGCCGTAGCAACTCTCTGCCTGTAAGTATTTTATCTATGGCGACCTCTTGAGCTACATACCCCAAGCTTCGTCTAGTTGCTTTTTCCTCAAGCAATGCATTATGTCCTGCCACCTCAACATGACCTGAGTCAGGGGCAAGGAGAGTACAGATAATCCTGAGAGCAGTGCTTTTACCAGCCCCATTGGGACCTAATAACCCATACAAAGAGCCTTTAGGCACTTTAAGGTTAAGTCCATTTAAAGCTTTAATAGGACCATAAGATTTGAATAAATCTTTTAGTTGGATGAAAAACATCTAGAAAAAGAATGCCTAAAAAATAAGCTGATATCTTCTAACAAATTCTAATAAAGACAGAAGAGCAAGTTTGTAAAGTTTTTATTTTTATTTCTCATGCTGGGGTTAAACCCATTGAGAAGTCTTTAATTAATGCTATCAACTGATCATTGAAAACAATTGATCCATGTAATCTGCTAATAACTAGTAAGAAGCAAACTCCAAACATATAAAGAATAGACCATCTAAATAATCCCTTAGCTCTGTCAAGATCTTCAGGATTATCCCTTAATCTTGAGACCAATTGAAGAAGTCTTGAGTTATATGGTAGCAACAAGATTCCATACAACAATCCTCCCTCAGGTAAAACGAAACAGCCTAAAAAGCTCAAGAATACAGTTAAATAGCCATATACAGATATAGCTTTGGCAGTAACAAAAGGTCCACTAACTGTTGGGAGCATAGGTATCCCTACAGATCTGTAGTCATCTTTTAACAAAATTGCCAAAGCCCAAAAATGTGCTGGAGTCCAAACCATAACCAAAGAGAATAGCCACCAGCCACCTAATCCAATATGTCCTGCCGCTGCTGAAGCTCCAACCAGAGGAGGAATTGCTCCTGCTACACCCCCAAAAACTATATTCTGAGACGTTCTTGGTTTTAAAAATGCTGTATATAGAAGTACATAACTACAGAGCCCCAGAAGGGTAAGGCCTGCTGCCAAGCAGTTAACTCCACTTACTAATAGCGCTGAGGCAGCAAGAGTACAAGAAATTGCTCCAATAAAAACAGATGACTGCGAAAGACGCCCTGAAGGTAATGCTCTATTACTCGTTCGCTTCATTCGCTTATCAAGATCTTGTTCCCACAAGCAATTAAGAGCTCCTGCAGCGGCAGCGGCAAGAGCTCCTCCGCCTAAAGTACAGGCCAAACGAGGAGATGGTAGTGG
>MDTG01386168.1_pt1 | contig 19052 bp, 12 predicted proteins | sample 811421 | NCBI WGS metagenome assembly MDTG01 (sample SAMN05326645, study PRJNA326480) | marine metagenome | isolation source: seawater | place: Pacific Ocean: South East | collected 2011
ATCTGTGGCCAATAGACCAAAACGTTCTTGTAAATCGTTTAGTTCAAACATTTCGTTATCGTCGGCGTTAATGGTTTTGTGACCGCGTTTTATGCGAACACCGTTTCCCGACATATACGAGTAGATTGCTTGCACCGTGCCCGTTGTAACTGGCCGCCCCTTGCGTAAGCTTTCCCAACCATTAATAGCTAGTGACATTTTTTGAGGTATGGATCTAGAGCCGTCTTGCCGTTCAAACAAATAACCGCCATTTTTTAACTCCTGCTCTATCGAATAAAGCATGTACCGAGCTTGTGCCATGACAAGCCATTGACCTTGAGTCATATCAATTGACCGGATATCCGGCACACGTACTATTTGACCCTGCTCTCTCCTTGGCCGATAAACTTTTGGAAAACGATTTTGAATGCGGGATGCAATTTTTTCCGCCAAAGAATGGATTGCAGCGGGGACACGATAACTCTGTTCCAACACTTCGGCACCGCCGGGGAGGTTGATAAAGTGATCAACGTCTGCACCCGCCCAACGATAAATCGCCTGATCATCATCTCCCGCCACAAACATTCTTTCAGACTTCAAATCTAGATTATGAGCAATGTCCCATTGAAGCGGAGACAGGTCTTGAGCCTCATCCAAAAAACACACTTTTAGGGAAGGCATGATCGTGTCGGCTTGTTCTACAAACCTAGTCAATAAGTCTGTAAAGTCAATTAAACCAAACGCTTTTTTATAGTTCTCATAAGAATCAGCAACATACTTTACTTCTATCCACGTAAAATTAATGTCGCTGTGGTTATACTCGCTACGAAGGTTCGTCTTTTTTGTTTTTGCAAGATTTATTAACTGAAGGATTGGATGATCTGTCGCTTTAAACGACACATCTTCTTCGTCGCTTGAAGAACTGCGTAGGTTAAAACCTATTTTTTGAGACAACTCTTTGTAATTTTGTGCCCCCATCATCTGACTTTCTCTAATGCTCATTAAACGATAAGCCAAAGAGTGAATTGTACGAAAATACGGAAGGTCTTCTTCCGATTCTAAATCAAAACGTTTTGCTGCGCGTTCTCGCGCCTCATTGGCCGCTTTTTTAGTAAAGGCAAAAAACCCTACTTGTGATGGGGTTATTCCGCTGTCTAAAGACTTCTCCACCATGTTTAGCAACGTGGTAGTCTTCCCCGTGCCGGGTGGCCCAAAGATACGAAACATTAGAAGGGGTCCGTGGCCCGTGTTTCAAACGACTTGGACTCTAGCTGGTCGTGCGGGATGTCATTAACAGGAACCCGCCAAACTCGGAGGGGCTTACCTTTGACTTTTAACACAACGGACTCGCCATTAATGTCCCGTAAGCGTTGAGCCACTTTGTGTGTTTTAAACTCACTGAAGCGGTTTTTCCGCAAGAATCCCTCAAAGTCTTTGAGGCGGAAATGCACGGCGTTAGTTTCCTCATCTGTCCACGGACGACGTAACAATATCTCTTCCCGGTCTTCCGCCTTTTGAGTGGACGTGCAGAACTCATCCAGATATTCGTAGAACTGGCCGTTAATGCTGGCATCTTCTGACACCTCCATTATGGATCCGTCTGTTTCCGACATCTCTTTCATTAGTTGGTTAATCCGTGCTTCCCAACCCCGCCGAGGCATTGTCTGCGGCATAAAGTTAAGCTGCTCTATGCAAGATTTTTGAAACACCGTCTGATTTTGAAGAGCTTCAGTATCTATCTCCAAAGGGATACCGTTCACGTCAAGAAACCAAACGGGAGGAAGTGAGTTGTATTTGCGTAAGTTAGCCACGGCCATGTCGCTCACTGCCGCGCCTATTCCAAACTTGCGCGTCTGGCATAGCTCGCGGTTGCAATAAGGTTGAATAGGCGCATCACTGCACCGGTACGCGTAGTCCTTTTTTTCGAGTTGTTTGACTACGAGGTTGACCTCACTCAAGGGTAACGGCGGATCAATGTAAGACATGTTGTGGTGCAAAACTTCGTCTTGCCACGTGTCGGGGTATGCCTTGCGTAAGTACACACCTATTGAGAAGAGTCCGTTGTTTCGCCCTCCCTCGCTGATTTTTTGAGCACATAAGGTTTGGAGACAGGGCGGACCGTCCACAATGGCTGTGCTTTCAACTTGGGCTTGCGTAAGTGCTTCCAGTTGCTCTGGCGTTTGGACGTGCGCCTCATACAGCCCGAAAAATTCCTCAAGCGTTGCGGCCGTGCCGTCATCATTGAACGCGTACCGCAAACCGTCTTCTGCGTCGAAGTACGGCATGTTCAAGAAGTTTCCGATATCCCCCCGATCTAAAAACAGCTTTATCTGCTTGGGAAAAATTTCACTACCGCCGTAGCCTAAGCCACTGGACAAATGTTGTAGCGTGGACTGCATTTTCTTTGCAGTAACCCACTCCTTGCTGAATAAAAAGCAATGAGCGCCCCCCGATTTGGATCGACATATTACCAGAGGGATCTTTCCCCGGCGTATTTTTTCGACCAATTTACCGTGATCCAACGGATATTCATCAATGTCAATACACCCCCACTTACAGGAGTCATCTTCATTAATTGGAATAATCCCTATGCCTGCCCCGTCCCCGGCTAGGTGTTGCTCAAAGTGTTCCGTGGTCCGTGGTTCGCGGACGACGCGAGCTTTGCCGGTGTTCTTGCCGTTTGATTTGGTGCTGTCAATCTCAAACGTACCGTAGGCTTGCTTTAGACCATCAAAAATGGCCGCAAATCTTTTTGCATCTGACATTTTTTATAGACCAAAAAAGGGGGCGCATGGCCCCCGTGACACTTAAAACGGCGCGTCGTTAGACGTGTCGTCGCCCTCTGAGGTGTGCTTCGCCTCCACGTCGCCCTTCTGAATCGACTCCGAGAAAGCTTTGGCCTGTGTGTACTGGCTGGGGTCCTCTACAACGCCCTCTAGCGTAATATCCCACCCGTGCCATGAGCCTTTAGAATTTTCCTCGCTCACCGTGCGTAACAAGTAGACATGACTAAAACGTGGCGGAGTGAAGGGGCCGTTTTTACCCATCAAAGTGCGTTGGGCGATTGTGGAGTTCCACTTACGGCTTTTCTTCATCTGGGTTGACTTCATTGCAATAACGGCGGTCGTGGTGGTGCCGTCCTCGTTCAAAATCAACACGTAGTGCTGGTGCGTCTCTTCAATGTAGCTACCGTTCCCCGTGACGACATAATCTTTATTGTCGTCCCCGCGCTCTGTACGCGGCCGCTGGTCCTCTGGCGTGTAAATATTTAGAGGAGCGCCGTTACCAGAGCCCCGAGGAGCCCACTCAATATACCTACGCTGATAAGCGCAAGGTATGACACGAATACCTCCTTTTCCAGCGTACACTTGATTCGATACGGTATTGAGAATATCGCCCGCTTTTGCATCATCAAGGTCGTCCAAAGTTGGGTCCTGACGGCTAAGAACCTTGAGGAAAGGGATTGCCATGTCGTCTTGACTGAGGTCACCCATCCCCAACCCGGCGTCTTGTTCAAAAAGACTTGAATCGAATGCAACAATTTCATTAGTTTCACCTTTTTTTGCTACTGCTTTGCTCATCACTTTTTCCTCACGATGTTAGCACGTTGGCCGACGTAGGCCCCGAAAAGTTCCATGGGAAAAGTTTCCCCGTTTTGTACCCGCTCTTTTACCCAAGCTTTTAAGGTGCTGGAATGCACCTCGGTTTTTTGCTCCGCCGCATAACCAAGACCCTGCGCGTAATCAATAAACTCGGCAGCTTCTCGGTCTTCGCCGCGCCCGAAACCACAGCTAACGGTGTTTTTGATGATGTCATCAAAGCCGTTTTGCCGGAGCCAATCGAATGCGGTTTCGCGGTTTTCCGCCTTTATATGTGCCCCGTAGGTAGGACGCACGGTCACTTTCGACCCGTCCTCAAGTTCAAACGAACTGAGGCCAAGCTCAAGTAACATGGCGGGTAGGTCTTCGTCGGTAAGTCGTAGCAGTTCTCGCTTCGCATCCTTGAGGTGATCTTCAAGTTTGTTGACCATATCCTCTTGGTTACGAACAGCGCGAGCAATTTCTGCGATGCTTTTTAAGCCGGCGTTTTCCATTGTTTCAATGGCGGAGGCATTGGCTTGATCAGCCTCCATATCAAAGAGCAACTCGCTCATCTATTTCTCCTTTCGTGGTTAAGCCCTTTGTTGGGGCTGGACGGGCAGTCTCTCATCCTATATCCTCCTATGTCAAGCAATGGGGGAAAAGATGTACGAATTCAAAACGACGCCCTACGATCATCAGCGCATTGCCTTTAATTTTTCGTGGGAAAGACCGTATTTTGGTTTGTTTATGGAGATGGGCACGGGTAAGTCAAAAGTGGCCATTGACACCATGGGCGCGTTGTACGAGCAAGGTGATATCAACACCGCCTTGATCATTGCCCCCAAGGGCGTCTTTGATAACTGGGTAAAAAAAGAAATACCAATACACTTACCCGACCGAATACAAACCAAGCTGGTCAAATGGCAACCCAACTTTACTCAGAAGTTTCGGGACCAAATACAGGAAATAGCTGATCCGCAGAAGCGTGAGCCGGGGTTCCTGCACATATTGGTCATGAACACAGAAGCGTTTTCGACGCAAAAGGGCGCGTCCGCCGCTCAGAAGTTTGTCAAGCTCAACCCGGACTGCCTGACCATTCTTGACGAAAGCACCAGCATTAAAAATAAAAGCGCACAACGGACCAAGAACTTGATCAAGGTTGGGCAAGTGTCAAAATTCCGACGCATCTTGACCGGGTCCCCTATCACTAAGAGCCCTATGGATCTGTTTAGCCAGTGCCTGTTCCTAGATCAAGGGGCGTTAGGGTTCGCTAGTTTTTACTCGTTTCAAGGCCGTTATGCCGTCGTACAGCGCAGAAGCATGGGACCGCACAGTTTCAACGAGGTGACGGGCTATCGGCGTTTAGATGAACTTGGCGAAAAGCTGGACACGTTTAGCACTCGCGTGTTGAAAGAAGATTGCCTTGACTTACCCGACAAAGTCTATCAGCGCCGTGAGGTCAGCCTTACCCGTGAGCAAATGGTTTTATATAAGCAAATGAAGGATTTGGCGTTGGCTCAATTGGAACAGGGCAAGTTGGCCACGACGGCGTCGGTTCTGACGCAAATTATGCGGCTACAGCAAATTTGTTGCGGCCACCTTCAACCGGACGAAGGGCCGATACAAGAGATCAAGAACAACCGATTAGATGAGTTAATGGACGTAGTTGAAGAAGTCCAAGGCAAAGCCATTATCTGGGCCACATATACCTACGACATTCACCGTATCGAAAAGGCGTTAAAGAAAAAGTGGGGCAGTGGCGTGGTAGCAACCTACTACGGTGATACACACCAAGATGACAGACAAGACATTATCGACCGTTTTCAAGACCCTAACTCCGAGTTACGTTTTTTTGTTGGACAACCCCGGACGGGTGGCTACGGAATTACATTAACTGAAGCAAACACAGTAATTTACTTCAGCAATAGCTACGACTTAGAAATACGTCTGCAATCAGAGGACCGCGCACACAGGATCGGCCAGAAGGCCAACGTAACTTACGTTGATCTGGTCAGTCCGGGAACAATTGATGAGCGCATTCTAACCGCTTTGCGAGATAAAATAAATATCGCAGGTAATGTTTTAGGCGAATCCACCAAGGATTGGCTGATTTAAGACGGCCTTTGCCTCATCAACATTTCAGCGGCCAGTGCGCCAATCTCATCCTGTGGCCCCAACACTTGCGCCGCTCTCTGCAACATCATCGGATTGATGGGCGCAGGAGCCGCTGCTTGCGGGGGTGCAACCGGAGGGGGCGTGGGTTGAGGCGTGGGTTGTTGTGCCTGCCTTTCTGCCTCAAGTCGGCGTTGAGTCCCTACAAACCCTTCAAAAGCAGCCCTAGAGGGGTCTGTAGTTTGAGGTAACATCGGAGAGGTAACATCGCGGTAAACCTCTTCAACGTAGTCGGTAGGTATCACACCGGTTTCAGTTTGTTTTGCGGATTCCGTGACGCCACGAACACCCGAGGTGTAAAAAATAGCCGGAATACTTCCAAAGTACCGCCGTGCGGCAGACTCTGTTTTCGGGGGTTTTTGCAAAAGAATTTTAGTTACTGCCGGGTCCAACATCGCTACTGTGAAGATGTCCTGTATTTTCATGGCAGGCATATTTAAGCCAAGCTCTGCGGTAGCATTTGAAGTTGTTTGTGCAACCGACATACCTGCTCCGGGAATATTTCCGGTAAAAGACTTTAGTTTATTAAGGGCCATTACGCCTCCAATAGAACCAAAAGCTCGTACTAATATGTTGGACAACATAGCGCCTTTATCTTTCAAAGGCTCAATAGACTGTGGACCGGATTTTTTCATTACATCAGCAATAGATGCCGCTTGTGTAATTAATGTTTCATAATCATTAAAAGCGTCTGATGTAATAAAATTCTTGCGTAATAAAATTCTAGCTACGGACTCTCCTTGTTTGTTATCCAGTGGCTCAAACAAAAACTGCCTAAATTTTAAAAAGTTAAGGGCTTGTTCGGTGCTTGCGCCGTTTGCATAAATCCATGCCGAGTCCAAAACACCGGACACTAACGCCTTTTTGGCCGCCATTTTTTCTTCCGGCTTTCCGGTAGTAGCCCTATTAATCTCGTCCAATAACTGAGAAAAATCGCGTTCCGGGTTGTCGGGTCGTCTTTTTGGAACCCCAAGTATTGCTTTTATACGTTTAGAAGGGTTGTCATGAACGCCTTTAAACTGAAAAAGAATGCTTTCATCCGCCAAGGTTTTTTCGACTCTTTGTTGCTCGGCCACCAAATCGGCAAAACGAATTCTTCCTGCAACAGCGTCATCTATATCTCGGAAAACATCCGGAAAGATTGGCCCCAAAGCCTCTTTGTTTTTATCTAAAAATGTCCGAGCTTTTGTGGGGTTAACCATGTTGAACGTCTCAGACTCGGGGTTCGTGTCAATAACATTCCTAAAAAACGTCTTTAGCAAATCGTTTTTTCCAGCACGATATGTTCCGACTCGCGATACAGCAGACTCAGAAAGTTGATCTAGTTCAACCTGCGTCAAAGCTCGTTTAGGCGCATCAAATCCGCCCGTGTTAATCCAGTTAATAGCGTCTTCTACTTGATCTAGCTTAATGGCTACTTCGTCAGCACTGCCCGTGAACAACTTTTGAAATGCAATCTTGGGGTTTATTCGTAAACCGCCTTTTCTGTCTTTTTGGCGCAAGTCACCGGCAAAACTTCGCGTAAACACGTCATGTTTAGCGCGATTAAATGCGTTAGCCTGCCTTAACAGAATTAAGCCTTCTTCAACCCCGGTTCGTCCTTCCTCCGAAATACGATCAAGCAAAGATTCAAATGACTGATAACCTTCCGTTCCGCCCTCTAAAAGAGAGCTTCCCCCAGACATGCGCTCTAAATCACGCACCATGCCGTCTTCTATACGGCTATAGTAGAAACCAATCTGAGCGTTGTTTGGGTCGGTAACGTTTCTAGCCGCACGGTTTAAACGACTGCGGTAGTCCAGCAATTCTCCGATAGAAACCTCAGAAGCCTCCATGCCGCCTAAACGCAACCTTTCGTCTGCAATGCGATTGGATATTTGAGTTGCTTCATTTTCAGCACGAAGCACGGGCAGGAGCTTACGAATGTAAGCGGCTTCGGATCGAACATCACCGCCTTTAACTGTTGAGGGAGCAGTCAAGAAATCCAACTGCTCTCGCAATATTGCTACCTTTTGCTCATACGGCACAGATTCAATTCGTGCCATCAACGGTTCTAGCTCGCGCTCTACTCTAGGGGGCGCAGTAAGCAAGTAATTTGCCGCCTGTGTTCTAGCTCGGGAAACTTCTAACAAGGCCTCATCTTCCAACTTAGTAAGCCGGGTTATGTTGGCCTCTAACCCTGAAGCATCTGGGCTAAGTACGCGAATAAGTTCTGTAAGCAACGGCGGCAAATTTGTAGCGCCTTCGTCTTGAAGTTGGTTAATCGCGGCAAATGTTTGCGTGGGCGCAATGTTTTCTCCGCCCAGACGTTCTTTTGCACGGGTGTATAGTGCATTAGTCGCTGAATCCGCATCTTCCAATGCTTGATTTACATAGGTGACCAAAAGCTCGCTTTGATCTGTTTTACGTAGAGGCGTTTGTACTTTGCCCGCGATTTGAATCGCCGCCTCTTTTGCAGATTCCAACTGTTGAGTCATCATAGAAGAAAAAACAGCTTCTTGAATCTCTGCCGCTTTGGCTAAAGCTTCAGGGTCACCTTGCGCTTGGCTAAGAAGCTCCTCCATTAAACGTGAAGAAAAAATCTTAAAGTCATCATAAAGTTGTTGCGCGACTTCGCCATATTGGCCGTTCTTTGAATTCATGTTACGAAGGCCACGATCCAAGGCTTCTAGGCCAATTAAAGGGTTAACCCGTTTAGACTGTCCGCCTACCCCCGGTATTTCCTTCTGGGTTCCCGCAGTTTTTTGTGCCACGGTCAAAGGGGGAATAATTAATTCCTGACGGTCTTTTGGCAAATTTTTATTTACGCGTTGAACCAACTCTTCTAAAGGAGAATTTTCAAGGGCTGCTTCAAAATCTTCTAAAAAAGTTTCCCGATCAAATTCTATGTCAGCGTATTTCTTGTCTAAACTTTCTAACGCGCTAACGATTTGACGGCCCGCAGAATCTTCTCGACCGGATCGGCTAAACATGTTTTTTAGCGCCTGAATTAAAGGTCGAGCCGTTTTGTCGGTAATGTAGGAAGCAATTCGTAACGTAGGCACCGCGCTTGCTGTTATCTCTGCGCCAACTCTTGTTAAAGGGTCGTATGGATCTACGGTTTCGGCAAAATAAGCGCCCGCCGCAGGGGCTCCAGAGGCCACTGCCGCTCGGCCAGAAGTTAAAAGTGCTTCTGTACGCGTCGTGGGTTTGCCAAAGGGCTTGGCAATGCCTTCTAAAACACGCTCTGCTCCAGAAACAATTTTTTGACCCGCAGTTGTCAAACTACGTTTTAATCCGGGGGCCATGTTTTCTATGTTACGGGCTAATTTTTCCGCCGCAAGATCTACTGTTCCTTGTTTTAGCACCCCCGGAAAAAACAACAGCCCCGTTAACGCCCCGGTATAAGTTCGGGCGGCTTCTACGGCTGCGCGTTGAGAAGGTAAAGGTTCTGAAGGAAAAATACCTTTAAAGTCGGTAAGACCTGTCGGATCTCCTCGGGCAATAATTTCCCCCGGAGTATAACCCACTATTGCGCCTACCGTACCACCCACAAGTCCGCCAGCCAGTTTTACCGGAATTGGACCCGGTGTGCGAAGAAAACCCTCTTGTGCGCCTCGGGCAAAGCCAAGCCCCGAGGGCAGGTCAATTAACATACCTTCGGACACACCACGCTGGGTAGTGCTGTCCACGCGAGCATACTTGCCCCCGCTCAATTCCGTCAAGATTGTCTCGTTAGCAAAAAGGTTTAGCTCTGAGTCAGAAATGTTTTCTGGGGAAAAACCCCCTTTTACTATTTCTCCTCTCCGAGCTTCTTTTATGTCAGCAAACGCCGCGTCATAATCAAACCCCTTTTGCGCGGCTAACTCTCGGTTAATCTCAGAAAGAGGTACTTGATCCTGAAGTGCTTGAGTAAGGTTAAACTGAGTCGCCACGTATTAGCCGCCTGTTTGTTTTGTGTAGTATATACTCATATCACGAATGGGTTTCAATGCGGGCGTTTCCAACAAAAACTCATCGACATCGGTAGAAGTGTTAATGTTCGTCGGAATATCGCTACCCGACGCCCCTTTGTCGTAGTTTTCATACAGCGCGTTAAGTAAACTTTTCAAATTGTACGCCTGCATTAATCGCCTTCGCGTCTTATCTAGTGTGCCCGGACGATAAAGTTGAGCTTCTTCGATAGTTGAGGTAAGCACCGAAATATCTGAATCGACCAAGTCACGATAATTTCGTAAACCTTCTTTAGCGGCAGCATCTGTTTCAAACATGCTTGATTTAGGAAGTTGCTCCATAAGGCGCTCATATTGCTGTTGTAGCAATCGACCTTCATCGGGAGCGCCCGCAACATAACGATCTACGCTTTGCATAACAGAATCTAACATGCGTCTGGCTTGATCAGATTCGCTAAGGCCCTCGCCAATGTTTAGGTTAAACGTATCCGCAAACTGTTGTGCGCTACCTTCTACAAGGGACCAAAATCCGGAAGGCAGACCCGTTCCCGCTTCCATGTCTATGTTGGCCGCAGTGGCAATTCTAGCGTCCACGAAGTCATAAAGCTCTGAAGGATCTTTTGAACCATCCGCGATGTCCGTTGCCATCGCTTCCATGTCCTTCATAAACATTTGCTTTGTTTCAGCATTGTTTTCTTGGAATGTTCTTAGTGCCACAGGGTCGTTAATCAAACGCACAAACGGTTGCAAGTGCGTAGGCACCACGGAGGTTGCCTCTCCCGTTTGCTCACTAAACTCTTGTATCTCCGCAAGGTCACTCAATCCCAACATGGCTTCTTGTGATCTTTCCCCAAGTAAGCCCAATATTGCGCCTTGAACTCCGTCTGAAGTAGATAAACGCTCTAAGGCTTGTCCGCGAGAGCTACTGCCGTAAGGGCTTTCTTCTTTTCCTTCTGTAACAAATCCGCCACCTTGGATGGCGGCACGGTATGCTGGCAATTGTCGTTTAAGGTCAAATACTTTTGTATTGCCATCGGGCATTGTTACAATAACGTCATCTACTGTTGTGGTGCCTCTTAAACTGGCGTCTAACACGGCAAGGTCTAATTTTTGTTGGTAATCCTCATCGGACAGTGCTTGTTGCATGGCCGTGCCTAACGCACCCTGCTTAATTCCGCGCCGCTCTTGTTCTAGCGCCGCGCCCCGTTCTTGAATACGCCCTGCAACAGGAGCGGCGGCCCCCGCAACCTGAGAAGCAAATGAACTGCCCGCGCCGGGGACGCCTGCGGCCAACTCCAACCCGCCCCGTGCAACGTCAAACAACATTTGCGCTTTAGTGGCGTCCTTTGATTCTTGGTCCGCGCCCAGTATTTCCTGATACAGGGGTAAAAGATCTTCGTACCTTCCTTTTACGGCATCCCCAAAGCTCATCACGTTTTCTGAGGCAAGGGCACTAAATCTGCCGCTTAAAAGTTTTTCAAGATCAACAGGGCTAAAGGAAATGGCGGGGGCGGTATCAACCGGGTTGCTACCGTCTTGCAAGTGGGCCACCTCCCCGCCTTGTCTAAAATTTTGTGGGGCGGGAGCCTCCTGCGCTCCTGCGGCCATCAAACTACCTACGCCCATTCCCATCTCGGTAGGAGCGCCGTCAGCCGTGGTCATTTCCACGTCGCCCGTGATTTGTTGAACCAGAGCGCCGATTCCGCTATCCATCATGCCTTCTTCAGTCATCATAATGACGGGCTGTACCATAGCGAGAACGGACTCTGGGGTTTGGTTGGCGTCTGCCTTACCTACAAGACCCGCAAGTTCGTCGCGGCGAGCATCTAAAGGTTTGTCGTTGCCGCGCAACGCATTAATCAGGTCTTCGGTGGACTGTGCGCCATCTATTCCCGCCATCATCTGCTCGGCGTAGGCCGCGCCCAACTCTTGCCCTTGGGCCGTGGCCCCTGCTTCGGCCTGCTCCAGCATTGCCATCTCGGGCGGAGGGGGTGGCGGTGAAGCCGCCATCATTTGTTCAGCCGCCATGGGCGGCATCGGGGGTGCCATCATTTCTCCTCCATTTGCTCGGTTAACCGGAGAAACAAAGCTTCGATTACCCGGATCCATATTTGGATTAACCATAACGTTAGGGCTTTCAGATGCTTTCGCGTCTTGCACAAGTTTTTGGGCGGCTTGAAAAATTTCAGGAGGCGTTGTTTCTGATAGTTTTTGCACGGCCTCCATGATTTGTTTTTTCTCTCTCATATTGGGCTCAACAGCTATCATCGTACTTAGTTGATTCAGTTGAGTAGCCACACGTTGTATTTCTTGACCAATGTCTTGAGGCATGGGCGGAGGTGCCATGTCTTGAGGCATGGGCTGTGCAGGCCCGCCCGCTTGTCGGAACAATGGTCTACTAAGTACGCTCATTAAAATAATCCCGCTGTCTTCGCGCCACCCAGTGCGCTTAGGCCCGCTATACCAAGGCCCGCTACTTGCTGGAACGGAGAAGGTGATCCTTGACCCTGTACCGTGATCGATTGTTGCGATCCCGGTACACCCTTGTAAATGTCGCTCAAGAAGCTCATTTGCTGATAAGGCATTTGATACATTTTCTGTTGGTTCATGCGGTACGCATCCAATATGGCTTGGTCGTAAGCTTGATCTCTTCCGCCAAACGCTTCCAGTTGCTTGAGATCGCGACCATACATGTCTTGAACAAGCTGGCCAAGACCCGCTTGTTGAAGCCCCATTTGATTGAGGTTTTGACCTAATTGTCCGCCCATACCGGCCAAGGTGCCAAGGTTTTGACCAAACTGCCCGGAAGCGCCCGCCATGCCCATCATTTGATTGACGTTTTGTTGCTCCAGACCACCATAGCCCAACCCAAGTTGACCCATTTGTTGGCCTACGCCTTGCTCAATGCCCGCAGCTTGCATTCCAAGCTGGCCGCCCAGTTGTGCCCCGGACATCCCTAGTTGCCCGCCCGCCATCGCATTTGAGGCGAGTTGAGCACCTATGTTTTGTTGCAAACCAGCGGTCTGTGAACCCATGCCAAACCCGGCTTGAGCGCCAGAAAGACCTAACTGAGCGCCGGACTGTCCTAAACTGCCATACGCTTGAGCTAACTGCTGTTCTCTTTGCTTGGCCTGCTCAAACGCTTGTTGTGCTTGTTGTGAAGCCTGCCCGTATCCCGCTTGACGTAGCTGCCCCGCCGCTTTGCCTTGCTGATCCAAGACATTACGAGCAAGTTCTTGTTCAGCAACCGCCTGCCTAGAACCGCCAAAAGCGCCTGCCGAGGCGGCTTGCGCTTGCAACCCTTGTTCTCGTATGTCTCCTTCGCGGCGAATATCTTGAAGAGTTCGTTGAACCACCTCGTCTTCATAGGGATTCATAAACTCCTGTACACCACGCGGGTCAAATTGTCCGCCTGTTCCGCTAAGTAGCTGTTGCGCCTGTTGGGTGGACCCATATCCGCGATCCATAGAGACATCTAAGCTACCAAGCCCCCGAGCCATCGCCCCACGGCCTACATCCAGTGCGCCTGTTAAATATTGATTTGCAACGTTCTGTCCTCGGTTGGCCTGTTGTATCGCGCTTTGAATGTCAGATCTACCGGTCCCCAATGCATCCCGGCCTAAACCACTGGCTCCTTGAAGGTAGTTAGCCGCGCGTTGTTGATACGCAAACGGCGTGTTTCGGTACTGGTTGGCTCGGGCGGCCGCTTGCCCCAACATGCTCTGACCCTCACGGGTCGCACCAAACGCGTCTTGAAGGCCCCCAAAACCATAGGTTTGAACGCCCTCCGCCCCTAATTGACTTAAATCAGACCCTCGTTGTAAGTACGGGGCATACATGCCAACGCCTGCTTGGGCCATGGCGGCCGCTTTTTGCTGAAGCTGATTTTGTGCGGCTACTTGATAATTGGGAGGCAGTCTTTGAAATTGTCCAGATTCATTTAAAGTTCTTATTTGATCTTGGATATAGTCATTTACTTGTTTAAGTAAATTCTCCTTGTACGTCTGTATCGCAGGATCTTCTTTAATTATCTGAGTTGTTGTTGTTGATTCAGCCACGGGTAGCATTCCTTTCAAAGGTTCGCATCATGTCGTACATTTTATTCATGCCGTTTTTTCGGCTACCATTTCCTGCTCCGCGCACAGCCCGAGCCGTCATTACAAACTCACCGTCTGATAACATCGCCGGGATGTCGTCAGATGTTTCTGTTCCGGGGCCCTGTATGGGGCCGTTTTTACGTGGGAAATTTGAAATCCCGCCGCCCCCTGCGGCAAGCAAGTTTCCTTGAGAATCTCTACCTATGGGCGTAATGCGATATTGTTCCGGGTACATGCGGCGATAATCGTCAGTTGTAAGGCCGCCAAAGAAATCATAAGGCGGTGGCATAGGCCGTTCTTCAAAAGCTCCCGCCGCTCCTGCCACGCCCAACCCTAGCGCCGTCATTGGGCCGTATTTTGCCAGCAGTCCGGGAGTAAGTAGTTTTTTGGCCTCCAAGAACGCTTCGTACTTGCTAAGGCCCTGATCCAAAAATTGTTGATATTCGATGCTTGAAAAAATATCTGCTTGTGTGGGATCAGAAGCTCCCTTAAAAAAATCAATCGTTTTTTGAACAAAGCCTTCTTCTGCGGCATCTTTAGCTACAGCCTCTGAGGCTCCTTTTGTTGCGGCTTGTGAGGTTGTTTCTGCTCCGGGCGCGGACGGGTCTAAACCCGCCGATTGCCCGGCAGCTACTTTGTCCCCAAGGCTGGAAAAACCAGTGGGCGGTTGTGCCGCCGCACCGGGCGCGGCTGTATTTAACCCAACGGATTGCCCGGCAGCTACTTTGTCCCCGAGGCTAGAAAAACCAGTGGGCGGTTTTACCGCCGCAGGAGAAACAGCCATGCCTTCCTGAAGCGCAGCGCCCGCTTGAGGGGGCATTTCTATCGGCCCCAACGCTTCTGCCCCCGTAACATCAAAGGCAGGCGCTGCTCCTTCACTAACCCTGCCCGAGGCTTCAAGTGCCGCTGTCTGCGCTTGCTCTGCGGCAGTTAATGCTTTAGGAGCAAGCGTGAGGTTTTCGCCCCCACCAAGTCCCGTGGGCAAGCCGCTCTTGACGCCTGCCATAAATTCCCCACCCTTCATGACACTACCAATACCAGAAGAAATACCGCCTACGGCACCACCAATTAACGCGGCTTTAAAGGCGTCTTTTAAGCTACCGCCTTGCACCAAAGTGCCAATACCACTACCTAGCGCACCTGCCCCAATGGCTCCAAGAGGCGGAAACAGGATGCCTAGACCTATCGAAAGAACAAGCGGCGCAATCTTCTTGAATACTTTGACGACGCCCTTGACGGCTTTCTTGATGCCTTTAAATATCTTCTTCAGGAAAAACTCAGGCTGGCCCGTAACCGGGTTAATGCTGTTTAGCTCATTGCCCACCACGTATCGCTCTGGATCAATCCCCATGTCTCGCATACGGGCAAAAAGGGCCTCTTTAAGGGCCGGATCTTCGTCAAATACAGCCATAGGAACAATAGTTTCGCCCGTCGCAACGTGCGCTATGCGATCATCTTCTTCTCGACCAAATGCCGCCAATTGCTCCGCCGTAGGCTTAACAATGTCGTAGTAGTTGTCCGAGTTAAGAGCCTCATCCGACCAATCACCTACCGTGGCCGTCAAAAACGAGGCAAGACCCCCTTCGGGGACCTCATAAGGCTGTGGAGTTGCAACTGCGTTCATGTCTTTATCCCATAGCAATGCATTATTGTATCAAACCCCTCGTTTTCAGGCTATCTATGGGGTCGAAACTGTCACTGAACCAACCGCTCCAGTGCCAGAAACCCCCGCCGGGTGTGGCTTATACAAAACTACAATCTTTAAATCTCCGTCCCGCTGAAAAACAGCGCCCGTTTCTAAGTTGTAATCGTTTTCCTGCAAATTCGTCAAAGTAAGGTCCGTGTGCCGTGTATCGCCGGGGTTGTTAAATTGACGAAGAAAAATAGAAAACGAACGTACAATTTCCGACATATAACGAGAGTTGTATGCATCCGGAGCAACCGGAAACTCAGGTAGAACAAGACGACGACTCATCGCCTGCCGTCCTGACGAATGTCCACTCTCGGCGCACCTAAGCGCCACTGCACATCTACCGCATCACTCTCTAACTTGAGCGCCAAACTACGGCCCCTAAGCCTTACATGTACCTGCTCCGTAAACTGCTCTACAGGCACAGTAGCCGAGCGCGTTACACCGCTTGTACTCGTAGTACTGTACGCGGCCCCCGGCGCATTTCTGGTCTGTAAAATGAAATTAACCGCAGGGTTATCCGAAGTCGAGCCCGTAAACGTTACATCGGGCAACATCCTACGAATGAAGGAAAACTGCTCCCCGTCTCCAATATCTATCTGACTAGACTCAATGTACGAGTTAATGGCAGTAGCATTTTGACCGTCATTTAAGCCAAATTCATGCAAATACAAATAGCCATCAGTGCCCGCGACCAACGGATATTCATTAATTCCACGGTCCACCCACGCAGTTCGTGCCATAGATCCATAAAACCAAATCTGTTGTTTATGGTTGTACACCACGTAACGATCTATTTCGTCAGAGCTTGCAGACGGATAAAACCACCAAATTTCATCAAAAGACGAATTTAACGCCGCAAATACTTTTTCCGCTTGCGCGTCATTAAAATCCCCAAAAACGTAATCTCTCACAGTGCAGGGCAACTTCTGAACTTGACCGGTATACACATAAAAATCTTGCATACCCATCCAAAACACCATGTCATCCATAGCTTTTGCGCTGTTGGGGGACATAATCGTGATGTTTTCAGATATCAAATTAATGCCAAACGTGAACGGCGGCCCCAAAAATTGCATTGAATGAAGCGAAACATCTGTAAAAACTAAAACTTGTTGACGTGTTTCAATCGCCGTAACAATTTCAGAACCAGAACCTAAACGAAGATCCCCCGCCGTGTTAGTCGGTAAAGATTGCCACGTAGTGGGGTTTTCTTGATCACTAAACCGAATCAACAAGGGGTCTTGCGTCCCAATCGCGTTTTCTGGGTCACAGCCAAACGCAATGATGTGCCTGTCTACGTCCGAAACAAGCACTTGTTTAGCAATCGTGGGCGTCGTAGCGTCCGCTCCAGCTAAAGAAGAAAGAGCAACGGCACGGCCCACCGGACTTACATACTTAACACTCTTATCCCAATAATAAATGCCCGCGTCACGGGCGTTTATTATTAAGTCTTCACCAAAATTATCACTACTCCACAGCCTAAGCGTAGCGCCCACAGCCAACAAAGAAGAACTCGATCCCCACGTTCCACGGCTCCATTTCCCGGAGCCCCACCCGGTTCCTGCGACAGTGGTGTCTAATCCTACGTTTATTTGATAAGCCCCCACCACAGAAGATCCGCCGTTTCCGCTGTCGCTCGCGTTAGCGGTGACAACGACTCCGGAAGTGTCTTTCGCAACAACTTTGTAACTGTCATCCGAGACAATTTCCGTTATTTGATACTCTTGGTTAAGAACGTCGGCGGTTACATTTCCACCTAACGTGGTCGCGCCACTAAACGTTACAAAATCATTTTCAATAGCGCCGTGTGCGGCGTCTGTGATCGTTAACGTAGTAGACCCGTTTGCGGCGGCAAAAGTAACATCTCCCAACGCACGTATGGGGGTTATATCGTTATATGCCCCGCCCGCTTCAAGGTAATACTTTAAATGTGTTCCAACGCCGTTAAACAGTGTGCCGTCTAAAGCAACAAAAGGTTTTAAGTTTCGAGCCGTGCCTAAATAAACGGCTCCGGTATACTTTTCCCAACCGCCAATTTTTTCGGGCGTTCCAAACCTAAAACGAATTTTATCGCAATCAAACCAACCGCCTTCGTTAGCATAGGACGTTGTTTCACGAACAATCCCCGGTTTAAATTGAAGTTTGGTTAAAGGCACTTAATTAACCCCCTGTATAAGCGATACAGTCCCAAAAATAATTGCGCCGATAATTAAAGCCCCGAAAACGATAACTGTAGAATCCATAATTAACCTTTGTTTTCTGCGTTGCTTGTAAATTACTTTTTCCCGCCTCGCCTTAATCTCCCTGCGGAGCGCAATCATTTCTTGGTATGTTTCCGTGCCGTAAGCCCAAATAATCAATTCCCTAATGGACTTTTCTTGCTCTTGCAGTTTCTTCTTAGCTATGACGCTATTGAGCGCCTGTTGTTCTACTGTCTCGCCTTCAAATAACTTTTTAAATAACGGCGGGTTTTCTGCTTCTTTTTCAGCCTGCCTAATATCTGAAGCAAAGGAATACCACGCACCCAGCTTCTGAGCTACAGCCTCAATCTCTGCCCCTCGATTTACTAATGTCTGAATGCCCTTGAAAGTAGTCGAGGCCATCGCAATCAAAGACAGCGGGTCCATTAGTCCTCACTTTTTTTTAACTCTAGGCTTATCACCAAGGCACCCCCTCTCCGGTAGTGGGGTTTGCTTCTTCAGCAATCTGCGCATCAATAGCCGCCTCTGTAGCCGCTACTTGATCGTCACCCAAAGCCGCCTTTGCCCAGCCAACAGCCGTAGCTTCAGTAATGTCGGCCCACTCGACAAATGACCCACTGGGAGCCTCAAGACCCACCGTGCCGTAGGATGATCCAGAGTTGTCTCCGACAGTCTTTGAGCAACGCCAGTGTACGGTGTTGACTACGTTGGTTTTTCCGTCTTGTGAAATGGTGTAGTCCATTGCTGATACAGTCCATGTGTGTGCCATTGCTTATTCTCCCTTTAGTGCCGCTACTTCGGCTTCAAGTGTTTCAATTCGTGTTACTGCTTCTTGTAGGGCTTTAATAAGTCTTGTCTCAACAGCACCTAAACCCGATACCATTTTATATCCATCTTCACCATCAGACACCAGATCAGACCATGCGGTTTGCTCTAACTCTTGCGCCACAAAGCCTTCACCTGCACCTTTAGAGCTATCTTTCCAATCCCAGCTAACAGGGCGCAAAGCCATAACATTAGTTAATTCTGATTTATGGTCTGCTACGTTGTCCTTGAGGCGAATGTCTGAGGGAGCGCCAAAGGCGGGAGTGCCACCCTGTGACACACCAATAGTGCCCGACTGCACATCATTTCTAAAAAACGAAACTACAACTTGACTTGTGGTAACGCCCGATGTGGTTCTATTTAAATAAAGAGGGACGTCGCTATCATTAGAAAATATTGCCGTACCATTGTTCCCAAGCTGACAGCCTTCGGTGCTGATAGAGCCAAATGAATTACAACCAACCAGCAAGTTACCAGCGCTAGTTATTCGGGCGCGCTCCGACGGAGCCGTGTCAGTTACAACATCCCTTGTTCCAAATACTAAATCACCTTTTGTAAAACTTGAATCTGAC
>MDTG01084167.1_pt1 | contig 19048 bp, 20 predicted proteins | sample 811421 | NCBI WGS metagenome assembly MDTG01 (sample SAMN05326645, study PRJNA326480) | marine metagenome | isolation source: seawater | place: Pacific Ocean: South East | collected 2011
ACAACTCAAGAAGGTTTTCATGTGTGGCAACTTTGGTGAGCCCGTGGCCTGCAAGGAAATCATTCCAATATACAAATACTTCAGGGCATTCAATCCTACCGTGACACTGGGCCTGAACACACACGGTGGACTGCGCCGACCAGAATGGTGGACATTGTTGGCAGAGATATTTGCACAGCCTCTGGACTATGTGACATTTGCCATAGACGGCCTTGAAGACACACACAAGATCTACAGGGTGAATTCTGATCTAAACAAAACTTTCAAGAACGCAGAAGCATATATCCGAGCAGGTGGATCAGCACACTGGGAAATGTTGATATTTGAACACAACGAACATCAGGTGGAACAGTGCAAACAGTTGGCATATGACATGGGCTTTACATGGTTCCGTGCCAAGGTGTCCAAAAGATTTGATTATTCAGACACAGTGAAACCTCCAGAAGGTTATGTGGAGCCCCAGTATTCAGACAAAGCCATAGACTGCCATGCACTGGAGGAACAATCCATGTATTTGGCGGCCAATGGTCAGATCGTGCCCTGTTGTTTCTTTGGTTCAGAAGTATTTTCACTGGATCCTGAGGCCCGTGATCTGTGCCACAACACAGAAGCATTGGTGTCATCATGGGTCAACACACCACACAGGATATGCCAGTACAACTGTGGCACACAGGCAGGCAAGACCAGATTCAAAAGACAATGGAACATAGAGGCACAGTTGAGATGATTTTATTTTTGTCCATACCCAGGATTGCTCCTGTGAGACCACAGCACGGTCCAGCAGTGCTCAAGGGAATATGCAACGAGTTATCAGAACCTGCGGAGATCATAGACATCAATTGGGATTTCTTTCTGGGCTGGGGACGATCACACAAGCAGGCAGTGAACACACTGGACAATTACTTTGTGGAGTTTTCAACGGAACTGGATGACGACACACAACTGATATATGATGCATGGCTGGATTCATGGGTCAAACAGATCGTGGACAAGAAACCCAAACTGATCTGTGTGTCCGTGTTCTCATGGCAAAGCCAAAGGTTCTGTAGAGACATACTGCCCAGGCTCAGGAAACACACTGATGCCAAACTGCTCATAGGTGGACAGGGATTGGTGCATTGCCAAAACCTCAGTGCCAACTGGGCACCCAGGGCTGACTTTGGTTGGGAGATGCTGGGTGCAGGATTCATAGATTACTTCATGAAAGGTGAATCCGAAAACACTTTCAAACAGTTTTTGTTGGGTGATACCAGTGTGTGCAACAATGATGCATTCAACAAGTTCTATGATCTGGACACGGCACCAGAACCGGACTACACTGATTATCCGGTGCAACATTACAACAATGGATACAAGACAGGCGTACTGCCCATTGAATCATCCAGGGGCTGTGTGCGAGCCTGTGCGTTCTGTGAGATGTCATCCGAACATGGTGACTATCGTGGCAAGTCTGGTCGTGTGCTGGCAGAGGAATGCATACATTACTATGACAAGTATGGAGTCAAGGACTTTTACTTCCATGATGATCTCATGAATGGGTCATTGCCAGACTTCAGAGACTTTTGCAACACACTGTTAAAATGGTATGACTACAAAGGATTGCCTGACAGATTCTTCACATTTTCTGGTTACTGGATCATTCGCAAACAGTCACAATGGTCTGAATCGGACTGGGCCATCATGGCTCGTGCTGGTGGCAACCTGTTCGTGGTGGGCATAGAAACAGGATCGGACCGACTGCGTAAGATCATGCGTAAAGGGTTCAACAATGCAGACCTAGAGTTTTCCATTGCACAGATGCATAAAAACCGCCTTAAGTTTTACTTTATGTTGATATCAGGCATACCCGGTGAGACCGAAGCAGACTTTCAAGAATCTCTCAATATGTTGACCCGTTGGCAGAAGTATGTGGCCACGGGCACCATCATTGGTGTGAACCTGGGCACCACTGCCACCATTGAAGAAGGTTCTGATCTGTATCGCAATCCGGACAGGTACAAGCTGAGAGGACTGGGTAACAAACCTGCACACGGCATCAACTGGATCTGTGAGGACACTCCAGAACTCACATATCATGAACGGGTCAGACGCAGGGTCAAGATACAGGAACACACACAGTCATTGGGCTATCCCCTGTGGAAGGGCAATGATCATCTCAGGATCATCAAGGACCAATACATACTAAACCAAGTGGAATGGGATCATGAATATAGAACTAGAATTTGATTATGATGCATACTTTGGTGTGCCTGACTGTGTGATAGCCATTGACGGCCGCACTGTGTATTCGGCACCCATTACAGACAGGGTCAGTGTTACCACGCAGATTCCTGATGGTGTACACGAACTCAGGATCACACATCTGAACAAGAAGAAACAACACACACGCCATAACCATGACAGGCACTTTGTGCTCAAGCGATTGGTCATGGAAGGCATTGATCTGGATCAGTTTGAACACTGTCGAATGTCACACCAGGGTCGCTTCTATCCACAGTATCACACGGACTACATTCGTGACATGACGGCACTGGGCGAAACATTGCCAGAGTACATACAACCCAATCATTACTTTGGACACAACGGTTCATGGATACTGACATTTGAAACACCAGTGTTGCCCTGGATCATTCGTGTGCAAAATCCATCGGGTATGCACCTAGAGGATACAATATTTGACTCCACCCAAGACACCATACAGGACATAAAACGATTTTTCAATTTAAACACATAACAGAATACCAGCTGGAGATATCATCGGCCTGCAATGCCCGTTGTCCACAGTGTCCCAGAAACAACATGGGCCATGGCATCAATCCTTATATGCCCAGACCCAGGCATCTCAGTACAGACACGATCATCAAGCAATTCACACCAGAAAGATGTAAAATGTTGCGCCAGATATTCCTGTGTGGATCATATGGTGATCCCATACTGCATCCGGACCTGTTGGACATACTGTATCATTTCAGATCACACAATCCAGACCTATGGCTGTACCTACACACCAATGGTGGACTGCATGATGAGAACTACTGGCGTTCCGTGGGCCATGTGATTGGCTCGCAGGGTCAGATAGACTTTGGCATAGATGGACTGGAGGACACACTGGACATATATCGCCAGGGAGTGGACTACAAAACCGTGATAAGGAATGCCCGTGCATTTATCTCTGCAGGCGGCCGTGCCCAGTGGAATTTCATAGTGTTTCGCCATAACCAGCACCAAATTAGCACAGTACAGAAGCTGGCAGATGAATACGGTTTTAATCATGTGTTAATACGACGCACAGGGCGTTTCTATGATTTCACCAAAAACGAGGAACAAAAATACTGGCCAGTGGCCGGAGCAGATGGCAACACTGCCAGGCTGTTGGAACTGCCCGACGATGAACGATATCGCAATCCTTCCACCCAGTCCATTGCAGACATCGAAGAGGAACATGGTGATATGCGATCATACTTTGACCAGACACCCATTGACTGTGATGCACTGCACGGACGCAAGGTCACCATCAATGCACAGGGATTGGTGTTGCCCTGCAACTTCTTCAATCACAATCTGTATGACAGGCGTTTCCATGAATCGGATTATTCACCTGGTGCCAATCCACTGCATGGTCAGGGCAAGGACAATCAGATAAGAAAACTGGTTGACAAGTACGGTGAAGATAGTTTAAACTTATACAAAACAGATCTACAGGTCATATTTGAATCTGGCTTCTGGCAGGAGATAGTGGACTCATGGTCCAAGACACTGGCTGAAGGCCGTATATTTGAATGTGCCATGACTTGTGGTCGCAAATTTAACAAGGTATGGGATCAAAATGAAATGGATAGTAACAGGCGGAAACAGAGGGCTGGGGCGTAGGCTGGTCACTCACTTTGGTGCACAGTCACTGAGTCGTGTGAACGGTTACGACATCACCCAACACGCCGAACTAATTGCAAGGGAATCACTGAAGGCAGATGTGTTTGTGAACAATGCATTTGATGGACCACCACACGAACCATGGGCCAACTTTGGCCAGGTACAGGTGCTGATGGCAGTGTACAAACAATGGCGTGAATGGAAAAAGACAGGATACATCATCAACATAGGATCCGTGGGATCACACTATTGGTCCAAGCCGGAGCCAGACTTTGAAACATACAGGGTGGCCAAGGCGGCACTGGATCATGCTTCTGCACAGTGTACCATGGCGTTCAAGGAAAACTCTGTGCCATTCAGGACCACTCTGATAGTGCCAGACAGGCTGGACACACCAGTGGTTCGCACCAGGGAAACATACACAGGCAATGCCATATCAATGGATGATATCTGCACATACTGTGAATGGTTGGTATCCACTGCACCCAACACGGTCATAGAAAAAACAGTGATGTGGTGCAACCTGCGTCACACCAAGCCCAAAGAAACACAGTCATGAAGATATTGATAATGGGATTACCAGGATCCGGCAAGACAACCCTGGCCAAAGAGCTGGTCCGAATGTTGGATGCCGTGTGGCTGAACGCAGATGAGGTCAGGAAACAGGCCAACGATTGGGACTTTTCCGATGAAGGAAGAAGGAGACAGTCTGAGCGTATGCGGACCATGGCACAGGAGGCCCTGGATCAAAACAGAACAGTGATAGCAGATTTCGTGTGTCCCACGGAGGAAACAAGAAAACAGTTTGATGCTGACTACACCATATGGATGGACACCATCCAGGAAGGCAGATTCGCAGACACCAACAAGGTGTTTGAACAACCCTCAAAGTATGATTTCAAGGTCACACACATGGAAGCTCGTATGTGGGTACATTTGATCAGGCAGGACATAGATGACAAAATGGGATAACAAGAAACCAACTGCACAGATGCTGGGCAGATGGCAACCATGGCACGGTGGACACCAAAAACTGTTCGAAGAGATACTGAAGAAAACAGGACAGGTCAACATCATGGTCAGAGATGTGCAGGGTGTGGATGACAATCCGTTTGATTTCGAAACCGTGAAACACAACATCGAAACAGCATTGGCTGAATACAAAGGACAGTTTATCATCACACTGGTGCCCAACATCACCAACATCTGCTATGGCAGGGGAGTGGGTTACAGGATAGAAGAAATAGTGTTGGATGAAGCAACACAGAAGATCTCAGCAACCGACATCAGAAAGAGGATGAGGTCTGAAGGTCGATTATGATAGATCATAATCGCATTATAATAGTGGACTTTGGTTCACAGGTCACCAAGCTGATTGCCAGGCGCATCAGAGAAAAGCGAGTGTACTGTGCAGTGGTGCCTTATCACAGGGTCACACACGACACATTTGAACACGCCGCAGGCATCATCATGTCCGGTGGCCCTGCATCCGTGAATCAGGACAATGCTCCAGAATGTGCACCAGTGTATGATGCAGGTTTGCCCATACTGGGTATATGTTATGGTATGCACAGGATGATACAGGATGCCAGAGGCAATGTGGAAATGAATCCACACACCAGAGAGTTTGGTGCCAGAAACATTGAACTCCGAGATACCTGTGAACTCACGGATGGTGTGTACTTCAGGGGTGAAAGATACCAGGTATGGATGAGTCATGGTGACACAGTCACGGAACTGCCTCCAGAATACAGGGTCATATCAGGCTCTGCTGACACACCCAACATCATAGCAGGACCCCAGGATCGTTACGGTGTGCAGTTCCATCCAGAAGTCGTACACACCCAATATGGTGACAGACTGTTGCGAAACTTTGTGTTTGATATATGCGAATGCAAGGCCACATGGCAATCCAAAGAAATCAAGGAACAACTGATTGATCAACTGAGACTGGACATAGGCACTGGAGAAGTGCTGTGTGCCCTGTCCGGAGGAGTGGACTCCATGGTCACTGCCGTGCTATTACACAAGGCCATTGGCCGACAATTAAAGTGTGTGATAGTGGACACAGGCCTGATGCGACTGAATGAAGTCAATGATATCGTCCGACTGTTTGCACAGGAGTATGACATTGATCTGCAGGTGATCAATGCACAGAAACAATTCCTGAGAAAACTGCGTAATGTCACAGACCCAGAACGCAAACGCAAGGCCATTGGCAGAGAGTTCATCAGGCTGTTTGAACAACACGCACCCAATGTGCCATATCTGGCACAGGGCACACTGTATCCTGATGTGATAGAATCACAGTCAGCCACGGGTGATGCAGTTACCATCAAGTCACATCACAATGTGGGAGGACTACCAGAACACATGGACATGAAACTGATAGAACCATTGAGAGAACTGTTCAAGGATGAAGTGCGTCAGTTGGGTCGAGCATTGGACATACCTGAACACTTTGTGGACAGGCATCCCTTTCCTGGACCAGGACTGGGCATCAGAATACTGGGTGCAGTCACGGAAGACGCAGTCAAGATATTGCAACAAGCAGATCACATATTCATCAGCAAGTTGCGAGAATATAACTTGTACAACAAGATCTGGCAGGCGTTTGCAGTGCTGTTACCCCAACGCACAGTAGGGGTACAAGGTGATGCCAGGACTTATGAACAGATATGTGTGTTACGAGCTGTGACTTCGCAAGATGGCATGACAGCAGATGCTTATCCGTTTGATCCAAACTTTGTGCAAGAGGTCAGCAACGAAATAATTAATAAAGTGCAAGGTATCAACAGGGTGTGTTATGATTACACATCCAAACCGCCGGGCACTATTGAATTTGAATGAGCACATGGACATATCAGGGCAAACCTGTTGAACACATAGATCCTGATTACGAAGGCTTTGTGTATCTAATCACCAACACAGTGGACCACAGAATGTATGTGGGCAAAAAGCTGGCCAAGTTTAAAACCACCAAGCCACCACTCAAGGGTCGCAAAAACAAAAGGCGTGGAAAGAAAGAGTCTGATTGGCGTGAGTACTGGGGATCATCTGATCACCTCAGTGCAGATGTTGAGCGATTGGGCGAAGACAAGTTCACCAGAGAAATACTATATATGTGCAAGAGTCGTGGCGAAATGTCATACCTTGAAGCACGAGAACAGTTTGAACGCAGGGTGCTGGAAACTGATTCATACTACAACGGCATAATAAATGTGCGTGTGGGTGGATCCAAAATACTGAGAGAGCGATTACAAGAACAATGTTTGCATATGAAACAACCAAAGTCCTAGACATTGAATTGACCAACAGGTGCAATGCAGGTTGTCCACAATGCTCCAGGCACATACCAGAATTTGGCTTTGACGAATCCAAGCACGCCACTGACATCACGCTGGCCAATATGCAGGCTTGGTTCACTGAACAGGACATTCGACACTTCAAAAAATTGCAGTTCTGTGGCAACTTTGGTGATCCCTGTGCGTCCAGAGACCTGGTCCGGATCATTGAATGGGCCAAGTCCGTCAATCCTGACATCACCATAGGCTTCAACACCAATGGTTCCATTCGTTCACCTCAATGGTGGAGTCGCATGGCTGAGCTGTTGAACTCGGAAAAGGACTATGTGATATTCTCCATAGATGGGCTGGAAGATACCAACGAACGATATCGCATAGGCTGTGCATGGCACAAGATCATGAACAATGCTCGTGCATTCATCAAAGCCGGAGGTCGTGCCCATTGGGATATGCTGATATTTGATTACAACCAACACCAGATTGATCAATGCCGCACACTGGCATCCGACATGGGCTTCAGGTTTTTTAGGACCAAGGCATCATCCAGAGGAGTGTATGAATGGTGGCACAAGTATTTTCCACACACACCAGACAATCTGGAACATGATTACACACCACACACTGACCCAGACACCATAGACATCAAATGTTTTGCCACCGCAGAAAATTCGGTGTACATCACCTGCACTGGATTGGTCCTTCCGTGTTGTATGCTGGGTAGCCGGATCTATCTTGACCAGATATCTGAAAATTTTCCTGAGCTGTTGCAACCGGATAATATATCATTGAAGCACCGAGCTTTTCGTGAAGTGTTTCCAGAATTACATTCATTGGCTCAAACCTGGCATACCAAAACACCATATGATCGTTGCGTAGAGATGTGTAACTCTAAATCGCTGTGCAAGGATATGTGGCAAACTGAAGTACAATTTTAGGCAATATATGTCAAATGTGGGGGCACCTTTGAGACTGTATTCGTACGGTCGGACCTAGGTAGACAACAGGCAAAATGATGATGGCTCTGTGAAAAAGTTACAACCATCGCCCATAGGACACGGATCAAGTGTGTCACTAGGGTACCGTTGCGAGACGAGGCCAAAGTAGGAGGTACAGAGCAACCGCCTCCGTGCTGTGAAGCAATCTTAGACTTGATTGACTGCTATAACTCAGATGAGACTATCAGAACAACCTTTGCCCGGCAACGGGCGAGGTATGACCACTCAATCTAGATGAGCCAGTCTAAAGAAATAGATATATGTGATGAGCGAAAGCGAAAGCACAGACTTCGTAAGAAGTCTTTATCTAGTCTTGCAATCTTCGATGATTGCCTTTCTTTCCTTTTCTGAGATGTACAACCATTGTGCTATTTCGGATTCATGCCTTTTGCAACCCACACAGAAACCATTCCATATGTCACACACAGCAATACAGTTTGTTGAAACTTTGGGCATTAGAAAAATGGCAGTTTGGATTTTTTAGTGGTTTCTAGGTTTTCTTTGATTATCTGATTGATAGCAGATCGTTCGTCTGATGACATCTGCATGACCTCGTTGTAGGTCACTCCACCACGCATGAACCAGGTCATCTTCAGTGATTCTGTTTTGATTGTTTTGACATCCTTTTCATATGACTCCACCAGCGAGGCAATCTCGTCAGGAGGCAGTGTCAACAGCCTCATACGAAAAAATTTGACATATCCAGTGTAAACGGCTGTTCGTATTCGTTGCCGCAGTCTTCCTCACGGCACTTGATCTTCAGTGGCTTGATCTCCGATGCAGACTTGATCACCTGTAGATGTGCCTTGATGGCATCAAACACCTTGCGATCCGCGTTGACCAAAAACTCCTTGATGTGCTGGGTATCCGTGACCATGTCATCGGCTACCTTGATGGTGTGTATGGCCTGTGACATACCCTGTATGGTAACTTCGGTGATGGCTCTCAGTGCATCTGATATTTCTCGGACCCTGTCTTCATCAGTTTCCTGCTGTTTCATCTGCATGGCCTTCTGCTGTTCAAAACTTCGCTGTGATGTTTCGTTGATTTCCTTGTAGGTCAATGGCTTGAAGTATATCTCCATGTCACCCATGGTCAGTGGCGTGCCATAGTCTGCCATCTTGTATTGGTCAATGACCACACGAAGGTCCTGCACAAAGTCTGAATCCTTTTTGCATTTGGGACACTTTGAGGTGATTTCCATGTCATGTCCGTATGATGCAATCTTCACAGCAGTCAACAGCATATCCAGATCAATGGATGAAATCTGCCAAGGGTCCTTGATGTTGGGCACACAGGATCTAAATATGTTGATCACTGCTGACCCGTTGAACAATGCGTCCGGTGTTCTGCTGGTAATCTCATCCAAGGCTGTCATAGGATAGATTGGTAGCTCACCGTTAGCAGGCATATCAATGACTCCTGGAGCATAGCCCTGTCCACCCGAAGGTAGCTTGACATAGATTGCAGGTTGTCTGAAATACTTTTCCAGTGGATTCCTGGAGATTGGTGGTTGTTGTTCTGCCATGTTTTCTTGCATATAAATATAATAGTACTTATGGACCCAAAATATGGATGAACAAGAAATAGAACAGACGATACGAACAGCCATGCAAGAGATTGCAGACCTGGGCACAGTATCAAAAGACACAGCAGACAAACTGGACGATATTCCTGTACAGCTCAAAAGAGCCATGCAGGATGTATCCAGAAGCCTGGGCGGACTGGGCAATGAAATAGCCAGAGGCGAAGCAGGATTCAAAACCATGGACTTTGCCATAGATGCTGTCACGGGCTCATTGGGTGGCTTGGCCTCCATGATACCAGTGGTGGGCAAAGGGCTACAAAAGATAGCAGAGACGGCCGGTACAGGCTTCAAGCTGTTAAATGAGAGATTGATGACATCCGTGACCACTTTCCAGCAAGTGGCCAAGACAGGTGCCATTGGTTCTGGCGGATTAGAACAGTTTACAAAAGCGGCCATTGGTTCCAACCTATCATTATCACAGTTTCAAAAGGTAGTCACAGACAATTCCAACACACTGGCTAACTTCAGAGGATTGACTTCTACTGGTGCCAATGCCTTTTCAGAAATCATAGGTGAACTGACACAGGGCGGCACAGGAAGAGATCTAAGAGCACTGGGATTTTCGGCAGAAGATTTGGGCGAAGCCGCAGGATCATTGTTAACACTAGCTACCAGAACAGGTATGTCACAAAGAATGAGCAACACGCAGTTGGCTCAAGCATCTGCTGATTATGCCAAGGAACTGGATGCACTGGCCAAACTGTCAGGTGAAGAAGTAGATACCATAGCGGCCAGAAACAACGCCATGCTGAATGAAACAAGATTCAGGGCCAGACTGGAACAACTAGGACCTGAAACATCCAGAAGCATACAGAATTTTACCAACCAGCTGTCAAGATTTGAAGGTGGTGAAGTCATAGGCAGAGCAGTCAGAGATTTATTTGCCACAGGTGGCGTGCCCATATCAGATGAATCCAGAGCATTGGTACAAGCAACCGGTGGTGGTGTCACAAGAATTATCCAAGGTCTGGAATCAGGTGCACTGACAGTAGGACAGGCCAATGCACAACTGCAAGATCAAATACAACAGTCATTGCCGTTCATACAGTCACAGGCCAGGTTCCTGGGTGATTCAAACTTCCTGACACAACAGACTGTGGGCCTGTCAGAGATAGCCAATGCCAACCTAGGAAGGAACGGAGAATTACTAGCAGAAGCCAACAGACAACAAGAATTACAACTGAGTGGAGCAGACAAGCTCACAACATCGGCAGTTGAATCGCAAAGAGCTTTTGAAGCCTTGAACAGAGAAATTGACATGGTGACAATCAACTTCCTGCCTGCCTTTGCTGGTATATTGGAAACCAGTGCCAAAGGCATACTGAAGGCAGTGAGAGCGGCCACAGGTGCACTGGGCATAGATGAAGCTGATATATTCACAACCATGGACACAACGGAACCAATGAGTGCAGTGGAACAGGACAGGGTCGAAAAGCAGAAACAAAATTTGAGCAGTTTCCTGGAACGCAAAGGCATAGAAGCCACTCCAGAAAATATCAAGATACTGAAAATGTTTGGTGCTTACCAAGGTTCTCAAATGATACAGGATCCTGGTCGTGAACTGGGTGGTACCAATATATTAGGGTTTGGACCAGATGCAGGACTGAGAAGGATCGTGGAAAGACAGACAGGCACAGAGTTACCTGCTGATGCCACTGTGCAGGATGCACTGAACACTGTGAGCAAGGCACAGATACCCGGCTTCCAGGCAGGCGGTGTGGTTGCAGGACCCAAGACAGGTTACACCACCATGTTGCATGGCACAGAAGCAGTGATACCCATGGACACAGGACAGACCAGCATACCAGTGGAGCTCAAGGGCATGAACAACTCCATGAGCCAACAGATGGGCATCATGAAACAACAGCTGGACAGATTGGACTCCATGGTACAGATGTTGGGCAGATCCAACAGGGCACAACAGGATATGTTGCAGTCTTCTTACTCATAATGGTTGACAGCTCACAAAAAAACATTTAATATAAGGCTTCAATAAATATTGCTATGGCTACTTGGAAAAAACATTTTAAAATAACAGAATCCAGAACGGACGGTTCACTGAGCCCGATATCGGGCATGAACATGGATCCCAACTATCAACCCAGACCATCACACTCAAACTACCAATCAAGGTTACCTGAGGTATATTCTGGTCATCCCAACAGGATAGAAAGATACAACCAGTTTGAGTCCATGGACATGGATTCGGAGGTCAATGCGTGTTTGGACATCATTGCAGAGTTCTCCACACAGAACAACAATCAGAACTCCACACCGTTTGAAGTCAACTTCCATGACAAGCCCACCGATCACGAAATAGAAATAATCAAGAAACAGTTACAGCAATGGTGTAAGCTCAATGAAATGGACAAGCGAGCATTCAAGATATTCAGGAACACCATCAAGTACGGAGATCAGGTATTCGTCAGAGATCCAGAAACATTTGAACTGTACTGGGTGGACATGACCAAGGTCAAGAGAGTGATCGTCAACGAATCAGAAGGCAAGAAACCAGAACAGTACATCATACAGGACATCAATCCAAACTTTGAGAATTTGACGGTAGCCGCCAAGTCAACATATGATGCAGGCGTGAACTCACCACCAGCAGGTGGACTGAGCTATCCACAGTCAGGCACATACACTGCACCAAACTCTGAAATGGGTGCAGGATCAAGATTCCAGCTGGGCCAATCAGAAATGTGCATAGATGCCGCCCATGTGTGTCACATATCATTGTCAGAAGGTCTGGACTATCATTGGCCGTTTGGTGCTTCGATACTGGAGAACATATATAAAGTGTTCAAACAAAAAGAATTACTGGAAGACGCATTATTAATATACAGGGTACAAAGAGCTCCGGAAAGGCGTGTGTTTAAAATAGATGTGGGCAATATGCCATCACACATGGCCATGTCGTTCGTGGAGAGAATCAAGAACGAAGTACACCAAAGGCGTATTCCTACCAGGGAAGGTGGGTCAACCAACATGGTGGATGCCACATACAATCCTTTGAGCATGAACGAAGACTACTTCTTTCCAACCACTGCAGATGGCAGGGGTTCATCGGTGGAAGTGTTACCAGGTGGACAGAACCTGGGCGAAATAGACGATCTCAGATATTTCAACAACAAGCTGGCTCGTGGACTGAGGGTACCATCATCATACCTACCATCAGGTCCTGATGATTCAGTACAACAGTTGACTGACGGCAGGGTGGGCACAGCACTGATACAGGAATACAGATTCAATCAGTATTGTACCAGACTGCAGAGCCGTATGTCAGACAGGCTGGATCAGGAGTTCAAGATGTTCGTGAAGTTCAGAGGCTTCAACATAGACTCTTCCATGTTTTCCATCAAGTTCAATGCACCACAGAACTTTGCATCATACAGACAGGCAGAACTGGATCAGCAAAGGGTACAGATATTTGGTGCCCTGGAGGCAGTGCCTTACATGAGCAAAAGGTTCCTGATGAAAAGATTCCTGGGCCTTGAAGCAGAAGAGATGCTGGAAAATGAACAGCTATGGTCAGAAGAGAAGGACAAGATGGATGAAACCAATGTGTCCGGTGACCAACTGAGGCAAGTGGGCATATCCCCTGGAGACATTGAAGCAGACATCGACACTGCTGATGCAGTGGGTGTGGATGCCGCGGCCGGTGAAGCGGATGCTGACGCAGGTGCTGACATAGACGCAGAAGCAGGTACCGACGAAACTTAATAAATAGAATTATGATAGTCAACGAAGTATATAAGTCATATCCTGGGTATCAGGACAGAGCAGATGACAACTCAGCAATCAAGCTGGGTGACCTTCGCAAGACTCGTTTGACACTAAAACAGATCAACAAACTACGCAAAATGAACGATGTTCGATCGTTTGAAACGGCCAATAAGGTCAAAAAGATCCAAAATCAGTACGGAAATGCTGGAAATACTCCAGCTTTATAAATAAGTCTAGCACATTCAATAAATTATATTGGTATATTTTGAGCATTAATATACCCACATTAAATTTATTAATGTAAATAAAAGTATCTAGCACCGAGGAGGTAACGGACTATGAATAAATTTGAACAACTGATCGAGTATATCATCAATGATGAGGAAGAAAAAGCTCGTAATCTGTTCCATGAAGTAGTCGTTGAAAAGTCGAGAGACATATACGAAAACTTAATGGCAGACGAAGAAAAGAACACCGTCGAAGAAGAAACTGCTGACAAAGTAGAAGAAACCTTAGACGAGACTTCTGAAGAAGAAGTTGAAGAAGCACCTATGGACATGAAAAAGAAAAAGTCCATGGAAGCACCTATGGACATGAAAAAGAAAAAGTCCATGGAAGCCACTGATGAGGCAGTTGATGCCATTGACTCAGATGAAGAAGTAGGTGGAGACGCCGCTGATGATCTAGTTGATGAAATCGAAGCTGATGAAGAAGGCATGGCTTTAGAAGGTGAACACGACGAAGACAAGCCAGAAGACTTGGAAGATCGTGTAGTTGACCTAGAAGACAAACTAGATGAACTAATGGACGAATTCGAATCCTTCATGAAAGACGAAGAAGGATCAGAAGAGCCAGAAGAAATGCCAGAACCAGAAATGCCAGAAATGGAAGGTGAAGAGCCTGAAGTAGAAGGTATGATGCCTATGAAAAAGAAAAAAATGGGCATGGAAGGCGAAGAGTCTGAAATGGAAGAAGCAGTAGAAGAATCTGCTGACAAAAAAGCGATAGCGGAAAAGGCTGAACTAAAGCCTGCTAAAGCTGATCACTCAGATGGCACTGACCCAAAGGGTAAAGCATCACCTACTTCTAAGAAAGGTGGAGCACCTGTTGGATCATCAAAGGCTCATTCAGCTCAGACTAGTGAAGAAAAAGGCGGATCTACTCCACCATCAAAAGACATGAAAATGGGAACAGAACCAAACATGAAACCAGTTTCTGCAAAAAATGATGATGGTACTGACAAAGCTAGTAAGTCTAGCCCAATTAAATCAGTATAGATTAACTTTATTTTCATTCAGGAGGAGCAATGAAAGGACTACTACAAGAACAACTAACATTTGACAAAGCTCAGATTGTGACAGAAGCATCGGAAGATGGCAAAACTCTGTACATGAAAGGTATATGTATCCAGGGCGGAGTCAAGAATGCCAATGAAAGAGTGTATCCAGTGACTGAGATCAACACAGCAGTGAATACATTAAACAAGCAAATCAATGGCGGATTCAGTGTGTTAGGTGAAGTAGACCATCCTGAAGACTTAAAGATTAACTTGGACCGTGTGAGCCATATGATCACAGAGATGTGGATGGATGGTGCAAACGGTTATGGTAAATTAAAAATCCTACCAACACCAATGGGTAACCTGGTTAAGACCATGGTAGACTCAGGTGTTAAGCTCGGTGTTTCCAGTCGAGGCAGTGGCAATGTAGCTGAATCCACTGGAACGGTTAGTGATTTTGAAATCATCACTGTAGATGTGGTGTCTCAACCATCGGCGCCAAATGCTTACCCAACTGCAATATATGAAGGATTGATGAATATGCAATACGGACATAGAGTGTTGGAAATGGCAAAGGAAGGTGGGGATGCTAAAATACAGAAATTCTTGAAGGACCAAGTAACTAGGTTCATCAAGGAACTTAAACTATAAAGGAGATTGCTATGCAAGATGCATTAAAACCTTTACTTGATAGCGACGCATTAAACGAAGAAACCAAAACTGCTATCACACAGGCGTGGGAAGCAAAGTTGGAAGAAGCGAAAGATGAGTTAAAGGGTAAATTCCGCGAGGAGTTTGCAAGTCGTTATGAACATGACAAGAAAAACATGGTTGAAGCGATCGATAATATGGTTACAGAAAGTCTTACTAAAGAAATTGAAAAGGTGAAAGCTGAATCAAAATCTTTATCAGAAGATAGAGTAAAGTTCACTGCCAAGATGAAGGAGAAAGCTGAAAAGTTTGATAAGTTCCTGGTATCTAAACTGGCAGAGGAAATGAAAGATCTTCGTCAAGATAGAAAGTCTCAACAATCAGCTCTAGGTAAAATGGAGAAGTTTGTTGTGAAAGCACTGGCAAAAGAAATTACTGAATTTGCACAGGATAAGAAAGATGTGGTGGAAACCAAGGTCAAACTTATTTCTGATGCAAAGGACAAACTGCAGGAACTAAAAGACAGGTTCATCAGTCAGTCCAGCAAGAAAATGTCAGAGTCTGTTTCCAAACATTTGAAATCAGAACTTTCACAACTGCGTGAAGACATCAAGGTTGCTCGTGAGAACAACTTTGGTAGAAATATTTTTGAAGCATACGCATCAGAGTTTGCGGCTACGCATTTAAATGAAAATGCAGAGATCAAAAAGCTCAGAGACGCTGTTGCTCAAAAAGACAAGCAGTTGCAAGAAGCAACCAAGAACACTGAAGAAACTAAGCAATTAGCAGAATCAGTACAACAAGAACTACGCATTGCCAAGGACAACCAGGCTCGTGAAAAAGCAATGGGCGACCTACTTGCTCCGCTCAACGGCAAAAAGCAAGATGTGATGCGAAACTTATTAGAGAGTGTGCAAACAGATCGTTTGAATGCCGCTTTTGAAAAGTATCTTCCAGCGGTGCTTTCCGATGATGTAGTGAAGCCAAGAAAAGCGACACTCACGGAATCAGCGAAAGAAGTTACTGGAGATAAACAACCTACTGTTAAACCATTGAAAGAAGCGAAAGACAATATCGTGGACTTGAAGATGTTAGCAGGACTTAAATAGACATTATTGAGGAGAAATTAATCATGTCAGAACAACTATTAGAAAGCCGTTGGACAGAAACTAAAGATGCACTTTTAGAAGGTCTATCCGGCACAAAGAAAAATGCAATGAGTTGTATCTTAGAAAACACTAAGAGACACTTGGCAGAGGCCGCAACAGTTGGTGCCACAGGCGCTGGCAACATCGGCTCATTAAACAGAGTTATCCTTCCTGTGATTAGAAGGGTTATGCCTACTGTGATCGCTAATGAAATCGTTGGTGTGCAACCAATGACTGGTCCAATAGGTCAAATTCACACATTAAGAGTAAGATACGCAGAAACATTAAATGCAACTGGTACAGCAAATGATACCACTGCAGGTGATGAAGCATTATCTCCATTCCAGATTTCAACTGCATACGCAGGTGATGGAACGGCTGGCGATGCGGCGGCTCCAGCGGCACTTGAAGGTTCCGGTGGTAGAAAGATTTCTGTACAAATCTTAAAACAAGCAGTTGAAGCCAAAACAAGAAAGTTACAAGCAAGATGGACTTTTGAAGCGGCTCAGGATGCTCAATCACAGCATGGTGTTGATGTTGAAGCTGAATTAATGGCGGCTTTAGCACAAGAGATTACCGCTGAGATTGATCAGGAGATCCTAGCATCTCTTAGAGCACTAGCGGCAACTGAATTTACTTACAACCAAGCTACTGTATCTGGTACTGCAACTTATGTGGGTGACGAACACGCCGCATTGGCAGTCTTAATAAACAGAACAGCTAACTTAATTGCTCAAAGAACTAGAAGAGGAGCAGGTAACTTTGCGGTGGTATCACCAGCAACATTAACTGTTCTACAATCTGCTACAACTTCAGCTTTCGCAAGATCAACTGAAGGTACTTTTGAAGCTCCAACTAACACAAAATTTGTTGGTACACTAAACGGTGCTATGAGAGTATATGCTGACACTTATGCGTCAGATTCAACAGCAGTACTAGTAGGTTACAAAGGTTCATCAGAGTCTGATGCGGCGGCGTTCTACTGTCCTTACATTCCGTTAATGTCAAGTGGCGTAGTACTAGATCCATCAACTTTCGAACCAGTTGTAAGTTTCTTAACTAGATATGGTTACATCGAACTAACAAACACTGCATCATCATTTGGTAATGCTGGTGACTATGTTGGTGAGATTGCAGTATCTAACCTTTCTTTCCAATAAGAAAGCAATAGAAACAGCTACTATCCCGCAATTCAAAAAGGCCCTTCGGGGCCTTTTTTTGTGACTTGACAATCTTGATCAGATAAAGTATTATATGCCTTACAACAATCCAGAGAACCAAGTTTATGTGTGTATAGACAACTATGATTCTCCAGAAGAATTTGCAGACACACACCCAGGTTCAACCGTGTTGATGTATGTGTCAGCAGAACCTTACTCGTTGGATGGATACAGATTAAGTTTTTTCCTGGAATGCATTCGCATCATGAAACGCAGGAACCAAACACCCATACTGTTCATACACACCCACTATCGATTTAAACACATTGACTTTGGTTGCCAAACCATATACATGGATTGGTTTATCAGACACATATATCATTCATACTATGTAAGGACCACACACAGGAACACCGAATGGAATGCCAAGGCTGACGACTTCTTGTTTCTCGCAGGATCAATGGACAAACTACAAAGATGCAAACTGATGTACAAGCTACACGAATCAGGTGCATTGGACTCTGCCATATACTCCTGTCGGTACAAACCAGATCATGACGCCTATGTGCGTAGCCATGTGCCTGAGGTTGATCCATTATGGTTTGCTGAAAGGAATCGTTTGCCTGATGTACCATATGCAAAACTGGCAGAGCAATGCAAGTTCGCAGTGGTGTCAGAACATGACTTCAATGATTATGATCCACTGGAAGAAAAGTGGCACGCACAGTTTGACAACCTCAAGGGCGAGGACTGGGTGCGTTCTGACTTTGCTACATTCTTGCAACAGGTCAAAACAGAGTTTCCAGACACACATACATGGTTCCAAACAAAATACAAAAGACCTTGGATATCAGAAAAAACACTGATGCCCATAGTCAACAGACTGCCTTTCATCATAGCAGGTGACAGGTCCATCCTGTTGAGCTTACAGGAACAAGGGTATGTGACATATGATCAGTTTTTGAAAAGACCTTATGACCTTGAAAAAAAGTATAAACGCATCTTGGCAGTGGCTGACTGTGCTACGCATTGGCTGGAACTTGCGTACAACAAAGAAATAAAACAGGCAGTGGAACACAACTATCAGAACTTCATGCGTATATGGACAGAGGACGAAGCCAATCGTATGCAGGTCTGTGAACAGCTAGGATTGGAACCAACCTATGAAAATGGCGTAAACATCGTGCCTACTAGGACATGGGGATAGCATTTTCAATCACGGGCATGATTTCATCTTTGAACTTGCCATGCCAATCCGTCTCCAGCATACATTCCTTGTTATGTTTTAGTATGGGCTTCAATGAATCCTGCACAAAATTATTTTGC